>ERZ824473.3143-NODE-3143-length-16981-cov-7.205128_pt1 | contig 16981 bp, 16 predicted proteins | sample MGYA00519874_ERZ824473 | MGnify/ENA primary metagenome ERZ824473 (study PRJEB31778, sample SAMEA3449151) | human gut metagenome | biome: human gut; feature: human-associated habitat; material: faeces | place: United Kingdom | collected 2010/2012 ... | reverse complement strand
TAAACGCTGAAGGCATCTAAGCGTGAAACTCCCCCTAAGATAAGATCTCCCATCCTTTATGGAGTAAGGGTCCATGTAGACTACATGGTTGATAGGCCGGCGGTGTAAGCGCAGTAATGTGTTCAGCCTACCGGTACTAATAGCCCGAGGGCTTGACCTACAGTTATGCAGGCAGCCTTGTTTCTTCCTTCCTTTTCTGTTCAGTTTTGAGGGTGTAATGAACCCCTTAAGATCAATATGGCCCGTTGGTCAAGTGGTTAAGACGTAGGCCTCTCACGCCTGAATCAGGAGTTCGACTCTCCTACGGGTCACCATATGCACCATTAGCTCAGTTGGTAGAGCACCTGACTCTTAATCAGGGTGTCCAGGGTTCGAGTCCCTGATGGTGTACCATAAGGGGAAGAAATTCTCTTCCCCTTGAAAAAGCTCTTGACAATGAGAGCGTAATAGTGTAGTATTTGGTGTGTTCCAAATGCAGTTGGTGTTTTTAACGGTGAGGGTCCACCCGTTCCCATTCCGAACACGGAAGTTAAGCTCACCAGTGCCGACAATACTTGTCTGGAGACGGATCGGGAAGATAGGTCAATGCCAACATCGAAGGGTTTGGCGCTAGTCAAGCCCTTTGCTTTTGCCTCCTTAGCTCAACAGGTAGAGCATGCGGCTGTTAACCGCAGGGTCGTAGGTTCGAATCCTACAGGGGGCGCCAAGGGTATTGCCGCCACATTAGTGACGGCAATACTGATATTAGGGCCTTTAGCTCAGTTGGTTAGAGCAACCGGCTCATAACCGGTCGGTCTGGGGTTCGAGTCCCTGAAGGCCCACCAATTTTATAGGGGAATAGCTCAGCTGGTAGAGCGGCGGTCTCCAAAACCGTAGGCCGAGGGTTCGAAGCCTTCTTCCCCTGCCAAACACCGGACAAATTGTCCGGTGTTTTTTTTATTTTTTTCTTCGCCGTTGTGTTACCGCCGCCGCTTCTCTCTGCCGTCAGCACTTCTTGCCGTGCCGTGTTGAGCTTTTCAGCAATGCCGCTGACCTTGTCATACTGGCGTTTATAGTCCTTTATAAGGCCGCGCTCGTTCTCGTTTGCCGCGTCCTCGTTTGTCGCCTGAGCGAGCATGGTTTCGTTCTGCCGCCGCAGCTCGTTAAGTCTCTCCGGCTCGCGGGAGTAGCGGATATCGGGGTTGTTATCTTTGAACCTCTCTGACAGCGGTATAACATTACCGTTATTATCGTATGTGATCGGTTCTGCGGATTTGATGTTATTTGAGTTCCTTATAACATAGCTCAACCCTCTGCTGATTGGTTTGCCATCGACCAGATCTCCGCCCTCGTCAAGTATAATCGCATCATAGTTGAGACCGTTCTCGTCGATGTAGTCAGCTATATCATATCCGTCTGTCCAATCGGGCAAGCCGGTATCTTGTATTTCGCCCATTCCATACTCTTGCCTTATTTCGTCGAACAAATATCTATCGGCGGCTTTTCTCGTGTCAAAAGCATTCTGATCTTCACATATGCCGAGTATAAGGACTTGTCATTTCCTCTTTCCGTGTACCTTTGCGCGTATTTTTTCGACTTTGTAAAGTATGACCAGTCTCTAAACACAGTGAATCCGTCGCCGCGCTTTGAACCATGATACATTTTCACTGTGTACCCGGCTTTTTTAGCTGCTTCATCAACCATCCTCTGAGCGCTTTCTCGATGTCACCGCGTTCGACAGCTTCCATGTATGCTGAATCCGATACAGGCTCAAGGGAAAATTTTTCGTTGACATTCTTGCTTGTATTGGATATATTGGTATTGGGAGCAGTCCCCGTAGTCGTCTCGGGCGTTTTGGTCAGGGCATTTGCATTGACCATGCGGGCTATGCTTCCTTTTTTTGCGCTTGCATACATGGTTTGCACATACAAATCAAGACTTCCACCGCTATCTACTGCAATAACTGTAACTCTGCTGCCGTCTATCACTTTTATAAATTCGGCAGCGGGACGATTATTGTAAGTAGATTTTTTTATTTTTTCAGGCTCACTTATCACATCAGGGATTAGTGTGAAATCATTTGCTGTAATTGCTCTCTGACCTCTTGCTGTTTCCGATTTTATCGAACCATGATCTTTGAATATTTTTCTGACATGGTCAGCACGCAAAGTAACATTACGCCCGGTAAAATTATAGCCTGTCGCAGTTTCTATAGCATTTGCAAGATCATTGCCAACAACTCCAAAAAACATTTTGCCGGTAAAACCCTTATCCTCTATAGCTCTCTTTACGAACAAGTCTAATTGTGCGGAATTTTCATAAACATTTATTCGCTTGCTGCTCTTCCAATTTTCAATCTGCTGATTAGAATACGGTTCAAGCGAATACTTCACCCCGCCCTTCGGCGGTGCTCTGCCTTTGTTCGCGGTCTCGGCGGTGTGCTTGCGGAAGCTCTCCTGCACCTTGCCGTAGTTTGCGCTGTCGTGCTCCGTTCCGGCAAAGATGTTTAAGCTGACGAGAGTCGAACACGCATCGGTTTTGACGGCAGCTTTTAGCCCATGCTGCGTTGAAGCTCTTGACAATACGGCAGTATTCTCAGCGAGCTTTGCCTTGCCTGAGCAAAAATCTGCCCGACAAAACTGCAAAGCACCATTCAGACGTGCTTTTCTAGATGCTTTCGGCTTTCTTTGATTTGATGCTTAGCAAAGCAAAAATAGCCGGAAGAGCGCATTGACAGGCGATACGTATTCGACTCTTGTCAGCTTATCTTGCCCAGCGCGTCACAGCACATTTCCTCGAACGCCTCGGCCTCGCTTATCGTGTCGCCGTATGCGTGTCTGTAGACCTCGACGGCGCTGTTAAGCTCTTTCTCCGAGAGGTCTGAAAGCATGGCAGATCGCAGCTCGTCAAGGCTTATATCGCCCTGTGGGATGCGATAAAGATAACTACACATATAAAAAAGCTCCTGCAAGATCATCTTGCAGGAGCTTTGAGTTTAGATATCAGAATGCCTTGACAAACTCCATGTAGCGATGGAGCATTGCTGCCATCTCGGAGCGGAGCGCGGTCTTGTTGGGGCCGAAGCTGCCATCGGTGTAGCCGTTGACGACACCAACAGATGTTGCCCAGATGATCGCGTCGCGCGCCCATGCACCTACGCTGGCTGCGTCGGTGAAGTTGGGAACGCCGCTGACGGTCGGGGAACCGGAGTAGCGATAGACCATGGTGACGATCTCAGCGCGCGTTATGGAGTCGTTGGGAGCGAACGTCGTGGCGGTCTTGCCGAGGGTGACTCCGGCGTTATATGCCCAGATGATCGCATCGTAGCACCACTTTGCACCGATATCGGTGAATGCAGGGATCTGCATGCCTTCAACGGAAGGCGAGCCCTCCATGCGATAGAGGACGGTGACGAACATTGCGCGCGTCATCTTGGTGTCCGGGCCGAACTTGGTGGCGGAAATGCCCTTCATGATGCCGTGCTGCCATACATACTCAACATCGGCGCGGCACCAAGCGGTCTTGGGAACGTCGGTGAAGGGGAAAGGAACGTATTCGCCGCAGTTTTTGCAGCGGATACCGTCGAGGTCGCTGAAATCGTGGCCGGTGGCCTTGATGACCTCGGATACGCTGAGAACTTCATTGCACACGCTGCAGTGGCTGCCCTCGGTGCGGCCGTCGGTGGTGCAGGTGGCTGCGATGGCCGGAGTGTCGATGACCTTGACGTGCTGGCAGGGAACGACCGGGGTAACGGTGAGCTTTGCCTCGTCGGTTACGAACAGGGTGATGTCCTTAAGTGCGATGTTATAGATCACGCATGCGAAAGTGCGGCCGTTATCCGCGGCTGCGGTGTTCTTAAGCTCAAGAGTGTCGGTGGTGCTGAGGGAAACCTTGCTCAGAGCCTGGAAGAGCTTCATTGCGATCTCAAGCTTGCTGCCGGAAAAGTCGATGCCGCCGAGGTCAAGACCCTTGACGACGGAAGGCTCGATCCACATGTACTTGAGGCCGGATGCATTGCCGTTGACCTTTACGTTGAAGGTCGCGGTCTCACCTTCATTCACGGTAACGTCTTTGGGGCCGGTAACATCAAGCTTGCTGCCGATAAGTCCGGCGATAGCCTTGAGGAGAGTGTATGCATCAAGCTGCCCGAGAATTCCGCCGATATCGCCGTCACCGCCGATGAGTCCCTTGAGGATCTCAATAATCTTATCGGTGTCGATATTGCCGTCGCCGCCGATGAGTCCCTTGAGGATCTCAATAATCTTATCGGTGTCGATATTGCCGTCGCCGCCAATGAGTCCCTTGAGGATCTCAATAATCTTATCGGTGTCGATATTGCCGTCGCTGCCGATGAGTCCCTTGAGGATATCAATAATCTTATCGGTGGGGATATTGCCGTTGCTATCACCGAACAAGTCCTTGAGGATATCAATAATATCCTTGCTGTTGAAGCTGCCGTTTTCAAGAAGCTTCTTTAAGGTTTCGTAAAGCGTTTTCATATCCATATCCTTGAGCTTTTCAAGGAGCTGCTTGGCGGTATCGCTGTCAAGGCCGAGCTTTTCGAGAATTTGGACGATCGTGTCGATATTAAGCCCTTTCAGAAGATTCTCAAGCTCGCCGTTGGGGTCGCCGCCTTTAATCAGGGCTTGTATTTTCCCGACGATATCCTGAATATCTATACTCTGACTGTCCGTTGTATCGTCGTTCCCTGTGACGGATACGGCATCGGCAATGGCATAAACGGGCAGCAGCGTGAATACGAGCGCCAGAACCATTACCAGACTGATAATTCGTGTTCTCATTTTTTCCTCCTTGCTCCATTTGCAAAAATCATAGTGTCAACATACGACAAATATTATACAGAATTATTACATCACTTGCAACGGTATTCATACAAAAAGTTTAAAAACAGCGAAATAGCCAGTTATATAAGAAAATAATTGTGCATAATTTGTGCTGACATGACGATTATACAATCATATGTATGTCGTTTCCCGACGAAACTCGGCCGGAACGTCGTATAGTGATTCGTGCTCGCTTATCGCGACCTCGCGCAGATCGAAGCCGCCGCCGGAAACGCAGCACCGGCAGGCTGTACCGACGGCTATGCGTATGCAAAGCTTCACGATATCCTCCGGCTTGTTTTGTTTCTTGGTTTTGCAGGATAGACAGCTTCTGCACCAACGCAGGATCCACGCACTTTGAGGTAAATGAATTAAGAAATCAAAAAGCCCGTCCGGGAGGACAGGCTTTTTGCTATGCAATAGTATTTTTTGTGATTCTTTAATGATCCGCCTTTTTGCATATGGCGCTGCCGAATCTTACGGGCTTTTCCTTGCCGCGCAGGGTCTGCTCGAAAATTTCCTGCGGAAGATCGAGCACGCCTTCCTTGAACAGCAGGACGATCGTCGAGCCGCCGAAGCGGAACAGACCTTTTTCCTCGCCGCGATGAATAACGCCTGCCTGACGGTAGTTTTCGATCTTCCCGACGAGGCATGCACCGACCTCGATCTGCACAACGGTGCCGAAATTTTCGGTGTACAGCATGCAGTATTCACGCGTGTTCTGTATGAACACCGGGCGCTTGCGCACGACTATCGGCTGCACGGGATGATAGCGACCCTGAATGTGCCAGTTGCGGCTTTTGAAGCCGCCGTCGATGTAGCAATAGCGATGGTAATTCTCAACGCCAAGCCGCAGTACGAGGCAGGTGCCGTTTATGTAATCGCCCGCGATGTCCGCGCCGCCGACGAGATCTTCGACGTTGTAATAGCTGTTTTTTATCGCAAACTCGGAGTCGCTGCTTATTTTGTATGCCGACATGTATCCGTCGCAGGGGGAGATGAGCGTGTCGGGGTCGGTGTTTATCGGGCGCGCGCCTTCCTTCACCTGTCGGGTGAAAAAGTCGTTGAAGCAGCGGTAATCCTGCTTAACATAGTCGCTCATATTGAGCGCGTTTGCGCGGATAAAGCCGTTGATGCGCCTGGTCGAGAGCTTCGTGTCCATATAAGCGCCGATCACTGCGGTAAGTATCGGGTTAGTCATTATCTGACGCGCCGGCCAGCCGAGATGCTTGAAATAGCAGCATGTAAGGCCGACGGCCATTTTCTTTGAAGTCATATCTTATCACCGTTTTTAAGCTTTCTTTTTATAAGTACGCAGAGCAAAAGAACACCGCAGAAAACAATCGTTGCATAAAAGCTGATGCCGCGGCTTAAAAGCTCAACGCTCACAGGATCGTGCACGATCTGCTTAAAGCCGCTGAGCAGGATGAAATCCGCAACGCCGACCGCGCCGGGGATGGGAACTGCGTTCGAGCCGAGCACGGCAAGCGCCTGCACGGAAAACGCCTTGAACGCGCACTTTGCCTCGCCGCCGACCGCAAGAAACACACAGACCGAAACAAGTATCACTGACAGACGCTGCGCAAGATTGCAAAGAAACACCTTTATGAGCAGTCCTGTCTCTTTTTTCAGCAGCGCGCCGCATTCCTTATACTGCTTTATCATTGCAAGCAGCTTTTCATACTGCGCGTCATAGTCCTTATAAACATGTATTTTGCACAGCAGCCTCAGCCCCCAACGGCAAACCTTGAGGATGAGCTTTTCGTTGAAAATGCACATGAGAAACAGTGCGATAAACGCTGTCTGAACAATGACGCCGAAGGCTATGAAAAGCTTAGGTACAAGATTCATGCGCAAAAGAATGCCGGGATGGGCGATGCAGCACACGGCACTTATTATAAGTATGGCGACCGTGTACATCACGAGGTTCAAAAGCAACGCAATGGCGGACACCGCAGCCGGAGTTCCGTACTTGAGCATGAAAATAAGCGCTGCCGGCTGGCCGCCGGTCGCAGACGGCGTGATCGCGGAAAAGAAAATATCGGAGGCGGAAAAAATAATGCCCTTTCCGGCGGGAAAACCATGCCCGAAGAATCGGCAGGTGCACTGCAGACCAAGTCCCTCAAAGTAGATAAAGCCAAATGCGCACAGCACGGCAAGCATTATCCACACAGGATCAGCACCCTTTAAAAAGCATACAAAACGTTCCCACGAAAAGCCTTTTGAGCAGGACGTGACGATTTTTATTGTAATTGCCGATATGGCAGCCAAAAGGACTATCCACAGCAGATTGTTTTTAAGCGTGTTTTTCATGAGCGTTTCTTTCATAAATCCGCAGCGGCCGATAGCTCAACTGTGTGAGTTTTATTAGTACAGTTAGTATACACGCTTGATATATGTTTGTCAACGCTTTTACATATAAGCGTTGACAAAAATGAGCATCGGGTAATATAATTCCTCTATTAGGGCGCTTTTATGCCCCAATGCACGAAAGGCGGATCTGCTAATGAAAAATGTAATTGAATTGTTTGGCTCTATGGTGTTTAACGACTGCGTCATGCAGGCGCGGCTGCCAAAACAGGCGTATAAGCAGGTCCAACGCTCAATAAAGCTCGGCGAGCGGCTTGACGGCGAAACGGCCGAGATAGTTGCAAACGCGATGAAGGACTGGGCGATAGAAAAGGGCGCAACGCACTTTACGCACTGGTTCCAGCCGATGACCGGCATCACCGCCGAAAAGCACGACAGCTTTATTTCACCCAGTGATAACGGCAGAATAATCATGGAGTTTTCCGGTAAGGAGCTTATCCAGGGCGAGCCTGATGCGTCAAGCTTCCCGACCGGCGGACTGCGCGCAACGTTTGAAGCGCGCGGCTACACTGCGTGGGATCCGACCTCGTATGCGTTTATCAAGGATAATGTCCTTTGCATACCGACGGCGTTTTGCTCCTACGGCGGCGAGGCACTGGATAAGAAAACGCCGCTCCTTCGGTCAATGGAGGCGCTCAACCGTCAGGGACTGCGCGTGCTCCGGCTGTTCGGAAATAACGACGTCACAGCCGTAAAGACGACCGTCGGCCCGGAGCAGGAATATTTCCTCATCGACAAAAGCGTTTATGAAAAACGCAAGGATATAATGTACACCGGCAGAACGCTCTTCGGCGCGCAGCCGCCCAAGGGCCAGGAGCTGGACGACCACTATTACGGGACGATAAAGCCTCGCGTTGCCGCGTTCATGGAAGAGCTTGACGAGGAGCTGTGGAAGCTCGGCGTTCTTGCGAAAACCGAGCATAATGAAGTCGCTCCGGCTCAGCACGAGCTTGCGCCGATCTATACGACAACCAATATCGCGGCCGACCACAACCAGATAACCATGGAGCTTATGCAGAAGCTTGCGCGTAAGTACGACATGGTGTGCCTGCTGCACGAAAAGCCCTTTGCCGGCGTTAACGGTTCTGGCAAGCACAATAACTGGTCTATGACGACCGACACGGGGTTAAATCTTCTCGAACCGGGCGAAACTCCGTATGAAAATGCGCAGTTTCTGCTGATGCTGTGCGCGGTCCTGCAGGCGGTAGACGACTATCAGGATATGCTGCGCATATCCGTTGCAAGCGCTGCAAACGACCACCGCCTCGGCGCTGCCGAAGCGCCCCCGGCGATAATCTCGGTGTTCCTCGGCGAAGAGCTTGAGGAGATACTTGAGGCGATAGAAAACGACACGCCGTATGGCGGCAAGGAAAAGGAGCAGATAAAGGTCGGCGTCCATGTTCTGCCCAAGTTTGCGCGCGATACCACCGACCGCAACCGCACATCTCCGTTTGCTTTCACAGGCAATAAATTTGAGTTCCGTATGCTCGGCTCGTCAACGTCCATATCCGGCGCAAATGTCGTTCTGAACACCGCCGTTGCCGAGTCGCTACGCAAATATGCCGACATTTTGGAGAATGCCGATAATTTTGAAACGAGCCTGCACGAGCTTATCCGCAGCGTCATAAAAAAGCATAAGCGCATCATATTCAACGGAAACGGCTACGGTGAAGAGTGGCTCAAGGAAGCGGCTGCGCGCGGACTTAAAAACTTCCGCACGACTGTGGACTGCGTGCCGTATTATCTCGATATAAAGAACGTCGATCTTTTCGCGCGTCACAGAGTGTATTCCGAGATCGAGCTTGCAGCGCGCTACAAGATGAAGCTTGATAACTACTGCAAGGTGATCCGCATCGAGGCGCAGACCATGCAGGAAATGGTCTGGCAGGATATTCTCCCGGCGGCGAGCGCCTATTCAAAGCAGCTGAGCGATACGGCCATCGCCAAGGCGCAGCTCGGCATCGATAACGGCTTTGAAAAGGAGCAGGCGGCAAAAATAAGTGCGCTTATGAGCGAAACGGTGACAAATGTTCGCGCTCTTTCGGCGGCTGCCGAGTCTGCCGACGAGTATTCGGATAACTACACAAGAGCATCCGTTTTCCGCGACAAGGTGCTTCCTGCGCAGGAAGCGCTCAGAGCAAGTGTTGACGAGCTTGAAGTCAATACGGCAAAGCAGTTCTGGCCGTATCCTACCTACGGCGATATCCTGTTCAGCGTGCAGTAAGAGCGGGAGAAGGGGGCTTAGCATTGGAACTCAGTAAAAAAACCGTAAAACGAATATTGCTCATCATAACGTTCACGGTGCTTCTCATATGGGCGATATATAATCACAAGCTGCTGTTTAAATACATCGGCGAGCTATATTCGCTCATTTCGCCGTTTGTGATCGGCCTGTGCATAGCGTATGTGGTCAATGTCATCATGCGGCCGATAGAGCGGCTGTGGATGAAGCTTTTGAGCAAATGCAAGGGCAAATGGGTCGAAAAAATGAAGCGCCCGATATGCCTTCTGCTGAGCATACTGCTGGTCATCGGCATTATTCTTGCCGTCATATTCATCATCATGCCGGAGCTGAGCGATTCCGTGTCCTCGCTTGTGAGCATGGTGCCCTCGTATGTGTCCGAGGTGGAAAGCTGGTGGGAAGCTCTGGCACTGCGTCTGGATAAGTACGGCGTCGAGCTGCCGCAATTCAGCTTTGATACGGATAAGTTTATTCAGATCCTCAAGGACGGCGGCACGGCTGTTTTGAACACCACCCTGTCGGCGACGACGTCGATCGTAACGGCGGTCATAAACATCGTGCTGGCACTTGCGTTTTCCATCTATGTCCTTGCTCAGAAGGAAACGCTCAAGCGGCAGTCGAAAAAGGTGCTTGCAAAGCTCATGAAGCCCGAGAAGATGCAGAAGCTTCTCGATATGCTCGACCTTATAAACCGCACGTTTACAAACTTCATAACCGGCCAGCTTACAGAAGCTGTCATCATCGGCGTATTGTGCTTTATCGGCATGTCGATATTCCGCATGCCGTATGCCCCGGCGATATCCGTGCTCGTCGGCTTCACGGCACTGATACCAGTGTTCGGCGCGTTTATAGGAACAGCTATCGGCGCATTTTTGATACTGCTCGTAAAGCCGATACAGGCCGTGTGGTTTGTTGTGTTTATCATTGTCCTTCAGCAGTTTGAGGGCAACCTCATCTACCCCAAGGTTGTCGGCAAATCCGTCGGTCTGCCGGGCATTTGGGTCCTCGTTGCCGTCACGATAGGCGGCAATGCAATGGGCGTTGTCGGAATGCTTATAAGCGTTCCGCTGTGCTCGGTGCTGTATGTCGTTGCACGCAATGCCGTAAACGGTTTGCCCCTTGCCGGAGAAAAACCGGAGCCGAAATCAAAATAAGGACGCAAAAGCTCCCGTATCCTGCGATACGGGAGCTTTTTATACGGTTTACCTATGTAAAACATCAATTTTTTAATGATAAACATTAAAAAAATGCTTGACATGCCCTTGGCTTGGTGATACTATCAATTTAACGTTTTACGTTAAATAATTTGCGTTGATCACAGCTGGAGGTGGCTTTTATGGAGAAAACCGTGAAGCACAGATTTTTAAATAACGCACTGTTTACAGCGCTGATAGTTCCGCTGGCCTTTTTTGTACTGCGCGATACTATTTCCATTTTGACCGAACTCATGTTCAGGTCGATCGGAGGTGAGGATTCGCTGCTGTATCAGATAAATGACGATATTGCAAGACTTATTATCGCCGGATTGCTGATGCTGATAATGCCGATCTTTTTCCGCGGAAGGTGTAATTTCGGTTTTAAAGGCGGATTTCTGAAGCTCGGCATTTTACTTTCGCTGCCGGAACTCATCGTTCCGCTGTGGAATCTTTTGCAGATAAAGGTTTATGACGCTCCGCTTGTTGCCGGAACGACCGCCGTTATCGCCGCTATATTCCATGGCATCGGCCCGGGAGTGTCCGAAGAGGTGTTTTGCCGCGGCTTTACCGTGTCAAACCTGATGCGCATCTGGAAGGATAAGCCGAACAGAATCCTCTGCTGTATGCTGGTTTCCGGTGCCGCTTTCGGGCTTCTTCATGCGGTCAATGTAATCGTGACCGGCGACGTTTTCGCGGCTCTGATCCAGGTCATCTACACAACTGCGATCGGAATGTTTTCCGGCGCTGTTTTCCTTCGATCCCGGAGCATCTGGGGTGTTATTTTGATGCACTCTCTGACCGATATTTCTGCTTTTATAGCCGTGTTTGAAAGCAATACAACAGGCATGGATATCGTGTTCTGCGTTGTCGGCTCGCTGCTGTTTATTGCGTTGGCGCTTTATCTTATTCGCCCCGCAAAACGTTCCGAGATCGACGCACTTTGGGAAGACGGTTGGGACTTCGGCGCTGAGGACGGAAAAACACGCGCCGGAGCAAAGGCAGCGGCAATTATATCGGCTGTTCTGATCGTTGCGTTTTCGGCATCGATCGGCGTTATGCTCTATCAGACAAAAATGGGATATGATATTCCGATGTTCCCGGCAGAGCAGAAAGAGATAGACAAAGATGTGCAGTATAAGCTGAGTGACGATAAAACGAAGCTTACGATCCTGCTTCCGTATGTCGGCGGCGAAACATATGATCTTGAAAATTCCGATTCCGAGTCGCTTGCTTTGGATGACTGCCGCGAAAACGGAGATACTTACATTTTCGAGTTTTCACATAAAGGTACCGGTACGGAGAATGTCAAGCTTACTTTCTCAAAAACATTAGGCGATATGCCCGTAGCGATCGAGGACTACACGGTAACGGTCAGCTTCAATGCCGACGGCACGATATCCTCGGTCGGAGGCTGAGAAATGAAGAAGATATCCGCTGCGTTCGGCAGCCTGCCGATGACATGGCCGATAGTCTGCGGCTTTGCGGTGATCATCGGTATCTATGTCGGCGTAATAAATCAGATACCGATCCTGCATGATACTTCGTTTCAGGACATTGCCGTCACGCTCGAGTGGTGGGTGCTGTTTGCGGTTTTGATCGTGTCTAACTGCAAGAGTGCATGGGAGGCCGGTCTCAAATGCCTTGTGTTTTTCCTCATAAGCCAGCCGATAATTTTCCTCGTCGAGCTGCCGACGATCGGCTTGGACAAGGCGCTTTACTACTACACGGGCATTTGGCTGCCCATTTCTCTGCTGACCCTCCCCGGCGGAGCGATCGCATTCCTTGCAAAGCGGCAGAATGTCTTGGGCGCTGCGATACTCGGCGTAGGAAATACAATAGTCGCTCTTATGGGAGTAAGCTATTTTATGCAAATGCTCGGCTCGTTTCCACGGCATCTGCTGACGGTGGTATCATGTGCGGCAATCGTTGCCGTAACCATTCTCGGAATGCAGAAAAAGCGGCGGACGCGGCTTTTATCGGCGGCGATCACCGTTCTGCTGACGGCCGTGATTGCAGCTTGGACAGTGATGAATGGAAGAACTCTCTAAAGCCGCACTGCGTTCTTAATTTTTGGTGCATTGCGCGCAAAACAATGCTATAATACAGCTATCTATCACAGGGACGCTCGGGCAGAGCGCCTTTCGCAGAAAGGAACAGCATACATGAATTCCGATACTATTTCAAAATTCCGACTGTTTGGCAAGGCGGGAAAGATAGTCATGACGGTTTTGACCGTGGTAGCGGCGCTTATAACGATCTTCTGCTGCATTGCGGTCGCTTTCGTCGCAGCTTTGCCGGATAATGCACTGACGGTGCGCGTTGTTGAAAACACCGAGCTGCGCTTCAATGCGGAAAGCTTTGATACATTGTGGAATATTATCGGAGGAAGCTTCAGCTATTCGGGCGAAAGCAGCCCTGAGCAGATACTCGGGGAGGGGTCAGGTACGATAACACCGCCCGAGGATCAGCAGTTTAAAACGGAGCTTAGGCTCTTTAACCGCTCATATGATTCTGCCGAGATCCACTCCGACGGAAATACGAAAGTCATGCAGGCCGAGGCTTCCCCGGCCGAATATATCGCAAGCGATCTTACGAAAGTGTTTATCTTCGCGGCGCTGTTTGCAGCGTCCGCCACTGCTGCGCTTTGGATGCTCAGGGGGCTGTTTTCCGTGCTTACCAAGTGCCAGTCACCGTTCTGCGGCGAGGTCGTAGCCAAAATGCGCGGATTTGGATTTTCGCTTCTTCCGGTTGCCGTTTTTGCGTCTGCCGCCGAGACGATGCTGGAGAGCTTTTTCGCCGCAGGAAAAAGCACCAACGTCAGCATTCAGTGGGGCATTTTGATTGCGTTTGTTGTAACCATGGCTCTGGTGGCTGTTTTCAGATACGGTGTTCAGCTGCAAAAGGAATCGGATGAGACCCTGTAAGGAGGAGGAAGAATGGGACAGATCATTTTGCGGCTGGATCGTGTCATGGCCGACAGGAAAATGAGCCTGAATGAGCTATCGGCAAGAGTCGGCGTTGCCAACGTGAATTTATCAAAAATGAAAAACGGTCATATCAGCGCCATCCGCTTTTCCACCTTGGCGGCCATCTGCGATGTTCTCAATTGCCAGCCGGGAGATATATTGGAATACAAGCCTGACGAGGAGTGAACCTTGCTGGTACATAAAAAACGGCATAGTCGGGTAAACGACTATGCCGATATTCTTTTTGCTCAGTCCTCTTTTTCGTTTTCACACTGCTGTGCGCTAAGGCGCTCGACCTCGGCCTTAAGCTCTGCGTTCTGAGCCTTCAGCTCGTCGAGCTTTTTATTCACCGGCGATAGCTGGCGCTTGAGTTCACTGGAAACGATGCCTTTATAGAACGTATAGCGTCCCGTAAGGCTCACTGCCGACAAAACGACTGCCGCGCCGCCGGCAGCAATGCCGACCTTTTTGACATCGACCTTGCGCAAAAGGTGCATAACCGTGCGCTTGTTGAGCTTGCCGGGCTGCAAAAGCTCCAGAGGGCTTATATCCTCGGGCTGAACCTCGACCTCAACGCTGCGCTTTGCGATCTTTTTCATAAAAACCCCTCCATAAATATCTTTGTCTGTATTATAGCACCATCTCCGCTTTTTTCAAGTCCGCATGTCTTGAATATGAGCTGCGGCTGTGGCATAATAAAACGATCAAACGAAAGGCCTTTGGACAATGGAAAGATTCATAGCAGAAAGATTCCGCTCCTTCGGCGGCGGACTTGCTCTCGATACGGGAGCCATATCAAAATACACCGACCTAATAGACCTCAGTATCGGCGATACGGACATCGTGACCGATGAGAAAATAATCAGCGCCGCCTTCCGCGACGCGAAGGCAGGGCACACCCACTACGGCGATCCGCACGGCGACCCGGAGCTTATAGACGCTTTTTGCCGCGCATGGAGCGAGGACTTTAGGCAGTCGATCGAGCCGGAGCGCGTCTTGGTGACTGCGTCGAGCTGCCTTGGAATGTCGCTTGTTATGCTCGGCATTCTCGACCCCGGCGACGAGGTGCTTGTTTTCTCGCCATATTTTCCGATGTACAGAGAGCAGATCGAGCTTGCCGGAGGAGTGTGCGTCGAGGTTCCGACCTACGCAAGCGAGGGCTTTGCGATAAAAAAAGAGCGCCTCGATGCAGCGATAACTACGCGCACAAAGGCGATGGTATTCAATAACCCAACAAATCCGACGGCAATGGCATACGGCGCGGATACGATGCGCCTGCTTGCCGAGACAGCAAAAGAGCATGATCTGCTCATAGTTGCCGACGAGATATACACATCATACATGTTTTCAGAGCCGTTTACGCCGATGCGCACGCTGCCGGGCATGGCTGAGCGCACCGTCACGCTAAACAGCTTTTCTAAAAACTATCTCATGACCGGCTGGCGCGTCGGCACGATTATAGCGGAGCCTGCGCTTATAAAAACCATGCAGAGGATAAACGGCGCGCTTATCTACACAGCTCCGTCGGTCTCGCAGCGCGCGGCGATACAGGCGCTGCACGACCGCGAGGATATCCGCGCACGCTATATAAGAGAATACCGCGAGCGGGTGTTTTACGCCGCCGAGAGGATAAGGAGCATTCCGTATTTTGAGCTTAACGAGCCGCACGGAACGTTTTATCTCTTCCCGTCGATAAGAAAAACAAAGCTCGACTCGGCTCGGTTTTGTGCTGAGCTGCTTGAAAAGGCGCATGTGCTTGTCACAAACGGCGCGGCATTCGGCAAAACGGGCGAGGGGCATGTGCGCATTGCCTGCACAGTTGGCCGTGATAAGCTCTGCGAGGCATTCGACCGAATGGAAAAGCTGAAATTCTAATTAAGATCTAAAGAAAAAAGTCTCAGGGGCATCCTGAGACTTTTTTGGCTTATCACAGCAAATTCAAATACTCCGTCACCGCGGCAAGACCGCCGATAAGCTCCTGCTTTGAGCACGCATAGCCCACGCGGAAGCTGTGCGGCTGCTCGAAGCAATCGCCGGGAGTTACGAACGCGCCGGTCTTGTGATACATTTCGCGGCAGAAATCGTAGGAGGGGATATCGAGATCGTAGTAAACAAGCGCGGTCGTTCCGGCCTGAGGCTTTACATAGTGCACCTGCGGTGTGTCGTTTACCCATTTGTCGAGTATGGCGAGGTTCTCGCGCACGATGCTTTTGTTGCGCTCAAGGAGCTTATCGCTGCCCGAGAGGGCAACGGCCCCTATCGCCTCGTCAAGCATGCCGCAGCTAACGAGGTTATAATCTCTGTGCGAGATGCAGCTTTTAATGACGTCCTTATCGTGCGTTGCTATCCAGCCGAGGCGTATTCCGGCAAGAGAGAATACCTTGGACATGCTGCTGACGGATATGCCCTTGTCGTACAGATCGACTATCGATTCGCTCCACACGTCGTCCTGCGTCAGGTGGCGGTAAACCTCGTCGCACATGACGTAAGCGCCGACGCTTTTTGCGATCTCGACTATCTGCATGAGCATGTCCTTTGTCATCAAAGCGCCTGTGGGATTGTTAGGGTTATTTATGCATATCATTTTTGTTCCGGGAACGGCAAGGGCGCGCAGCTCGTCAAGATCGGGCAGAAAGCCGTTTTTCTCGCTCAGGTGCAGAAGCTTCAGATCCGCGCCGAAGGATTCCGGGATAGAGTACAGCTGCTGATAGGTCGGCATGATGCTTATAATGCGGTCGCCCGGCTCAACGAGCGAGTAGAAAATGTGGTGGTTTGCACCCGATGCGCCGTGAGTGGTGACTATCTCCTCGGGCTTGAGGGTCTTGTAAAGCTTGCAAATGCCGTTTTTAAGCTCCGGCGCGCCTTCAATATAGCCGTAGGTCAGGCGCTGTGAGCACATGCTGCTTAAAAATGCCTGCTTGTCAGCGCCGGTAAGCTCAAAAAGCTCGTCGAGCGATACGGAGTTTACGCAGGTTTCCGCAATGTTAAACTTTGCGCCAGTCTCGTAGGCGTTCATCCATTCTTCAACTTCAAAAGGCTTGATCTTCATCGTTTTACCTCCTAAAAAACAATAAAACGCCCGAGGCTCTTCCTTATAACGTGTTTCCACGCCGTACCTACGGAAAAGTCCCGTGCGCTTTTGATCCATCACCCGGTGGTGACGGAAGCGAATATTATGTTTGCAAGATGAATTAAAACACAAAATCTGCGCTTTGTCAAGTGCTGCGATGCATAAAAATGCATTTGAGTGATAAAAACCGCGGAGAACCGCAGCATTTTGCCCACACTCGACTTTAGTGAAGAGTGAATAAGCTGACGAGAGTCGAACGCATATCGCCTGTCGGCGTACCCTTCCGGCTATTTTCGCCTTTTTTGCCTTGATGG
>ERZ824473.3123-NODE-3123-length-17103-cov-5.720319_pt1 | contig 17103 bp, 16 predicted proteins | sample MGYA00519874_ERZ824473 | MGnify/ENA primary metagenome ERZ824473 (study PRJEB31778, sample SAMEA3449151) | human gut metagenome | biome: human gut; feature: human-associated habitat; material: faeces | place: United Kingdom | collected 2010/2012 ... | reverse complement strand
CTGGGTAGCTATGTACGGACGAGATAAACGCTGAAAGCATCTAAGCGTGAAACTCTCCCTAAGATGAGATCTCTCATCCATTATGGAGTAAGGGCCCAGAAAGACGATCTGGTTGATAGGCCGGAGGTGGAAGCACGGTAACGTGTGCAGCTGACCGGTACTAATAGCCCGAGGGCTTGACCTACAATTTGCAGGCAATCTTAGCCTTCTCCGTTCACTTCTTTATTGTTCGGTTTTGAAGGTGCAAACCTTCAATTGAATAGTTGGTGCTGATTAGGGCGAGGGTCCACCCGTTCCCATCCCGAACACGGAAGTTAAGCTCGCTTCTGCTGACAATACTTGGCTGGAGACGGCCCGGAAAGATAGGTAGCGCCAACACAAAAGCCTGTGACATTTGTCACAGGCTTTTGCTTTTTGGTTTACTTTTGGGTCATATGGTAGTGAGTTTTTGCTGAACTTGATTGAACAAAAGCACCCGCAAGGGTGCTTTTTATGGCCGTAAGGGGGCTTTTTATGGCCGTTTTGACTTGCTGAAGTTCCAACCTTTCGGGCCTTTTGGCCAGTTGCTCATGTAGATAGAATAACACAATAATGGGATATATAGTAGAACAAAATAGGCGCCAATGAAAAAATAGGCGAAAAGAGTGATAGAATGAGTTGGGGGAAAGATGTAGGCTAAGACCAGCATAGCGATGATCGCAGCCAAATTGAGTGCCCGCAGCGCCTGGAATAGCCGCATATGCCGGGGGGCACCGCAGTATTTCATATGGCTGTAAGGCAGCAGTATGCGATACCACAGAGAGCGCGTTTTATCATATTGGCGTATTTCCCGGTGGCTCATTTTGAACTGATATGCGTCCTCGATTCCGGAGCGAAGTATTCCGCCACATTGCAGGGCAAAGAAAATGAAAACGATACACAGTTTATCTAAGGGCATGGGCGCCTCCTGTTCCTGGTCGGTTACAATTTCGCCCAGTACCCCTCCGCCAGCGCGCCGTATATCGCCGGGCAGGGGAGGGTATACACAAGGGGCTGAAGCGCTGCGGCGGGATCCTCCAGCACATCTGCCTGATTGATAAACAGCACATCGAAGCCGCCCTCTTTCGCCAGCACCCGGGCGGCAATGGCCGGGGTGATGACAGCCTCCGGGGAGACCTCCGCCAATGATGCGTACAGCTCCGGGCGGTGGGCGGCGTCCTGTATAGGCTGTCCCAGCGCGGAGGCACCGAATACGCAGACGGTACGGCTTCGTTCCGGTGGCAGTACTGGTTCCCAGGCGGCGTGGGCCTTGGCGGGCAGGCGCTTGGAGCCGTCGGCCTCCACCAGCACAAAGTCCGCGGCGTACTGCCAGCCGGGGAAGTCCGGGGCGGTCAGTTTGCCCTCCGGGTTATAGGACCCGGCGCAGACGATGGGGCTGTGGGCAAAGCCCTCACACAGCTCCGCTGCGGTGGCGGCGAAGGGACACCAGTTCGGGCGCATGATGCGGGTGGTGGTGGACACCAGCACCGTGCCGCGGTGGGACAGTTCCTGTGCCAGCACGTGCAGCAGGGAGGTTTTGCCGCCGCTGCCGATCACCGCGGTCAGGCCGGGACGAATCCCCAGCAGTTCCCATAATTCCATGCCTGTCACCACCTTTCATACCCATTGTACCACAGAAATTTCCCGCCGTAAACCTCTTGACAAGGGTTGCTTGTGGTGTTAAACTGTGAAAAGTAAGAAAAGTTATACCAATCCAACCGAAAGGAATGAGGATATGAGCAGAGAGGATCGCTACTTTATGAGCAGCGTCAAGATCGGCCCTAAGGGACAGATCGTTATCCCCAAGGAGGCGCGGGATATGTTCGGCCTGCAGCCGGGAGATACGCTGGTGCTGATGGCGGACAGGAAAAAGGGCCTGGCACTGCAGACCGTGGATAAGCTGAACCCGCTGATGAAGACGGTATTTAACAGTCTGCCCAGCGGGGAAGAGGAGGCGGAGGACGAATGAACGTACTGGAGGTACAGGGCCTGACCAAGCGCTACCCGGCGTTTACGCTGAATGGGGTGTCCTTTGACGTGCCGCAGGGCGCGGTGATGGGGTTTATCGGCCGTAACGGCGCAGGCAAGAGCACCACGCTGAAGTCCATTCTGGGTATGGTACACCCGGACGCGGGTGCGGTCAGGGTATTCGGCATGGACTACGCGGAGAATGAGCGCGCTATCCGGCGTGAGCTGGGCGTGGTGCTGGGGGGGGATCGATTTCTATCCCAAAAAGAAGATCAAGACCATCACAGACGTGACCCGCAGGTTTTATAACAACTGGGACGAGGAAAAATACCGCCACTATTTGGAGCTGTTCCATATTGATGAGAGCAAGCGGGTGGATCAGCTTTCCAGCGGCATGAAGGTCAAGTACATGATCGCCTTGGCGCTGAGCCACAATGCCCGGCTGCTGATACTGGACGAACCCACCAGCGGCCTTGACCCGGTGAGCCGCGACGAGCTGACGGAGCTGCTGCGCCGGGTGGTGGCGGATGGTACGCGCAGCGTGCTGTTCTCTACTCACATCACCTCCGATCTGGAGAAGTGTGCCACCCACATTGCCTTTATCAAGGACGGCGAGCTGCAATATACCGGTTCTCTGGACGATTTCCGCACCCACTACAAGGACGTGGGCGCTACGCTGGAGGATATCATCGTGCACGTGGAAAGGAGGCCGCTGGATGAAGACGCTATTATATAAGCAGCTGCGGCTGGTGTGCCATCCCATGACGCCGGTATTCTGCCTGTTCGGCTTCATGGTCATCATTCCAAACTACCCCTACACTGTCATCTTTTTCTATGTGATGCTGGGGCTGTTTTTTACCTTTCTGAATATGCGGGAGCAGAAGGATCTGTACTACACGGCGCTGCTGCCTGTTCCCAAACGGGACGCGGTGAAGGCCGGCTGTCTGTTCACGGCGCTGATCGAGCTGCTGTCGCTGGCGGTGCTGGTGCCCTGCGCCCTGCTGGCGGTCCGCTTGCAGCCGGGGAAGGACAACCTGGTGGGGCTGGATCCCAATCTGGCGCTGTTTGCCGCCGGGTTCCTGCTGTATGCGGTGTTCAATGCCGTTTTTCTGCCGTCGTTTTACGCGAACGGCTACAAGGTGGGCGTGGCATTTGTCAAGGCGATCATTCCCACCACGCTGGCGATGATCGTGTTTGAGGCGCTGCCCCATGTTCCCGGCCTCATGTGGCTGGACGATATGGACGCGGCCACGCAGGTGCGTCTGCTGCCGTATTTCGTCGCCGCCGTGCTGCTCTACGGCATCGGCACGGTGCTTACGTTCCGGAGAGTGGCGGCGCAGTATGAAAAAGTTGATCTGTGACAGCAACGACCGGCGTGAGCCGGTCGTTGCTTTATTAGATCATCCAGTAGGGAGGCTGAGGAGTTTGCCCCTCGGGTAGGGGAATGACCACGTCTGTCCGCACGTCGCCGTACAACGTCTTGTGCTGCGCCATGATATTTTCCAACGGTTCGACAGTGCCACACAGCAGCGCCTGCCAGACCATGCCGCAGGTGGACATGATATAGGCGGGAGTGAACCCATTGCGAATATAAAACTGGATACGCCGCAGACGCAGTGCGTTTTCCGCGTCACTGCCTCCTGGCACAGGAAACTCCGCCTCCGCTACCAGAGGCCGTCCCTGTTGCTCCAGCCGCGAAAGCATATCACTGCCCAGCCCTTCATTACGACGAGCGCGTGTGGTTCCCAGATAGTCCAGCAGTACCAGTGGTATTGTCGCATTTTTCCACAGGGCGGCGTAACTCAGCAGCTCATCTTCGTCAAACAGTCCCCATACCTCGTAACGTCCTTCCTCCAGCAGACGGAGAATATCGGGCAGAGGCTTGCGTTCCTGCGGGACAAAAGCCTCGGATAGCTGGTCGTGATACCAGCGGGGGTATTCCTTTGCGGTTAACAGGCGAAAATTCATAGACGTTCCTCCTTCAACAGTCGCTGCATATCCTCCGGCAGGGGCGCGGTCACATCGATGACCGCGCCGGTGAGGGGATGCATCATCCGCAGGTGATAGCTGTGCAGCGCCGGGCGGGCGATCAGGGCCCGGTCCTCTGTACCGTAGAGCCAGTCGCCGGTCAACGGATGGCCGATGGCGGCCATGTGGACCCGCAGCTGATGCGTGCGTCCGGTGGTAGGCGTCAGGCGCAGCAGCGCACGGCCCTGAGAGGCCGACAGCACCTCGTAGTGGGTGTGGGCGGGTTGACCCAGGGGGTCGGCCTGCCGCTCCAGCAGCGAGCTCTCAGCGCGTCCTATGGGCAGATCAATGTCGCCCTCTGCCGGGGAGGGGATGCCCTCGCACACGGCCCGGTACTCCCGCCGGAAATCGTCCGTGTGCAGCATGGCCATACATCGGGCATGGATGAAGCCGGTCTTTGCCACGGCCATAACGCCGGTAGTGCCGCGGTCCAGCCGGTTCACCGCATGGAAGCTCTCGCTATGCAGATAGTGTGCCGCGGCGCCGGCAATGGTGGCTGTTTCCTCTGTCAGCGCCGCCGGATGCACCGCAATGCCGGCCGGCTTATTGATAAGCAGCAGGTCCTCATCCTCGTACAGGATATCCAGAGGGAAGTCCACCGGCCGGATGTGTGGGTGTTCTCCCGGCAGATCGGATACGTCCGCCGCCAGCACATCTCCGGGGCACGGCACGAAGCGTACGGTGACGGGCGCACCATTGACGGTGATGGCCTGCCGGAATTTCAACCGACTGAGAAAGCTGCCGGAGATGCCCCACAGGTGCAGCAGCAGCTGTTTTACAGGCTGACCAGCCTCCGCTTCAATGACGGTATGGGTCAGAACACGCATGGACGGCACCTCCTGTTGCTCTTGAATGAAATTAGTATAGCAGAATTTATGGGAATATGGTATACTAACTTCACAAAACGTGAAAGCGAGGGCTTTTTATGGCATCCAAGGTATACTTCGCCGACTTGCGGGCCGACGTGCATGAAAATCTCCAGCAGAAGCTGACCCGCCTGATGAAGACCGCCGGTATGGGCGATATCGACTTTCGGGATAAGTTCGTGGCCATCAAGCTGCACTTCGGCGAGCCGGGAAACCTGGCGTTCCTGCGTCCCAACTGGGCGCGGACCGTGGCGGATTTTGTGAAGGAAAGGGGCGGTAAGCCGTTCCTCACCGACTGCAACACCCTGTATGTGGGCGGGCGCAAGAACGCCCTGGACCACATGGACAGCGCCATGCTCAACGGCTTCAACCCCATGACCACAGGCTGCCAGATCATCATTGCCGACGGCTTGAAGGGCAGCGATGAGGTAGAGGTTCCCGTGGTCGGCGGCGAGTATGTGAAGAACGCCAAGATCGGCCGCGCCGTTATGGACGCCGATGTGTTTATCTCTCTGACTCATTTTAAGGGACATGAAGAGGCCGGCTTCGGCGGCTGCCTGAAAAATATCGGCATGGGCTGCGGCAGCCGCGCCGGTAAGATGGAACAGCACAATGCCGGCAAGCCCCATGTGGCGCAGAAGCACTGTATCGGCTGCGGCCAGTGCCGGAAGATCTGCGCCCACGGCGCGCCGATCATCGAAAACGGCAAGGCCCATATCGACCACGACAGGTGTGTGGGCTGCGGCCGTTGTATCGCAGTCTGTCCCAAGGACGCGGTGCGGATCAACTGGGACGAGAGCACCACCAATCTGAACTGCAAGATCGCCGAATACACCAAGGCGGTGGTGGACGGCCGCCCCTGCTTCCACATCTCGCTGGTCATCGACGTGTCCCCCAACTGCGACTGCCGTCCCGAGAACGACATGGCCATCGTGCCCAACGTGGGCATGTTTGCCTCCTTCGACCCGGTGGCCCTGGACATGGCCTGTGTGGACGCCGTCAACGCCCAGACGCCCCTGCGCGGCTCCGCCGCCGATGACGCGCACGCCAAGGCCCATGTGCATGACCACTTTCAGCGCCTGCACCCGGACACCAACTGGCGCAGATGTCTGGAGCACGGCGAGAAGATCGGTATCGGCACCCGGGAGTATGAGTTGATCAAGATATAAAAAGCGGAAAGCCACCCGTCCGGGTGGCTTTCCTTATGTATTTATTCCGCATCATCTGCGGACGTTTCCTCTGAGGCGTCCTCGTCCTCCGGGTCGTCGATGTGGGCGAACCACTCCCGGTAGCGGTGCATATCCTTGGCGAACAGCTGCCCGTTGCTGGGCGGTGTGTAGGTGATGGCGTTGGCCCCGGCGGCAATGGTGGACAGGATCGTCTCCTCCGTGGGACCGCCGGTGGCGATAACGGGCAGCTCCGGATAGCGGGCCCGGATCTCCGCCACAATGGCGGGCGTCCTGTCCGCACCAGAGACGTTCACAAAATCGATGCCCGCCGCCAGCTTGCTCTCCAGGTCCACTTTTTCCGACACCACCGTATAGACCACCGGGACCTCCACGGTGGCCTTGATAGCCCGGATGGTATCGTCGTCAATGAACGTGTTGCACACCACGCCGAAGGCGCCCTGGTGCTCAGCAAAAGCGGCGATGTGGGCCGAACGCTGGCCCTTGGTCAGACCGCCGCCTACGCCAACGAACACCGGCACATCGGACACGCCGATAATGGCCTGGGTAATGCCTGCCTGGGGCGTAAAGGGATATACGGCGATGACCGCATCGGCGTTGATATTCTTAATGATGGCCACGTCGGTGCTGAATACAAGCGACTTGATACGCCGGCCGAATACGCGGATGCCGCTGCATTTGCTGATACAGTGGGGCACGGTCAACGCGTGCTTACGCAGGGTGCCCTCGTAAGTGGGAACGTACTTCTTCACATTGCCTTCCTTTCCAGTGGGTTGATTTTTCCTTATTGAAAACATTATAGCAGAAAAAGCAACTCATGTAAATAAAAGTGGGCGCATTTTTAACAGTTCGTTAATATTGACTATCGCGGAGAAAAGTGCCGGATAACGACGCTCCGGGACGAAACAGCGGGCCATCCGTCGGATGGCCCGCTGCGCTTATACGTTTGCCAGATAGTCCCGGCACTTGTTGTTGGCTTCCCGGGCCACCAGTTCCTCATCCACAGTGACAAGATGCCCCTGCCGCACGGTGACGCGTCCCTGCACCACGGTGTAGTCCACCGGCCCCCGGACACCCACGGTACCCAGCACAGAGCCGGCGTCCTGATCACAGCCTACCAGCTCCAGCCGGCGGCTGTCGATCATGAACAGATCGGCGCACTTGCCCACGGACAGCTGCCCGATGTCGTCCCGGCCCAGCAGCCGCGCACTGCCCCGGGTGGCCATTTTGAGGATGTCATAGCCGGTGGGAGCCTGACGGCTGGCGTGCAGCCGGTGTAGCAAGAAGGCTACCCGCAGTTCCTCCAGCAGGCTTGAGCCGTCGTTGCTGGCGCTGCCGTCCACCGCCAGTCCTACCGGCACACCCAGGGCCAGCATTTCCGGGATGCGGGCCACGCCGCTGGCGAGCTTCATGTTGCTGATGGGGCAGTGCGCCACGCCGGTGCCTGTCCGGGCCAGCAGCCGCAGCTCCTCGTCGTTGAAGTGTATGCCGTGGGCAAACCACACATCGTCGCCCAGCCAGCCCAGCCGCGCCATGTATTCCAAAGGCCGGAGGCCCTCGCGCTGCAGCATGAAGTTCTCCTCGTCCTTCGTTTCGCACAGGTGGGTGTGCAGCCGAACGTGGTACTGTCGGGCCAGGATGGCGCTCTGCCGCAGCAGCTCCGCCGACACGGAGAAAGGAGAGCAGGGGGCCAGTGCCACACGGCACATGGCGCCGTAGCTGTCATCGTGGTATTTCTCGATACAGCGGACGCTGTCTGCCATGATCTCGTCTACCGTCTGCACCACGCTATCCGGCGGCAGGCCGCCGTCCTTGACGCTCAGGTCCATGCTGCCGCGGCTCATGTAGAGGCGAATGCCCAGCTCCCGTGCGGCACTGCGCTGTGCGCCCGACAGGTCACCGCTGTGGGCGGGGAACACATAGTGGTGGTCGAAGCAGGTGGTGCAGCCGTGCTTCATCAGCTCGCCCATGCCGGTCAGGCTGGACAGGCGAATTACATCCTCATCCAGGTTTTTCCAGATCTCATACAGGGTCTTCAGCCAGTCAAACAGCTCCATATTCTGTACCTGTGGTAGATTGCGGGAGAATACCTGATAGAGGTGGTGATGGGTATTGACCAGGCCGGGGTAGCACAGCATATGGCTGCCGTCGATGACCTCATCGGCAGTGACGTCCAGCGCCGTACCGATAGCCTTGATAAAGCCATCCTCACAGTAAAGGTCCGCGTTATGCAGTACGCGGTCTTCGTCGTCGCAGGTGACCAGCTGGTGAATGTTCTTAATGAGCAGGGTGGACACGGTAATTCCTCCTTATGGTGATAGATGGGTAGGAAAAAAGAGCAGGCCGCAAAGCGGCCTACTCTTTTCATTATCAGGTCAGCGTTCCTCGCGGAAGTAGGAGAGACCGAGGGACGCAGGGGGCTGATCCTCCCGCTTTTTACGCAGGGACACGATGATCAGCACGATCAGAGTGATGACGTATGGCAGCATCTTGTACAGCTCCTTGACAGCCATCTGTGCGCCGGTGGGCAGATAGATATTCAGAATGTACAGACCACCAAACAGGATGGAGGCCAGAATACTGACATTGGGACGCCAGATGGTGAAGATGACCAGCGCGATGGCCAGCCAGCCGCGGTCACCGAAGGCGTTGTTGGACCACACGCCGTTGGCGTAGTCCATGACGTAGTACAGTCCGCCCAGGCCCGCGATCATGGAGCCGATGCAGGTGGCCAGGTACTTGTACTTGGTGACGTTGATGCCAGCGGCGTCGGCGGTAGAGGCGCTCTCGCCCACGGCGCGCAGGTGCAGGCCGGGACGGGTGTGGTTCAGAAAGTAGGACGCACCCAGGGCGATGATGATGGCCACATAGGCCAGGAAGCCGTAGGACAGGAACAGCTCTCCGAACCAGCCGGTGCTGTCGGCGCCGGGCAACGTGGTCTTGAAGTACAGACTGGTGTTGGCCAGGGCGATGGAGGGAACCTCGCTGTTGGTCAGCTTGATGAGGGAGCCACCGAAGAAGTTGCCTACGCCCACGCCGAAGGTGGTCATAGCCAGACCGGTGACGTTCTGGTTGGCGCGCAGGGTGACGGTCAGGAAGCAGTAGAGCAGACCCATCAGCAGGGAGCCCAGCAGGGAGCACAGAATGGGGATCATGATGGCCAGAAAGCCGTTCAGCTGACCGCCGGCGGCTTGCTCATAGAAGAACGCGCCGATAACGCCGCTGATGCCGCCCACGTACATGATGCCGGGGATACCCAGGTTCAGGTTACCGGACTTTTCTGTCAGAATTTCACCGGTACTGCCGAACAGCAGGGGGATACCCTGCATGACCGCGCGGGGGAAGAAGGATACAAAGTCGAAGCCCATCCGTTACGCCTCCTTTTTGCTGCTCTTGCGCAGAGTGACCTTGTAGGTGATGAAGAACTCGGTAGCAATGATGAAGAACAGAATGATACCGGTCAGAATATCCGCGAAGGACTGGTTCAGGCTGAAGGCGGTGGAGATCTCGCCGGCACCGCGATCCATGGTCACCAGCAGCAGGGAGGCGGCGATCATGATGAAGGGGTTGAACTTGGACATCCAGGACACCATGACGGCGGTAAAGCCGCGGCTGTCCACGATGGTGGTGGTCAGGGTGTGGCTGATCCCGGCGGTCAGGATATATCCCATCAGGCCGCAGATCGCGCCGGAGAGTACCATGGTGCGGATGATCACGCGATCCACCTTGATACCGGCATAGCTGGCGGTGCGCTGGCTCTCGCCAACGACGGCGATCTCATAACCGTGCTTGCTGTATGTGAGATAGATATACATCATGCCGGTCAGCAGTGCGACCACCAGAATGGGGAGCAGCTGTGCCTGCCCGCCGATGCGGGGCAGCCAGCCGGCCTCGGAAGCCTGGTTGATGATGCCGATCTTACCGGCGCCTTTGGGCACCTCCCATATGATGATAAAGTAGGAGGCCAGCTGCATGGCGATGTAGTTCATCATCAGGGTGAACAGCGTCTCGTTGGTGTTCCATCTGGCCTTGAAGAAGGCGGGCAGGAAGCCCCATACGGCGCCGGCCAGCAGCGCGGCCGCCAGAGAGATGACGATTAGCAGGAAATTGGAGACCTTGCCGCCCAGCAGGATCATGCAGGTGGTGGTGGCCAGGCAGCCGATCAGGGTCTGCCCCTCGGCGCCGATGTTCCAGAAGCGCATCTTGAATGCGGGCGTTACCGCTAAGGAGATACCCAGCAAGACGGCAACATTCTGCCCGGTGACCCAGATTTTACGGGAGGTGCCGAAGGCACCCTTGAGGATCGTGCCATAGACGGCGATGGGATCCTGACCGGTCAGCAGGGTGGTGATCAGTCCGCAGAACACCAGTGCCAGCAGCAGGATACCGCCGCGGATCAGCAGTGCCTTGGGCAGAGGCAGCGCATCGCGCTTGGAAATATGAAAGAGCGAACCTTTTTTATTCATCTGCCTTGCCTCCTTCCACGCGGGTCATCAGCGCGCCCACTTCCAGCTTGTTGGTTTTGCGGCCGTCCACCACGCCGGAGACCTGACCGCCGCACAGCACCACGATCCGGTCGCACAGCTCCAGCAGCACGTCCAGGTCCTCGCCTACATACACGACGGCGACGCCCTTCATCTTCTGCTCGGTCAGCAGGTTGTAGATGGTGTAAGATGTATTGATGTCCAGACCACGGACAGCGTAGGCAGTCATCAGCACGGAGGGCTGCTGGGCGATCTCACGGCCCACCAGGACCTTCTGCACGTTACCGCCGGACATACGGCGGACGGGGAAATTCGTGCTGGGGGTGACGACCTCCAGCTCCTGCCAGATGCGCTGTGCCAGCGCCTCAGGATTTTTGCGGTCCAGGAAAATGCTGGCACCCTTGCGCCAGGAGCGGAGCATCATGTTGCCGGTCATGCCCATGGAGCCTACCAGACCCATGCCCAGACGATCCTCGGGGACAAAGCTCATGGCCACGCCGCTCTTGCGGATGTCCATGGGATCCATGCCCACCAGATTTTTCTCCTCGTTGGTCTCCGGGGAGATATAGGTCACGGTGCCGGAGGTGACGGGGTACAGACCCGCGATGGACTCCAGCAGTTCACGCTGGCCGGAACCGGCGATACCCGCTACGCCCAGCACCTCGCCGGCGTTAACAGTAAAGCTCACGTTGTCCAAACGCTTGACGCCCAGCTCGTCGAACACGGTCAGCCCCTCGATCTTCAGCCGGGGCTCCACATTCACGGGGGTGGGGCGGTTGATATTCAACGACACGCTGTGGCCCACCATCATGTCGGTCAGGGACTGCTGGTCGGCGTCCTTGGTCAGCACGTCGCCTATGTATTCGCCCTTGCGGAGCACGGCCACCCGGTCGGATACGTCCAGCACCTCGTGGAGCTTGTGGGTGATAATGATGAGGGACTTGCCGTCGGCCTTCATGTTGCGCATGACGGCGAACAGCTTGTCCGTCTCCTGCGGGGTCAGCACGGCGGTGGGCTCGTCCAGAATCAGAATATCGGCACCGCGGTACAGCACCTTGACGATCTCCACGGTCTGCTTCTGGGAAACAGACATATCATAGATCTTCATGTCCGGGTCGATATCAAAGCCGTACTTATCACAGATGTCCTTGACCTTTTGACGTGCATTGTTCAGGTCAAGCTTGCCCTCCAGGCCGAGGATGATATTCTCGGTGGCGGTGAACAGGTCGACCAGCTTGAAGTGCTGGTGGATCATGCCGATACCCAGATCGAAGGCATCCTTGGGAGATGCGATGGTCACAGGCTTGTCGTGGACGTAGATCTGCCCCTCGTCGGGGAAATAGATGCCGGAGAGCATATTCATCAGCGTGGTCTTGCCGCTGCCGTTCTCGCCCAGCAGGGACAGGATCTCGCCTTCGTACAGTTCAAGGTTTACATCTTTGTTTGCGATGACCTTGCTGCCGAACCGCTTGGTGATGTTCTCCATTCTGATCGCGCATTTCTTTTCCAAGGCTGTCATCCTTTCTTTCGGCGCAGATGGCTGCAACACCTCGAATACGCCGGGGATAAATTCCATACGACTTATTTTACCATACATGGTGAGCGTTGTAAATCAAAATCAGCAAAAAATTTGTCAGGTATATACAAAGAATGTGAGGTTACACAAGAAAGAGTCATTCTCTTTGTGTAAATCGTCAAAGCCGCGTGTAGGAGGGAAAAAGCAAGAGGTGGGCTGCTGATGCAGCCCACCTCGTTGTGGTGAAATATGCTATTCCTTACGGAATTTACATTACATCTTGGTGTCCAGACGGGTGATGCCGTCGATCTCCAGATCGAAGTAAGGAGCAGAGCGCTTCTCAGACTCGGCAAAATAACCATCGTGGACGACCTCGGTGTCACCGGTATAGGCCTGATCGGTATCGACATCAGCCATATAGGAGGTGATGTGACCGTCAGCATCGACCTTCAGGTAGTCGACCTTGAAGGCGTTCATGGTGTCGTCCGCCTTGGTGGTAAAGGTGGAGCAATCGAACACGTGGATCTCGCCCTTCTCCAGCTTCTCGGTAGCGGTGGCAATGGCCTCGGCAGTGCCTTCGGCGGCCACGGTGGTATTCAGGTCAGTCAGGACCACAGAGCCGGTGGCCAGAGTGCCGGTCCAGTCGGTGTCGATCGTAGTGCCGTTCATGACAGCCTTGATGGCATACTCATAGTAGGGCGCCCAGTTGATGCGGGAGGAGATGATGTAGGTGTTGGGGCAGGCAGCCTGAGTGGAGCCGTTGTAGGAAACGTTGGGAACACCGGCGTTCTCGCAGGCGGTAGGAGCACCCAGAGAGTCGGCGTGCTGGCTGATCAGCTTGCAGCCGCCCTGGATCAGCTTCTCGGCGCCTTCCTTCTCCAGAGTCTCATCGTACCAGCTGCCGGTGAAAGTCACATCCATGGTGACGGTGGGGCAGACGGACTTGGCACCCAGATAGAAGGAGGTGTAACCGGAAACCACTTCGGCGTAGGTGAAGGCACCCACATAGCCCATCTTGGCCTCTTCAGCCTTGATGTCGCCGGCCTCGATCATCGCGTTCAGCTTCAGACCGGCAGCGATACCGGCCAGATAGCGGCCCTCATAGATGGAGGCGAAAGCGTTGTGGTAGTTGGCCAGACCCTCGGTGTGAGCGCGGGTACCGGTGCTGTGGCAGAACTGCACCTCGGGGTTCGCCTTGGCGACCTCGATCATGTAAGGCTCATGACCGAAGCTGTCGGCAAAGATGATGTTGCAGCCGGCATCCACCAGATCAGCGGCGACCTCGGCGCACTGCTCGGTCTCGCCCACGTTGGTCTTGATGAAGTAATCCTCATTCTCGACCAGACCCAGGTTGGCGCAGGCTTCCTTGGCGGCATCGATGAAGTTCTTGTCATAGGTGGAGTTTTCATCATGCAGGGTGATGAAGCCGACCTTGACCTTGGCAGCGGTAGCATCACCGTCGCCGTTGCCCTGAGTGTCGTCCTTCTTCTCACCGCAGGCCACCAGGCTCAGAGCCATGACCAGGGCGAGGAGCATTGCAAGGAACTTTTTCATTCTTGTTTTCCTCCTTAAAATATGTGACGCACGCCTGAAAGTAAGGCAAATTTTGACGTGCGTCTGAACAACGGGCGTCCGGCCCGGTATTCACGCAACTCATAAGAACGTGGGTATTATACAGGATTTCACCGCCGATTTCAACAGAAAATGTGAATTACGGCAAAATTTCTTTGTGACGCACAAAAAATCTTTGTAAATCTTGTGCAGTATGCGGCATTTGATAGAAATTTCCCGTTCCGAAATACCCGTTCCATATGGCAGGGATAAGCGCGTTACTGATGAATACGGGTGCCGGTCTTGCCCTCGATACCGTCCTTGGCCTTTTCGAGCAGGGTGATGAGGGCGGTACGGCCGGCCTTGGACTCGGCGAACTTCACCGCAGCCTGGACCTTGGGCAGCATGGAGCCCTTGGCAAACTGGTTCTCCTCCATGTACTTGTAGGCTTCGGCGGGGGTCAGATCGTCCAGGCCCTTCTGATCGGGCTTGTTGTAGTTGATGGCCACCTTCTCCACGGCAGTCAGGATGATGAGCATATCGGCGTCCAGCAGCTCGGCCAGCAGCTCGCTGCCGAAGTCCTTGTCGATGACGGCAGGGGTGCCGGAGAGCTTGCTGCCCTCGCGGATAACGGGGATGCCGCCGCCGCCCACGGCGATGACCACGTGACCGGCGTCTACCAGCGCCTTGATGCTGGCCTTTTCCACGATGTCAAAGGGCTTGGGGGAGGGAACGACCTGGCGATAGCCACGGCCGGCGTCCTCTACCATGGTGTAACCCTTCTCGGCGGCGATGCGGTCCGCCGTCTCCTTGTCATAAAAAGCGCCCACGGGCTTGGTGGGGTTCTGGAAGGCGGGGTCGTCCTTGGACACCACGGTCTGGGTCACGATGGTGGCCACGGGCTTGTCCATGCCGCGGCTGGCCAGCTCATTGCCGATGGCCTGCTGCAGGTGATAGCCGATGTAGCCCTCGGACATGGCGCCGCACTCAGGGAAGGGCATATCGGCCTTGATGGCCTTGGCCTCGGCAGCGGTGGACAGGCCCAGATTGATCATACCCACCTGGGGGCCGTTGCCGTGAGCGACCACGACTTCATTGCCTGCGGCGATCAGGTCCACGATGGACTTGGCGGTCTCGGTGACCAGTTGGAGCTGCTCAGCGGCGGTATTGCCCAGTGCGTTGCCGCCCAGCGCGATAACGATTCTCTTAGACATAATGCTCTACCTCACTGTTTTCGTTTTTTCGTCTCCGTGTGCCCGCTCTGAAGCGCAGGGGGAAAGGGCGTTTTCGGGGCGAGGAGGAGACGGGCTTAGATAGTATAACACAGATTGTATACAGTACACAATATCTATCACCCACAACATTTACACAAAAATGCGGCAGGGGACAGAAAATAGCGGGAGGGGGAGCCCCTCCCGCTATCGGGTCGATTATTTAGAACTTCTTGCGGGTGTCCTTGGTCTCGTCCAGCTCCATCAGGGCCTTGACGGGATCCTTCACCTGGGCCATGAAGATCATGGCGGCGATGATATAGGGCTTGTAGGAGGCCTGCTTGTACAGAGGCACGATGTAGCGGTCGAACACGGAGTTGTCCACCTCGCCCTCGGCGCAGCTCAGACCAGTGATGTCGGCAGGCAGGCAGTGCAGATACAGCGCCTTGCCGTCCTTGGTGAGCTTCATCATCTCTTCAGTGCAGGCCCAATCCTTGTGCTGGGCGTTCTGGGCCAGCAGGCGCTTCTCCAGTGCGTCAATGCCCTCCTTGTCGCCGGCGGCGTACAGCTTGGTGCGCTCTTCCATAGCGGCGTAGGAAGCCCAGCTCTTGGGATACACGATATCGGCATCCTTGAAGGCCTCGGCCATGCTGTTGGTCTTGTGGAACTTGGAGCCGTACTTCTCGCAGTTCTTGCGGGCGACCTCTTCCACCTCGGGCATCACGTCATAGCCCTCGGGATGGGCCAGGGTCACGTCCATGCCGAAGCGGGTGAACAGGCCGATCACGCCCTGGGGCACGGACAGGGGCTTGCCGTAGGAGGGAGAATAGGCCCAGGTCATAGCGACCTTCTTGCCCTTCAGGTTCTCCACGCCGCCGAAGTAGTGGATGACGTGCAGCATATCGGCCATGCACTGGGTGGGATGGTCCACATCGCACTGCAGGTTCACCAGGGTGGGCTGCTGCTCCAGGATACCGTCGCGGTAGCCTTCCTTCACGGCGTCCATAAAGGTCTTCTGATACTTGTGGCCCTCGCCGATGAACATATCATCGCGGATGCCGATGACGTCGGCCATGAAGGACACCATGTTCGCGGTCTCGCGGACGGTCTCGCCGTGGGCGATCTGAGACTTCTTCTCGTCCAAGTCCTGGACCTCCAGGCCCAGCAGGTTGCAGGCGGAGGCGAAGGAGAAGCGGGTACGGGTGGAGTTGTCGCGGAAGATGGAGATGCCCAGGCCGGAATCGAACACGCGGGTGCTCTTGTTGCGCTCGCGCAGGTCGCGCAGGGCGTCAGCCACGGTGAAGATGGCGTCGATCTCGTCGTCGGTCTTGTCCCAAGTCCAATAGAAATCGGTCTTGTACATATTGTTGATGTTCAGGGTAGACAGATGGCGTGCCAGTTCAACAGTCTTGCTCATTTTGATCGTTCTCCTTGTATGTTTAATATAGCGTATATGGCGTATGATCGATTACTTGATGTCGTTGCCGGTCAGCTCCTGGCGGAAGCTGGTGGCGGAGCCGTCCTTGTTCTCGGGCTTGTACAGGCCGGGAACGGCGGCGTACAGGGCGGCGCAGGTCACCAGGTCCTGCTTGAAGGTCACCTCGTTGGGAGCGTGTGCCTGAGACTCGGCACCGGGGCCGAAGCCCACGCAGGGGATGCCGTAGCGGCCCTGGATGGACACGCCGTTGGTGGAGAAGGTCCACTTGTCGGTCAGAGGACGGCCGGTGCGGGTGGACATGGCCTTCTCATCGGCGCCGATGCGCTCGGTACCCCACAGGTTGTGGTAGGCATCCACCAGCGCCTGCACATGGGGAGCGGACTCCTTGTTGATCCACGTGGGGAAGAAGCACTCGGTTTTGTACACGTGGCCGGTCCATGCGGGACGGTCATACATATACATGGAGACCTTCACGTCCTTGGCGTACTTCTTGCAGGCGGGCAGATCCTCGATCTCCTTCAGGCAGGACTGGTAGGTCTCGCCGGCGGTCATGCGGCGGTCGATGGAGATGGCGCAGCTGTCGGCCACAGCGCAGCGGGAGGGGGAGGTGTAGAAGATCTGGCTGGTGGTGCAGGTGCCGCGGCCCAGGAAGCGGGCATCCTCGTAGTGGTCGGGGTTGAACTTGGGGTCCAGCATCTTCACCAGACCGTTGATCTCGGTGGAGCCATCGGCGGGATTCTCGTTGAGGTCGCGGACATTCAGAATGACCTCGGCCATCTTGTGGATGGCGTTGTCGCCGCGCTCGGGAGCAGAGCCGTGGCAGGAGACGCCGTGCA
>ERZ824473.3108-NODE-3108-length-17234-cov-2.707142_pt1 | contig 17234 bp, 8 predicted proteins | sample MGYA00519874_ERZ824473 | MGnify/ENA primary metagenome ERZ824473 (study PRJEB31778, sample SAMEA3449151) | human gut metagenome | biome: human gut; feature: human-associated habitat; material: faeces | place: United Kingdom | collected 2010/2012 ... | reverse complement strand
GTCGGTCAAGGAATTTACTATAGTCGGAAAATTCGCATCACCTATGTATATATCTGATGCGGAGCGTGGAAACACGACCATAGGAAGCGGTTCTGTCTATATGATCTGTTACATACCGGAAAGCTGTTTCAAGACAGAGGTATATACTCAGGTTATGATAAACTCGGACGAGCTAAAGCAGTACAGCTGTTACAGCGATGAATATGAGGATGCCCGTGACGCTCTTGAAAAGAAGATACAGAAAATAGCGGATGTAAGAGAAGAAGAGCGTTTTGACGAAATAGCAGGCGATGCAAAGAAGGAACTTGACGACGGGCAGAAAGAGCTTGATAAAAAGAAGAGCGAAGCATACGCAGAAATAGAGAAAAACGAAAAGAAGCTGTCTGATGCAAAAAAACAGCTTGACGAAGCAAAGCCTCAGCTTGAAAGCGGCAAGAAAACGCTTGAGGAATCGAAAAAGCAGCTTGATGAGGCTAAAAAGGAGCTTGACACTAACGGGGCTACTCTGACGGCGACAAAAGATGTGCTTGACAGCACAAAGAAAAAGCTGGACGAAACGAAGCTGCAGCTTGAAGCCGGAAAGAAAACGCTTGACGAAAGCTATATACAGCTTGTTACGGCTAAAATACAGCTTGAAATCGCAGACTCACAGCTAAAGTCGAGCAAGGCTCAGCTTGACGATGCAAACACAAAGATAACAAGTCAGCAGGCGATTATAAATACGAGCCGTGAAACGCTGGAGGATTCATACAAGAAGGGTAATATCACCAAAGAGGCTTATGATTCCGGAGTTAAGCTGCTCGACAGCTCGCAGGCGGAGCTTGACAAGCAGAAGAAACAGTATGAAAGCGGACTTGAGCAGTATAATGACGGGCTTAAGCAATATAATGACGGAAAGCTGCAGTACGAAATCGGTTATGCCAAATATGAGGACGGAAAAAAGCAGTACGAGGACGGATATTCTCAGTACACAAGCGGACTTGCACAGTACGAAAGCGCAAAGGCACAGTATGACGCAGGAAAGGCACAGTATGACGCAGGTTATGCTCAGTACGCTTCAGGCAAGGCAAAGTATGACAGCGGTAAAGCGGAGTATGACAAGAATTATGCCGATTATGAAAAGGGCCTGAAGGAGTATAACGAGGGCAAGACAGCACTTGAAACGGCAAAAACCGATGCGGACAAGCAGTTTGCCGATGCTCAGAAGAAGATAGACGACGGCAGGGAAAAGCTCGAAAAGACGAGTAAACCGGAGTGGTATCTGTTTACCCGTGATGATAATCCGGGTTACAGTGAATACGGTCAGAATGCCGAAAGAATAGGCAATATAGCTATGGTGTTCCCCCTGTTCTTTGTAATGGTGGCGGCGCTTGTATGTCTTACCACGATGACACGAATGGTAGAGGAACAGCGTACTCAGATAGGAACTCTCAAGGCGCTTGGCTATAAAAACGGCGCTATTATATTCAAATATCTGCTTTATGCGCTGACAGCGGCAACGGCGGGCGCTTTATCGGGTATGCTTGTGGGAATGAAGATATTCCCGGCAATCATTATTACCGCATACGGAATGATGTACGTTATCCCCGATATTCTTTTGCCGTATGATTATATACTTATGATATGTACCGCAGGGGTATCTGTACTGCTTACTGCTGTTACAGTTTATTTCTCGTGCGGCGGCATACTTCACGACTGTCCTGCGGCGCTTATGCGGCCGAAAACGCCAAAGAGCGGTAAGAAGATACTGCTTGAACGCATAGGCTTTATATGGAACAGGCTTTCGTTCAGCTATAAGGTAACGATGCGTAATATATTCCGTTACAAGAGAAGAATGCTTATGACGATAGTGGGCATTGCAGGCTGTACGGCGCTTGTGCTGACGGGATTCGGCGTGTATGACAGCGTAAACGATATTCTGCAAAAGCAGTTCGGCGAGATAAGCAATTATACCGGTATTACCGCTTATGACAATACCGTGACCGACGAACAGACAGCGAAGATAGGAAAGATGCTTGAGCGTTATGACTGCGAGGGCAACAGGATATATCAAAAGCAGATAACGGTATATAACGGTAAGAAAAGCACAGAAGCGTATATATTCGGCGGAGCGGACAACGAAACCATCGCACAGTTTGTGACGGTAAAGGACAGACGGACAGGCGAGCAGTACACGGTAACCGACGACGGCGTTATAATAAACGAGAAGCTGGCATCTTTGCTCGGCGGTATAAAGAAGGGCGATACAATAACGCTTGCACTTGCCGACACAAAAAGAGTTACGGCAACGGTAACGGAGATATGCGAAAACTACGCTCATCACTATGTGTATATCACGGAAAAGCTGTACAAGGAGCTTAGCGGCGAGGAAGGACTGCCGTATAACTGCTTCTTCTTCAACTCTGAGGACGGCGACGATATGACCGAAAGTGACAGGGACGAGCTTGCACAGGAGCTTATGAAGATAGACGGAGTTATGGGAGTGAGCTTCAAGACAAGCGTTGCGGGAACATTCAGTTCTATGCTCAAATCACTGCTTTTTGTAATAGTGGTTCTTATAGTGAGTGCAGGTGCGCTTGCGTTCATAGTGCTTTATAATCTTACGAACATCAATATAAACGAGCGTATAAGAGAGATCGCATCGCTCAAGGTGCTTGGCTTCTATGATAAGGAAGTATCAATGTATGTGTTCAGGGAAACGGTGATACTTACCCTTATAGGAACAGTGACGGGCATGATATTCGGAAGATTCCTTGTTGACTTTGTTGTAAAGACGGCTGAAATTGATATGGTTATGTTCGGCAGAACGGTACATCCGATGAGCTTTGTATTCTCAGGTCTTGTAACGATATGCTTTGCCGTGATAGTAATGCTGTTTATGCACAGACGGCTTATGAAGGTCAATATGGTCGAGGCACTCAAGAGTGTTGAATAATATTTCGGCATTAGCCGGGAGGTTGATAATATATGAAGATAAGTAAGGCGATTGTTGCCGCTGTAGGTGCGGCGGCTGCCGTAGGTGCGGCTGTATATGCCAAGAAAAAGCTGGAGGAAACGCAGACTCCGCTCAGAAAGAAAAGCCTGACCGTATGGAAAAACGGCGAGGTAACTCATAAGGAGATAATCAGAAAGCCTATAAGCGAGGAAGAACAGACCGATGCGATAAACAGCCGCATTGATGAGGCTGTACGCCGGTATAAGCCTATGTCCGAAAGGGATAACGGCGAAACCGAAACCGAGCCTGAGATAGTGCCTGTCAATTTTACATTTACTCAGAGTGAAGATGACGGCGATCCCGGGGTCAGCTTTGAGCGTGTATTCGACCATTTCAACAGGCTTGAATCGTCCGTCGGTAATGAAGGCGAGGACGCAGGCGAAAGCGGCAAAAAAGCTGAGGATACAGCCGAAGAAGCCTTACCCGCAGTAACGGCAGTTGAGGAGAATTTTGACGAGCAAGCCAGAATGCCGAAACAGATGCTGCTCGAAAAGGGGATAATGACATCCGCTCCGATAGCAAATGCAGTTCAGGAGCTTGCAGAAATGCCGTCTGTTATACAGGATAATGAAGAAATTGAAGATGTAAATATGCCTGTTGATGAGAGCATTTTCGATCTTTATGCAAGCGAGCCTGTCGAGGAGGCAGTAAAGGCTTTTGAGGAAATCGCCGAGCAGGAAGAAACCGCCGACAGTGAAGCTGAAATTGAAGATGAACAAAATGACACTGCTACCGAAGAAGCTGTAAGCGAGCCTGTCGAGGAGGCAGTAAAGGCTTTTGAAGAAATAGCCGAGCAGGAAGAAACCGCCGACAGCAAAATTGACGATGAACAAAATGATATTGCCACCGAAGAACCCGTAAGCGAGCCTGTCGAGGACGCAGTAAAGGCTCTTGAAGAAATCGCCGAGCAGGAAGAAACCGCCGACAGCGAAACTGAACTTGACGATGAGCAAAATGACACTGCCACCGAAGAAGCCGTAAGCGAGCCTGTTGAGGACGCAGTAAAGGCTTTTGAAGAAATAGCCGAGCAGGAAGAAACCGCCGACAGCGAAACTGAAAGCGAACAAAATGACACCGCTACCGAAGAAGCTGTAAGCGAGCCTGTTGAGGAGGCAGTAAAGGCTTTTGAAGAAATAGCCGAGCAGGACGAAACCGCCGACAGTGAAGCTGTAATTGACGATGAACAAAATGACACTGCTACCGAAGAAGCTGTAAGCGAACCTGTCGAAGACGCAGTAAAGGCTTTTGAAGAAATCGCCAACAGTGAAGCTGTAATTGACGATGAACAAAATGACACTGCCACTGAAGAAGCTGTAAGCGAGCCTGTCGAGGACGCAGTAAAGGCTTTTGAGGAAATCGCACAGCAGGAAGAAACCGCCGACAGCGAAGAAGAGTCGCTCGAAGAACAGTTCCACACTATAATGGCGGAGGAAACCGCAAGCGAGCCTGTTTCTTCCCTTCGTACAGCTGAGTCTGTAGAGGACGCATTGAAAGAATTCGGCGACTTTATAGGAATATCCGAAACCGCTGACAGCACCGGTAGCACCGGAAGCACCGGAAGCATCAAAGATATTTCGGACGACGATCTTGAACAGACAAGCGGTATTTTTGAGGAAAGTACATTATCCGATGAGCTGTCCGAAACTCCGGACGAGCCGATTGACGCTGACGAAAAGCCGAGAACTATGGATTTCTTCGATCTGCCGGACGAAGCATATACGCCTGCACAGGTTACCGAAGAAAAGCACGATGAGAATGTTGCCGAGGTAGAGGATTTGTTCGGAAATCTGCTTATGGATGACGAGCCTGAGGTAAAGAAAACATTTAACGATCCTTCAGAGGTCTTTTCGTTATTCGATACGGCTGACGGCGGACAGGACGATTTCGACAAGTACAGCGATGAAAAGATCGAGGAAGAAAGCGAGAAAAAGAAGACCAGCGATACAAGAAAGTACATAGCGCAGGATATTGCGGATAATATCGCATCGTTTGCACAGTTGCTTGAACCGCTCAATGCCATCAAGGAGAACAAGATACGCAGTAAGAGCGGTATACTGTTCGACTGGGAAATGAGGATACAGGCGCTTATAGGCGATCTGCCGATAAAGACGTACTGGAGAAACAACTTCCGCAATTATGAGATATGGAGCGATGAAAAGTGCATGGAAAAGGCAGGCGAGCTGCTCTCTATGCTTGAGCTTGTCGGAATAGTGCGTGATAAGGCAAAAGAGGTCGTGATAGACAAGGATACGCTTGATTTCTATTCGGCACAGAGCGAGCATCTCAACAATGATTTCCATATAGGAGAAACGGTCGTTGTTACACGGCCGTGCTGGAAAATAAACGGACGCCCTGCAAGAAAGGGCGAAATTGCTAAGAAAGCTCCGTTTGCGGAATTCAGCCGTAAGAAAGTATCACCGCTTGAAACTATGCTGAGAGAAAACAGCTGTTCTGACGGGGATGTGAATATTCCCGTTACGGAGGACAATTTCTGTACATACGACCGTGAGATACCTTATGTAAAAAGGGCAATCGCAGAAGGCTTCTGCAAGTGTGCCGTAAGACGTATGGAGGACGGAGGCGCTCTGGCATTCTTCTATGAGGTTATTGCGGAGGGCGAAAATGTTCACTATTCGCCGTGCACTCTGAGATTTGAGGTCAACATTGATAAGAATGCAAATGTTGTCGGAAGATTCAGAAGCGAAAAAGTGTAAAAAGGAAAAGTGATATGTATACAAAAAGGCACCGCCAAAGCGGTGCTTTTTTCGTTTCACTTCACAATTGACTATGGGTACGGAATATGTTAAAATCTATAACGTAAAAAGAATATTGGTCTAATTGGAAACGCACATCCCCCGGATGATAACGAACAACACAATAAAGTGCAAATTGTTATTATCAGGAGGAATTTTTTATGCCCAAAAACTTATTTCAGGAAATCGTGTTTACCGTTATGATGGTGTTTGTTATGGTGTACGCCATGATATGCTATAATATAGCACTTAATATCGGCGGTATGACAAACGAGGTCTTTTTACTTGCTTTCAAGGAGCTTGTGATAATGGGACCTATCGCTTTCGTGCTTGATATTTTTTTAGTCGGCAGGATAGCAAAGTACAAGACTTTTAAAATGATTAATCCTGAACGTGATAATCCGTTTTTCATAGTTCTCGGTATCTCGGTTATTTCAGTTATCTTTATGTGTCCGCTTATGAGCCTTGCCGCAACTCTTCTGTTCAAAAATGCGGGAAGCGAAGTTATTGCGGTGTGGATTCAGACAACGATAACCAATTTTCCTATGGCTCTGTGCTGGCAATTATTCTTTGCGGGTCCTGTTGTAAGAGCTGTTTTCTCACTTATATTCAGAGAGAAGAAAACTTTACAGAAAGATGAAATGAAAGAAATGCCGGAGATAGAGGTACAGTAATATTAAAGCCACGATTTTTTATCATCGTGGCTTTAGTTATATTCATTTGCCGGATTTATTTAATCAGTGAAAAACCGAGAACTACAATTCCCAGTATTACAAGGATAATGCCGGTCACACGGTTAAGCGTTTCGGGACTTGCCTTATTCGCTATTTTTGCGGCAATTCTTGCAAAAATAAGTGTGAAGATTATGCATAGGATGAACGGGAGCATATCCGGAAGACCGCCTATCGCAAAGTGCGAAACAGAGCCTGTAAGCGCTGTGAATGTCATAATAAATACGCTTGTGCCTACTGCGGTCTTAAGCTCATAGCCCATAACGCTCGTGAGCAGGAGGAGCATCATCATACCGCCGCCCGCACCGATGAAGCCGCAGATGAAGCCGACTATAATACCGCAGATGATTGACTTTATCAATACCGATTTTGCGGATCTTGCGCTCATATCGGCTTTTGTGGTCATTACAGGCCTTACTATGAATTTAATGCCGAGCAAAAGCGTCATGAATACCGAGAAATTGCCCATTGCCACAGACGGCACAAGGCTTGAAACGAAACTGCCGACAACCGTGAAAATAAGCACTGTTATCATCATCACAAGTCCGTTTTTAATATCAAGGTTTTTGTTCTTTCCGTATGTGTAAGCCGATACGGCACTTGCCAGAACATCTGAGGCAAGGGCGATACCGACAGCGGTATACGGCTCTATACCGAGAAATGTAACAAGCATAGGTGTGATTACCGCCGCCGCACTCATACCTGCAAACCCTGTTCCAAGACCTGCGCCAAGACCTGCAAGCAGACAAATGGCGGTCGTTATAAGATATTGCATTATTTGTCGCTCCTTTTTCTGTTTATATTGTCCAGTATTTTAATATGGTATCTTTCAAATGCGGCGATTTCTTCATCGGTAAATCCGTCAAACAGAACAGCCGCAAAATCGCTTTGTTCCTTTTTGCCGTATGTGACAACAGGCTTTGCCTTTGCCGTCAGTGAAAGATGCACGCTTTTTTTGTTTCCGTCCTTATAAGTGCCTGTCAGCAAGCCCTTTTCGCACAGTGATTTTACAGAAACCGAAACCTGCGATTTCAGTATACGGCGAACCTTTGAAATATCCGCCGCCGTGTCATAGCCGGGGTTGTTCGCAAGGAACATAATTATATCCGTTTTTGCGGCTGAGAGAGAAAACTTTGCCATAATGCGCTTTCTGTACACGCTGTATTCGTCCTCTGCGGCAGAGATGAAATTCCAGAAGCTGCTTGTGGTCATATGCCTGTCCTTTCTGTCGAAAGATAATATTGTTCATTTTCGAACAATATTATTATAGTTCAAAAATGAACAATTGTCAATAGCCGATGTTAAAATTTCGCTTGAAATCACGGATTTGTTTTAAATACAAACATTTTTAAAACACCTCTTGACAAATATAAAAATAGTGTTATAATATATTTTAGCACTCAGAGTGATAGAGTGCTAAACCGGTTACGAACGGTGTAAATTCAGTATTATCGCCGCTATATAAGGCGCAGGCATAGAAAGGAAATGATTTTTATGGCAAAAAAGGCATTCAAGGCAGAATCAAAGCGTTTGCTTGATATGATGATCAATTCGATCTACACTCATAAGGAGATATTTCTGCGTGAGCTTATTTCAAATGCAAGCGATGCGCTTGACAAGCTGTATTTCAAGTCATTGACGGAGAATCTCGGCATAGAGAGAAAAGACCTCGGTATAGACCTTGCGGTTGACAAGGAAAACCGTCTTATAACAATTACCGATAACGGTATCGGTATGACAAAGGACGAGCTTGAAAATAATCTCGGTGTTATCGCAAACAGCGGTTCATTCAAATTCAAGAACGATAATACCGATACAGAAAAGGACGATATAAACGTTATCGGTCAGTTCGGTGTAGGCTTCTACTCTGCGTTTATGGTAGCGTCTGAGGTTACTGTTGAGTCTAAGGCTTACGGCAGTGAGCAGGCATACAAGTGGTATTCGCAGGGCGTAGACGGTTATACTATCACAGACTCTGACAAGGAAGATGTCGGCACAAAGATAACCCTTAAGATAAAGGAAAATACCGAAGAAGAGGAGTACGACGAGTATCTTCAGGACTACAAGCTCCGTATGATAGTAAAGAAGTATTCCGATTATATCCGTTATCCTATCAGGATGGAGGTAAGCCATCAGCACCTCAAGGAAGGTACCGAGAACGAGTATGAAACACATACCGAGATAGAAACTCTCAACAGTATGGTGCCTATCTGGAACAAGAGCAAGTCGGAGCTTAAAGACGAGGATTATAATCAGTTCTACAAGGAAAAGTTCTTCGACTATGACGATCCTATCGCACATATCCACACAAAGGCAGAGGGTACCGCAACATATAACGCACTGATGTACATTCCGTCAAAAGCTCCCTTCGACTACTATTCAAAGGACTATGAAAAGGGCTTACAGCTTTATTCGAACGGCGTTCTTATAATGGATAAATGCCCCGATCTGCTCCCCGATTATTTCAGCTTTGTAAAGGGTCTTGTTGACTCTGCGGATCTGTCGCTCAATATCTCCCGTGAGATGCTGCAGCACGACAGACAGCTTAAGATAATCGAAAAGAGCCTTGAGCGTTCTATCAAGAACGAGCTTACAAAGATGCTCCGCAACGACCGTGAGAAATACGAAAAGTTCTGGAAGGTATTCGGCCTTCAGATAAAGTTCGGTGTATACAACGGCTTCGGCGCAGGCAAGGAATTGCTTAAGGATCTGCTACTGTTCTATTCTTCATACGAAAAGAAGCTCGTAACTCTTGAAGAATATGTTTCAAGAATGAAGGAAGATCAGAAATACATCTACTTTGCAAGCGGTGAAACGGTCGACAAGATAGACAAGCTCCCTCAGACCGAGCTTGTAAAGGATAAGGGCTATGAGATACTTTATCTTATCGACAGCGTTGACGAGTTTGCTTTACAGATGATGGTTGACTATAACGAAAAGCAGTTCAAGTCAGTATCCGCAGGCGACCTTGACCTTGAAACTCCCGAAGAAAAGGAAGAAATGAAGGCTAAGGCTGAGGAAAGCAAGGATATGTTTGCTTTCATGAAGGAATCACTCGGCGGTAAGGTAAAGGACGTAAGACTGTCAAAGATACTGAAGTCCCACGCAGTATGCCTGACAAGTGACGGTCTGCTTTCTATAGAGATGGAGAAGGTGCTCAGCCAGATGCCCGCAGAGCATGACGCAAAGGCTGAAAAGGTGCTGGAGATCAATGCGGAGCATCCTATCTATGAAACGCTGAAAAAGCTGTATGAAACGGATAAGGACAAGCTGAAAACATACAGTGAGATTCTGTACGATCAGGCACTTCTTGTTGAGGGTATGCCTATAGAAGATCCCGTTGAGTACAGCAACAAGATATGCTCGCTTATGGTATGATAATTATACCAAAAATATCGTAAGCTAAAAACGGTAACAAAAACGCTCCGACAGGTGTTCGCCTGTCGGAGCGTTTTCAGCTTATGTCAATAGATTTTCGGAAGCGATCCGAGAGTTAATGAATATTTGCTTGCGTACATTTCCTTTATGACCGATTTTTCGGTGTATTTTTCACTGTAATTACTGCCGTTAACGGTAAACTCGTTTCCCCATGTCATGAACCAGCACCACAGTGCGTTTATGCTCGCGGCGGAATCTATATCAAAGATACAGCCGTTTTCTGTGAGAGCCGTTATCTTTGTTTTACTGCCGTAGCTTATCGCCTGTTTGAAACGGCTTACCTGAGGATCGTAGACGTGATTTCCGGGATAGATGTCCTCGCCTACAATATCAACATATTCGTCACCCGGATACCAGTCGGCACTCTGACCGTTATAGACCCAGATAAGATTGTTACAGCCGTATGTATTCGTAAGCTCGTTATAAAGGTATTTCCACAGCTTTTTGTAAGCGTCTGAGCCTTTTGCACCCCACCAGAACCAGCCGCCCGACGCTTCGTGCAAGGGTCGCCATATAACCGGTACGCCTGCTTTTTCAAGACGCTTTAACTGCTTAGCTATTTCCTTGATGTCACGGTCAAGCAGTTTCTTTCCTTTTGCGTCCTGACCGTTCATTACTTTTGCTATATCGAATTTGCTGTTCTTGGTGTAGAATCCGCCCCACCAGCCGTCAGAACTGTTGGCAGTGCTGTAAAGGTATTCGGTCGGAGCGTTCCAGTGCCAGCACAATGTTACGATACCGCCCTTGTTGGCAAATTCTATTGCCTTTTCAACAGCGGAGGATGATGCGCCGAATGCTGTTCTTGACGGAGTGTAGTCCATCAGATCGAGTCCGAGCAGTGCAGGGTAGTCGCCGGTAAGATTTTTTATCGCTTTGAATTCGTTGCCGTTTATTCCGCCGTCACACTGCTGACCTGTAATTACATATTTTCCGTAGCTGTCCTTAAGGAAACTGTACAGCTTCTTTGTGTTTGCGGTGGCATTTCGGTTTACAAGTGAAGATGTGACATTATAGGTGCTGTTGCTTATTTTTGCACCCGTCTTTACTGTTATTTTATCAAGCTCTATCCAGCCCCATGACTTCTTGACGGTAAGAGTGTGACTACCTTTTTTGAAAGTTACGGCGCATACGGTATAGTCGGAGAAATTATCCGGTTTGCTTACGAAAGTGCCTACTTTTTTACCGTCTGCGTAAAGGTCATTCTCTTTGTATGGGCCGATAGCCTTTGAGCGTATCACTATATCATAAACCGCATCGACAGGAACGGTTATACTAATCTGACAGTATGAGCTGTCGCTTTCGAATTTTCCTGCCGACTTTCCACCGGATGCGTTGCTGTCGGATATGACGGACATATCGTTTGACAGCTTTCCGTTTTCTGCTTCATAGGTTTTCGAAAAGTTCAGCGGCTTGTCGTCAGTCTGCTTTACTGTTGTTGTGGTAGTCGTTGCGGAAGGCTTTTTCGTTGTAGTCGTTGCGGAAGGCTTTTTGGTGGTATCGGCGGCGGTTGCAGACGCAGGCTTGTTTGTTGCTGAACCTGTGCTGTTTGCAGGCTTGCTTGCTGTAACGGCAGAAGAACTGCTTTCCTGCTTGTTTGTTGAAGGCTTTGACGTTTCGGAAGAAGCATCGGACGAGTTGTTTTGCTTGTCTGAGCTGTCAGATGACGAACTATTTTGCTTATCTGAACTGTCTGATGACGAACTGTTCTGCTTATCGGAGCTTGTTTTATCAGAAGTGTCTGACGAGGTATCGTAAGACGAACCGCTGTCTGAGGAGGAAGTATCCTGCGATGCGGTTTCGGCGGAAGACGCTGCCGAAGCTGCTGATGACGAGCTGTCGGCTGACAATGTGCCGTTATCGGCACTGCAGCCGCAGGCGGATATTATTACTGCCGCACATAAGATAAGGGAGATGATGCGTTTTTTCATTTTTCTTTTCCATTTCCATTTCCGTTTGCCTGCCGTAAACGTGATAAGACAGGGCTTGTATTCGATTGCAATATGATTATACTATATAAGCACGCAAAAGTCACGCCCATATTTTCCTTGGTGCAAAATCCGTGATTATCACCAATAGTGGCTACGAGGATTTGTCACATATTCACAAAACAGCAAAACAAGTCTTGCAAATTTAACTTAAATGGTGCATAATACTTGTGTAAAGGTTTACATAAAAATTAAGCAAGTCTGCTTTAATAAGAAAGGAATAAGAAATGAAGTACAGAAAAATAACAGCGGTCATACTTGCGGTAGCAACAGCAATATGCGCCGCAGGCTGTAACGGAAATGATAATTCGGGAACATCGTCAAGCGGTGATGCGACCTCATCGGGCAGTGGTGACAGCAGTATGACTACAACATCGGGCGGCAATTCGGGAACAGCGCAGGCGCAGTTTACGTTCAGCCAGGTAGCTATGGGCGGCGGCGGATTCGTAAGCGGCGTATTTGCAACAAGCGAGCAGGGCTTATACTATGCCCGTACAGACGTCGGCGGCGCATACCGTTATAATAAGGATACTCAGAAGTGGGAATCCATGTCGTACGATATCAGCGAAGAAGACAATGGTCTGCTTGGTATAGACGGTCTTGCATTCGGAGAAAAAGATCCTAACAAGGTATATATGCTTGCAGGCACGGAGTATTTCAGCAACGGCAAAACCTGCCTCTTATACTCCGATGATTACGGCAAAACGTGGAACCGTACCGAACTTACCGATATGATAACGGCGCACGGAAACGGTATGGGCAGAGGAAACGGCGAGCGTATTGCGGTTGACCCCAAGAACAGTGATATAGTATATGTCGGCGGAAGAACAGGCGGTATAATAAAGTCGACCGACGGCGGAAAGACATTCACTGCACTTGATATGGGAACAAAGACGACAACGTCAAACGGCAACGGTATATGCAGTATCATAATCGACCCGAAATCGGGCGATGACAGTGCCTGCACAACTATATATGCGGCTGTTTCGAGAACAAAGGAGGAGAACCTTTATAAATCGACCGACGGCGGTGCTACATGGAAACCTGTTGCAGACGCACCCAAGGAACTTTATACGCAGAGAATGAAGTATAACGGTGACGGGAAAATAGTGATTACCTATGCAAGCGCCGAAGGTCCGTGGAACAATAACAGAATTGACGGCGGCGTAAGAACTCTCAACATTGCCGATGATACCTTTACAGAGATCAATCCTGCAAAGAAGTCTTTCGGTGATGTGGTGATAGATCCTTCAAACCCCGACAGAATGGTTGCCTGCACGGAGAATATATATGTCCCTCAGCCTAACGGTCAGTACGGCGATGAATTCTATGTAACTACGGACGGCGGTAAGAACTGGACGCTTCTCAACGATAAGATGAAGATGAGCAGCGGCGGAGTTGAGTGGATAACAACAGCGTCTATGCACTGGTGCAGCTCAATGGCCATTGATCCCAATAACACAAATAAGATAATGGTGGTATCGGGTAACGGCGTGTTCACCTGCGATAATATATGGGATGAAAGCCCCGAATTCTACTTCTTCTCAAAGGGCATAGAAGAAACTGTTCCGTATGATATAATCAGCATACCCGGTGGTAAGCTGGTAAGCGTTATAGCCGACTATGACGGCTTTGTACAGGATAGTGCCGAAGAATACGGTATGGTACACAACAGCGTTGCAGGCTCAATGACCGGTCTTGCGGTAGCGGCAAAGGCAACTGATATATGGGTAAAGTGCGGCGGCAGTGAAGAAAAGCCGGGCTTCTGGTATACTCTTGACGCAGGCAAGAAATGGGTGAATGTTACCGTTTCGCCGTTTGAGAGCGGAAATGTGGCATACGGCGGCTATGTGGCAGTTTCTGCTGACGGAAAGAGATTCTTCTGGGCACCCGGAAACGACAGCAGCATTTACTTTTCTGACGATCAGGGCAAGACCTGGACAAAGAGCGAGGGCGGAGTAGGTTCAAAGAAGATTATCTGCGACCCCGTAAACCCCGATTATGTATATGCCGCAAGCGGCAGTGCGTTCTTCTACAGCGAGGACGGCGGAAAGACATTTACTCAGAATATGACACTTTCTGTATTCGCTGCGGCAAGACCTGTGGTTGCACCCGGCAAGGAGGGCGTTGTATACTATCCTTCAATGGGACTTCAGGTATCAACAGATAACGGCAAAACATTCACAAGATTGGATTCTTTAGCCGCTTGCATGGCGGTAGGTCTTGGTAAGGGCAAGACGGACAGCGATCCTTATACCATATTCGTATGGGGCAAGCCCACAAACGATGATTCCATAGGTCTTTACTGGTCTGAGGATGAGGGTAAGACATGGAGCAAGGTAAGCGATGATCAGCATCAGTTCGGCGGTCTCGGCAACGGATATTTTGTTGTAGGCGATATGAACAAATACGGCAGAGTTTATATGAGCACAGTAGGACTCGGCATTGTATACGGGGATCTTGTGCAGTAAGCAGGATAAAAAGATAAAGTATAAGCGGAGCAGATTTTCACCTGCTCCGCTTTTGTTTTATCGTTTATTTACTTTGCAGTCTTGCACGGATTCTTGCAAAGAGTGACTTTCTCGGCTCTTTATAGAGCTTTTGCGCCTGCTCGGCTTCCTGATATGCACGTTCATAGAACAGCTTGTGTACCTCTGTGCGTTCCTCGCCCGGCATAGCTCTTTTATGGCGGTAGATTCCGTCGCTTCCCTGCACACGAGCCTTGACGTTATCCTTGAGCATCGTATTGAATATATCTACTGCCTTATCGGCAATTATCTTATCCTTCAGCGGTACGGCAACCTCCACACGTCGCTCGGTATTTCTGGTCATAAAGTCTGCGGAAGAAATATATACCTTCCTGCGTTCGCCCTTGCCGAAAATATAGATACGGCTGTGTTCGAGGAAACGTCCGACTATTGAAATGACCGATATGTTTTCGGTGTAACCCGGCACTCCTGCGATAAGACAGCAGATGCCTCTTATTATCAGCTCTATCTTTACTCCCTGACAGCTTGCTTCTATCAGCTTGTCTATAATATCCTTGTCGGTGAGCGAGTTCATTTTAAGGCCGATATAGCCGTTAGTACCGTAGGTTATCTCGTTGTCGATCATTTCCACAATGCGTGACTTGAGACATTTCGGCGCTACAAGCAGTGTTGTACTGCTCTCAACTGTCGTACCGAGCGACAGAGCGTTGAACACGGTGCTTGCGTCCGCACCTATGTCATCAGCGTAAGGTCGGTGTAAAGTCGTGAGGTTTTCTCGTTATAGTTACCTGTGCCTATCTGGGTATAATATCTGATGTTGCTTCCCTGCTTGCGTGTTATCAGCAGCAGCTTTGAGTGTACCTTCAGAGCGTCAAGGCCGTATATTATCTTAACGCCTGCCTCCTCCATCTTCTTGCTCCAGCCGATGTTGTTTTCCTCGTCAAATCTGGCACGAAGCTCAACAAGCGCCATTACCTGTTTGCCGTTTTCTGCGGCTCTTATGAGAGCGCTTACGATTTCGCTGTTTCTTGCGACACGGTAAAGCGTTATCTTTATGGAAGAAACGTAAGGATCGTCAGCCGCCTCATCAAGCAGACGCAGGAAGTTCTTGAACTTGTTGTAGGGGTACGACAGAAGTATATCGTGCTGTGAAAGCTGTGAGAACATACTCTCGTACGGGTTTACCATTATTGAATTCTGCGGTGAAACCTGATTGTAGAAAAGCTCGCTCCTGTTTTCGAGCTTATCCTCAAGTGCGGACATAAAGCCGAAATCAAGAGGACAGCTCTGCATAAACGAGAAGCTGTCTGACAGCTCAAGGTAATCAAGCATACGCTTTACAAGCTCCGGTGAAGCGTCATATGAAAACTCGGCTCTTACCGGCATCAGTTTCTTTCTTTTACGGCACAGCTCCTCCATTACGTTTCTGAAGTCCATATCGTGATCGTAAAGAGCCTCGTTCACGTCAATGTCGGCGTTTCTCGTGACACGCATGATACAGCGGTTTTCAACGAAGAAATTCGGGAAAAGGGTATCAATGTAATGCAGTATCACATCTTCCGCCAGAACATATCTCAGATTCTGTCCGGGCAGGAAAATAACACGGGGAAAATCCTTGTCGCATTCCGCACTCAATATTCCCACAAGCTGCTTTTTCTTTTCCTCGTTTTTGCTTTTGAGCAGAGTGCCGATATATATCGCTCTGTTCTTTAAGAACGGGAACGGGTGGTTCTTGTCTATAATGCTCGGAGAAAGCAAAGGGAGAATTTCTCTTTCGAAATACAGCCTTAAGAACAGCTTGTCGTCGCCCTTAAGGTCGGCGGGCTTTTTAAGCTCGGCATACTCGCTGAGCTTTGCCGAAACCTCTGAAAAGGCGCAGTCCTTAATATAGAGCAGATCCTTTACCCTGCGTGCAATTTCCTTAAGCTGTCTTGCGGCGGTCATACCTGTCTTGTTCTCGCACTTTTGGGGGTCTACCAGATCCTGATCGTACAGTGAGCCGACACGGACCATAAAGAATTCGTCCAGGTTGCTTGTGAATATTGATATAAACCTCATTCTCTCAAAGAGCGGAACATTAACGTCCTGCGCTTCTTCAAGTACACGCTGATTGAATTTCAGCCACGATAATTCACGGTTATCATAAACGTTGCTGTCTGTCATAAATTACCTCTTTTAATGGATTAAATACGGTCTGAAGATGTAAAGGGAATGTAAAATATCCTGTAATATGAATATAACCGCCCGCTTTCACGGGCAGTTATTGTTCGTTCTTTACTTGTTTGCCTGTTCAAGCGACGCTCTTATAAAGTCCTTGAATAAGGGGTGCGATCTGTTGGGACGTGACTTGAATTCAGGGTGGAACTGAACAGCCACGAACCAGGGGTGAACGCTTCTCGGAAGCTCAACTATTTCAACGAGCTTTCCGTCGGGCGACTGACCTGCGATAACAAGACCGCTCTCTGTCAGCTGTTTGCGGAATACGTTATTGAACTCATAGCGGTGGCGGTGTCTTTCATAAATAAGCTCATCGCCGTAAACCTCACGGGAAATAGTACCTGCCTCGAGCTTGCAGGGGTATAAGCCAAGACGCATTGTACCGCCCATATCAACATCCTTCTGGTCGGGCATAAGGTCGATAACGTTCTGCTCGCCTTCGTGGAATTCGCTTGAATTTGCGTCTGTAAGACCTGCCACATGACGTGCAAATTCGATTGTAGCCATGTGCATACCAAGACAAAGACCGAGATAGGGCTTCTTATGCTCTCTTGCGTAGCGGACAGCTTCAATCTTGCCCTCGATGCCTCTGTCGCCGAAGCCGCCGGGAACTACGATGCCGTCGA
>ERZ824473.3103-NODE-3103-length-17254-cov-8.186290_pt1 | contig 17254 bp, 15 predicted proteins | sample MGYA00519874_ERZ824473 | MGnify/ENA primary metagenome ERZ824473 (study PRJEB31778, sample SAMEA3449151) | human gut metagenome | biome: human gut; feature: human-associated habitat; material: faeces | place: United Kingdom | collected 2010/2012 ... | reverse complement strand
TATAATCAGTATTCCTTTCATTTTCGACTGATTATATTATACCACATTTCGGAATACAAAACAAGTGTTCTTTTTTCATTTCAGAAAAATATTTTGCAATTCATCTCACCACCTGCAGAGGTGGGAGAATTCTTGCTTGTTTTATGTTAAATAATCCAGCATTTGTTCCAGACGATCCAGTTCCAGCTGATTGGCCGGAACATATTCTGAAAATTTCTCCCGGTTTGCTTCAAAAATAATACTGCATATGTCACAAAGCAATCCTTTGATTTTCAGTTCATAGCAGTAGCTGCCTCGGTCAAAGATTTCTTCCACCAGATCAAGCTTTTGCAGGACATCCCGCTCCCACATCGTTCCGGTTCCAAAACGGATGCACGGTACCGCAGAATTCTGCAGGAACGGACGAAAGCACTTTCGTTCCACATCACTCCCGAATTCTCCGTATAAAAAATCCGGGCGTACCAGCACGGTACTGTAACGAACCTGCTGCCGACCAGCCGGATAGCAGCTGTGCGGAACATTCTGATTGAGCAAAAGTCCCTCGCCCGGACTGATTTCATAGCGTTTCCGGCCAACCTGATAAACTGCAGTTCCTTTCCTCGGCAAACTGAACTCCAGTTCTCCATGCCAGTGAACCGACACACGCTTTCCTTCAAAATCCCACAGGTCATCATGGCTGACTGTCATCGGAAACTGTTCACTGCCATGCATGGAAAGCTCACGTTTTGTATCATCTGTCAGAATTTTTCGCATTTTATCCTTCTCCATTACTGCTGTTTGCGATTTCTATTATCTTCTGATTATAACTTTTGTTCTGTTTTTTCGCAATAAGGAGGTTTTTTTAATGTCACGCTCAAAAGAAATGGATCTCACGGTCGGTAATCCCTTCCGATCACTGCTCAAATTTGCGATTCCCGTAATCCTCGGAAATCTGTTTCAGCTCTTTTATACTCTGGCAGACTCCGTTATCGTCGGCAAAACACTCGGCGCAAACTCACTTGCTGCAGTCGGTTCCACCAGCATTATCATTTATTTTGTGTTCTGCTTTATCAACGGGTTCACCGGCGGCTTCGGTATCTGCCTCGGGCAGCGCTGCGGTGCGAAGGATGAAAAGGGCATGCGCAAAAGTGTCGCAGTTTCCACGATTCTAAGCATCGTTTTTACCGTCGTGCTGACTCTGATCTGCTGCCTGTTTGCCCACGAAATCCTGTATCTGATGCAGATTCCGGTTGACATCTCAGGCGAGGCCTACGACTACATGTTTGTCGTTCTCCTCGGCACCGGAGCGACGGTCTTCTACAACATGATCTCAAACATGCTCCGCGCCCTCGGTGACAGCAAAGCACCACTCTATTTTCTGGTGTTTTCCTCGATCCTGAATATCTTTCTCGATCTGTTTTTTATTCTGGTATTCCATATGGGCGTTGCCGGAGCAGCCTGGGCTACGATCCTCTCGCAGTTCCTCTCAGCGCTGCTTTCCCTGCTCGTTGGTCTGAAAAATTTTCAGGTGCTGCATCTGCACCGCGAAGACTTCCGCGATCTGAATGCGAGCATCCGTCTGCACTTAAAAACCGGCTTCCCGATGGGCTTTCAGATGTCCGTCATGTGCATCGGCCAGCTTGCAATGCAGGCCGTCGTCAATTCGCTCGGCACCGCGGCCGTTGCCGGATACACAGCTGCTTCCAAAGCCGACCAGCTCTCGGTGCTCGTCAATAATGCGATGATGACCGCAATTTCAAATTACGTCGCCCAGAATTTCGGCGCCGGCAAGACGGAGCGCATCCGCATGGGCGTGCGTGCCTGCCTGATCCAGACGGAGGCCTTCAACATTTTGATGTGCGCCGGAATCCTGCTGCTGCGCCATCCGATCGTGCGGATGTTCCTCTCCGCCCCGACACCGGAAATCTATTATTATTCCGATGTCTACCTTACAATTGTCGCACCGTTTTACCTTCTGCTCGGACTGCTTGCCGTCTACCGCACCTCCATCCAGAGCATGCAAAACGGCCGTGCGCCCTTCCTCGCCTGCATGATCGAGCTCGTCATGCGGCTTGCCGCCACCGTCTGGCTGTCCTCGTTCATCGGCTACACCGCCGTCTGCATCGCCAGCCCGCTCGCGTGGTTCGGGGCGTGCGCGCTGCTGATTCCATGCTATTATAAGATGATGGGCTTCCGCCAGCACCCGGCGCAAACGGTATAAATTTCATTTTTCCCCGTACATAAAATATGGCTGATCCGGAATGGCACTCCGAATCAGCCGTGTTTTTTATCTCTACCAGCTTTTCTCGTCTATTTCTTTTGATTTTGCTGCCTTTTTCATAATCTTTTCTATTTTGACTCCTGGCAAAGTTTCATTTTCAATCTTTACTTCCACTCATCATATACATACTTCCCACAAAGTACATACGCCAGTTCGGCAGAATTTTTATGTATATTTGAAACTGGAATCTTTGCAACCTTTTTATTATTTTCATAGACGGCTATTTCTTCAACAACGCCGTTTTTATAGACCAAATCCGCCTTACAGCAATTCATATCGTATTTTCTTCGTATCCCATATTGTCTCACTGTGAGTATTTTCCGCTTTTTGTCATATATCGCTATACGCATTTCAAGTAAAAGCCAAAAGCAAAACAACACATCACAAACTATAATCAAGATGGCATCCATATCTCCCTGCGCCACCAATGCCGGCAGTGGTATCGCACACACAATCCACAAAACAGCTGTAAAAAGCGGTGTATATCCCACCTTAATGTTTGGTTTTTCTTCCCCTTTAAACTGGCAGGTGACATGCTCTCTTTTTATCAGTTGCCGATAGAAAAAGCTGTCCTCTTTACCAAAACCAAACTTTCTTCCATTTTTGAATACAAGCAAAATACCGCCACCATTTTTATAATATGCACATTTAATTTCCCTACAGTCAAATCGAATCGTTATACGGAAAAAATTTCGATAAATGAGCTCCCTCTCCCGATATACAATCAGACAGTTTTTCTGAATTACCACAAGAACCAGTCCTGTAACAAACAAAAATCCCAAAATACCGATACAACCCCATGCACCCTCCTGCGGCAGAAAAAACAGGAACAGGATCACCATCAATGTTGCACAGACTATCATCTCTGTAATTCCAAACCAGAAGAAGAAGCCTGGCAGCTTTATCATACCTATATTTTCCTTTTGGCTCTTCTCATAAATCTCTTTTGCTTTTTTCCCTGCCAGTCCCGCTATGAGATTCGATAAAAATTGCTGCACTCAATCCCCTCCTCTTTGAAAATGGAAATCCACTTCCGTTTCTCCAGTCTTACCGCCACTGCCGGTATACATAAACTCCGCAAAGCGCATAGGCCAGCGCGGCAGAATTTCTGTATTCCGTTCCAACCGGGATTTTTACTCTTTTTCTTCCATTTTTATAAATTGCGATTCCTTTGACAAGATCACCCTCATAAACTGCTTTTGCCTTGCAGCGGCTCATATCGTATTTGAATGGAAAGCCGTATATTCTGCGTGTCAGGATCTTGCGTTCTTTATCGTACGACGTGGTGCTCAGCTGAAAACCGAGAAAAATCAGAGCCATTATCATTATCGTCAAAATCGTATCCCGATCCGGCCGCTGCAAAACTAATACAATCATACTCAAAATCAGCACCCAAAAAAATCCAAGTAAAAGCGGATGGTAGCCCGCCTTAATCACCGGCTTTTCATCTCCCCGGAACCTGCATTTCACCTGCTCCCGTTTCACGATGTCCCGGTAAAAAACTCTTTCGTCTTTATCAAAACGGAGCTTTCGTCCATCTTTGAATACAAACAAAATACCGCCGCCATCGCTGTAATATGCGCAGTCAATTTCCCTGCAATCATATTTTCGCGTTATCCGAAGAATGTTTCGATATATAATCTCATTGTCCTGATACAGCGCCAGACAGTTTTTCTGAATTACTGCAATCAATAACCCAGAAACAAACAGGAAACCAAAAAGCCCATAGGAAAGTCCATTATCATCTGCCACCGGCGCAACCACGATCAAAAGCACTCCAAAAACTACCATGCCCGCAAGTCCAAACCAGAAAAAGGAAGCCGGCATCTTTAATACCCCAATATTCTTCTTTTGATTTTCTTCGTAAATCTCATCTGCCTTCTTTTCCGCTAACCGCGCCATGAAACCGGATAATGTACTTCGCAATGCCAAAGCCTCCTGTATCTATAAATGAAAGTCCTTCTAACGGCTCTGTCCTCTCTTACTTCTCCCATATCTCTTCGTCCAGCAGCTCTCCTGCGCAGTACCGCGCCTTTATGTTCCGGTCATCACCGTCGTAGATGAACTGCTCGAGCGTCTCGAACGGTGTCCGCGAAAACGTACCCGAAAGCTCCGGCTCCGCCATATCGATCACCAGCGCATCGAACTCGTACCCTTTTTCGAAGCTGCCCACCTTTCCGAAAAAGCGGCCCGGCTTTTTTGTAGCCAGATACAGTGCTTCCGCAAGCTGCAGCGGCCGCTCCTGCGGATGATTCAGTGCATGAAGCTTTGATACCTCGATGCACATCGCAAGATGACGGTTCATTGCAGGCGTATGGCTGCCCGCTACGTCGCTTGCAATCACGCAGTCAAGTCCAAACTCCAGATTTCTCCGCACCGGCATGACACCGCTTGACAGGTCAGCATTCGACTGAGCACAGTGACAGAGCGTCGCCTGTTTTTCTTTCAGCAACTCTTTTTCCCTGTCCGAGAGGTGGATTGCATGTGCCATGATCGTCTTCCCTTTTCGCAGAAGTCCAAATGCATCGTACACCTCCGTGTAGGTCGGAATATCCGGGTGCAGCTCTTTCACAAACGCAATCTCGCTCTTATTTTCTGACAGATGCGACTGCACCGGAAGGTCATATTTTTCTGCGAGTTCTCCCAATCCTGCCATCAGTTTTTCTGATGTAGCCGGGACAAAACGCGGCGTGATGATATATTTTACGTGCTTTAATTCTTCTTCGCTGCGGCAGATCAGCTCCTCTGTCTCTGCCAGGGAGCGCTCCGTCTCCTCGCAAAGGTACTCAGGTGAGTTCCGGTCCATATTCACCTTCCCGATGTACGCCCGCATGCCGCTTCGCTCCACCTGGCGCATCAGCTCCCAGGTGCCCGGCGCATGCATCGTCGCAAATGCCGAAAACCGCATCGTACCGCAGGCCCGGAGCCGCCTCAGAAAAATCTGGTATGCCTTCGCAGCAAATTCGATATCCCTGTATTTTGCCTCCACCGGAAACGTGTACGTCTCCAGCCACGGCATCAGCTCCCGGTCAAACCCGACGCCGCGGTTGATGTACTGCGGTGCATGGATGTGCAGGTCATTAAACGCCGGAATGATCACCGCGTTCCCGTAGTCGCGGACCTTCTCTCCCGTCAGTGCCTGGGGAATTTCCTCATAAAATCCGTCCGTTTTTCCCTCTTTGATATGCAGATAGCCCTGCTCTACGGTCAGTTCCGAGATGGAGGGAGTGTATAAAAATGTGCCTTTGATAAACATGTGTTTTTTCCTTTCGCGTGGCTGTTCTTCTGATAATTGCAGGTGATATTTTTCTCTTTTCACACAGTCTGATGTACCTGCTCTAGTTTCCGCATATGCCTCCTGTACACAATAAAGATCGCACCTCCGGTAAAGATCCATGACGCCACATAAACATTCATCAGCATGTCAAACGTCGGTACAAGCCGGAATATCGTCACAAGCCAGATCATGCGGAACACGACCGTGCCAAGCACCGTGATGATCGACGGCTCCAGTGATTTTCCCATTCCGCGCAGCGCTGCGCTCTCCACCTCGTACGTCGCGGTCAGCCCCTCAAGTGCGCATACGTGCCACATCCGGATGATCGCATAGCCTGCGACCGCCTCGCTGACCGTGTAGATACTCACAAAAAAGTCATCCCAGATCATAAAAACGATGCTCAGTATCTCGGTAAACCCAAATCCAAACAGCAGGCAGAGCCAGAAGATCTTCTTGCAGCGCTTCAAATTGCCCGCGCCGTAATTCTGACTGGTAAATGTAACCGCCGCCTGCGCAAAGGCTGACGCGATATCATACGTAAAATACTCAAAATTCAGTGCCAGTGACGAGCCTGCAATCGCTGCCTCACCAAATGAATTGATTCCGCTCTGGATAAAGACATTTGATACAGAAAAGATCGCGCCCTGGATTCCGGCCGGAATGCCGATCACCAGAATCTTTTTCAGATCCTGCCCGTTGATCTTCATATTTCGCAAACGGAACTGAAACTCATCTTCCCGATGATACAGGTGAAGCGTCACAAGTCCCGCACTTAAAACATTCGAAATGACCGTCGCAATCGCCACACCGGCTACACCAAGCCCGAAGCAGATCACAAGAATCAGGTTCAGGATTACATTCACTGTGCCAGAGACAATCAGGTAATACATCGGCCGCCTCGTATCGCCATAGCTTCGCAGGATCGCGGAGCCGAAGTTGTAGACCAACATAAACGGTACACAAAGAAAATAGATCCGAATGTACAAAAGCGCCTGACCCAGCACCGTGTCCGGCGTACCGGACGCCTTCAGAACTACTCTTGCCGATAAAAGTCCAAGTCCCATCAGGACAATTCCGGATATCACGGCAAACGTCAGAATCGTGTGCAGCATCCGATTGATCCCGTCTCTTCTCCTCTGCCCGATCAGGTTAGCGAGTGCCGCGTTCGGCCCGACCGAAAGCCCCACGATCAGATTGACAAAAATTCCTACGAGCGCCACACAGCTGCCCACCGCCGCCAGCGCCTGATCCCCGGCAAACCGTCCGACTACTGCGACATCCGCCGAGTTAAACAGCTGCTGCAGAATACTGCTCAGTGCCAGCGGAATCGCAAACAGGATCAACTTACCCGCAAGACCGCCGTTTAACATGTCCATTTCTTTTGATTTTGTTTCTTCTTTCATAATGTTTACTGCCTCAATTTTATAAAAATACTGGCCTTCCAGTGCAGAAAAATCATAGCATAAAATACTCCCTCCGTCCATCTTTAAAAACGCAATCCTATATCTGTTTCTCCACTTTTCATCTCCATGAAAAAAAGGCACTGATACCCGATCAATGCCCTTTTCCCGTCTGTTATTCTCTTCTCAACCGATGTTTCTCCCGGCCCTACTTCTCCAGAAATCCAATTGACATATGCTCAAATTTTGCGCTTCCGTCAGTCACACCAAGGCAGATACCCTCACCCGGATTTGTGTACATACGTGTGTTCATCGCAACGCCATCGACATAAACAGTCGCAATCGTATCATCTGCAATGATCTGAACGTGGTAAGTCTTTCCAGCCTCCAGGTGGATCGGACGCTCGAGTCCCATATTGTTCATACGCGGCCATGGCCAGTTCGGAGATTTCTCAAAAATCACACGGTTGCGTGTACACTCAAATGAGAATGAATAAAATTCATCGTCTTCCTCCTGCGCACGCAGTCCGATTGAAAAGCCCCGTGTTCCCTCTGCGAATGTCACATCCGCCTCAAACCGGAAGCAGTCGCCCGCATTTTTCCAGATATGTTTCAGCGCGCGTCCGGACTCTCTCGTAAGGATCACATCCTCGATCGGCTGCACCTCCTGAAATGCGTTCCACACCGTATCCGGGATACGGCAGCCAAGCGTCCCGTCCGGCCGCTGGTACAGCTCATGCGCCACATACGTGCCTGCCCAGATAAAGTCCTCTTTGTCCGACTCGCTGTTGTAAACAAGATTCGCACTGTCGGTCTCATTGGCACGGGTCGGCACCCAGCCAAACAGAATCCGCTGATCATGCAGCATAAATGTACGTCCTGCATAGTAGGCTCTGCCATCAAACGCATCATCCTCCGGTGCGATCCAAGGTCCTTCCAGACTCTTCGCCATGCGGTATACCTGTGTCGACGCATGAGAATACTCCGTCGTGATCAGATACCACCAGTCACCCATTTTGAACAGATCCGGCATTTCGTGCATCGTAAAGAGATCCGGCGCCCAGAAATCGCCCTCAAATTTCCAGTCGGTTAAATCTTTGGATGTGAAGTAAACAGTACGGCCCGTGGTACGGTTTTTATTGCCCGCAAGACGTGCACCGAGGATCAGGATATAGCGCTCCTTCTCCTCATCCCACAGCACAAACGGGTCTCTCCAGTCATCCGGGTCGTAGCCCGGCTGCGGCACGAATGTCACTGCATCCTTCGTCTTCGTCCAGTGCTTCAGATCCTCGCTCGTCGCATGCATCAGCACCTGGGAAGCCTTTCCCTGTGCCGGATAATCACGGTTGTAGCCTGTATAAAATGCATGATACCTTCCCTCACGGTCCTCGCAGATACTCCCCGCATAGATGAACTGATCCTGCTCGTCATCGCCTCCGCGCGGAATTGCTGTTCCGCAATCCTCATAATGCACAAAATCCTTCGTCAGAGCCAGATCCCATCCGAATGGTTCTCCAAACGGGCAGGGTACACGGGTATCTCTCTGATGAAACAGATAAAAGGTATCTCCTTTTCCAAACGGCATACAATCGCCAAACCAATGGCCTTCCGGCTGATAATAAAGTTTCATTTTCTCATCCTCCTGTGTTCTGTGGTTGCATATTTTTTCACACACGTTTTTTGCGTATTTTGCAGCTTCCCTGTTCTGTTTCGCTCATTTTTTTCTACCTGCACAATCTGACATAAGCCTTCCCTTATCCACCGCTTAGCGCTCCGCGCACTTGAGCTGAGGAATGCTTATCTGCGTTCACGTTGTCTTCCGCTCAATCAGCTCCACCGGCACAACCGTCTTCTTCTCAATCGGCTCCCCGCTGATCATCCGGATCATTTTTTCGATCGCCTGCTCTGAGAGCTTCTCGTAGTTTTGCCGGATCGTTGTGAGCGGCGGATACAGAAATGAACTCATCCACACATCATCATACCCGATGATCCGAAGCTCCTCCGGTACGCGGATGCCCTGCGCCAGCGCATAACTGACAGAAAGCGCCGCCAGAATATCATTGCTCAAAAACAGGCCGTCCATCTGTGGTTGCTCGTAAAAAATTTTGTTTACCACTTCCTGCAGCTCCTCTTTTTCGGTTCCGTAAAGCGGACACTCGTAAATGATACAGGTATGGCCTCTCTTCTCAATTTCTCTGACAAATGCATACGTGCGCTCATTTGTCTCTTTATACATTTTCAGGTCTCCGCTGACATGCACAATATTCCGGCAGCCTTTGGCAAGAAGGTGTCTTGCCGCCAGCAGTCCGCCCTGCCGGTCATCCGGAATCACCTGAGGAAAGGAGTCAGTCACCCAGACAAAAGACAGAAGCGGCATCTCTACCTTGCGTATCTCGCCTCGGAGACGCTCCTGTGCTTCTTTTTCCAGCGGACAGCAGGCAATGATACCACCTACCTTCCGCGTCACAAGATACTCAAAGGCTTTTCTTTTCTCCTCTTCCTTCCCGGAATACTCCGTAAAAAGGAGGTAATAGCCACGCTTCTTTGCCGCCTGGTCAAGCCGCTGAGCCATCTCGCCCCAGTACGGATGATCAAACGACGGAAGCAGCACGCCGATCGTATCATTTTTTCCCTGCACAAGCGATCTTGCCAGCAGGTTCGGATGATAGGAGAGCTTCTCCACCGCTTCCGTCACCTTCTGCAGCGTCTCCTCGCTTACTACATCCTTCTTATTCAGCACTCTGGATACCGTCGCGGTCGACACGCCCGCATACTTTGCCACATCTCTGATGGTTGCCATGATACCTCCCCTTTTCCGTGTTCACTGTAGCACCGTTTTTTTCCTGTGTCAACGTTTACATTAATTACATTTTCAGATCCTTTTTCATAATAGTTTACATGGATTTTCAAATTTTTTCAACCGTGAATGCTGCTATTTTCCCCGCTATCTTCCCTGATTTTCTGCTTTTTCCACCTCTTCTTCCAAAATGTAATCGTTTACATTCTGTAGTTACCATTCTGCTTTATTACCCGGTCATGGGTAAATATCAAAGCGGATTGCAATTATCCGGTCTGAATTGTTTTCCTGACTTTTCCATTTGTGGTAAAATTAAGGTGTCGAATCTTAAATAATAACCCAAAGGAGCCCTTTATGAGTATTGTAAACACCTTATCGCCAGAGATTCTCGATCAGATCCCGGAAAAGAAACGCGGGACAGGAGCTGTCCATCTGTATGTGTCCTGCGCCAGGCGCATTGCGTGAAAATGTACTCCAGCTTCCTTACTGGTACATCTGAAAAAAGAAGCAGCCGCAGCTGCTTCTTTTTTCCATGTCTTCCCTCTATTGCTTCACTGCGCGAATCATATACAATGGCGTAGCTCCATAAAACAGTTTTTCCCGTTCACTCCACAGTTCTTCTGTGACATCCCGTTCAAAAGATATCTCTTTATATGGAAGCTGTGCCAGCACTCCCAGATCAAAATCAGGGCGCTGTGCTTTTCCAAACACACGGTAATTTTCCGGATTAAGTTCGCTGTCAATATATTCATAGGAACCATCATGCGTATAACCACTGTGATATTTTTCAAGTCCAAGCCGTTCTCTTCTGATCGCTTCTTCACGGACGCTGCCTGGCTGATATGGTAAATGCCAGTTTGCGTCAAAAATCAGCAAAACGCCATCTGGCTTCAGGACTCTGAGCCATTCCCCGTAGACCTTCAGATGGTTCCGGATAATATGCGTCACGTTCCGGCTTATAACAAGATCAAAGGTATTGTCGGCAAATGGAAGGTCTCCAAAATCCCCCTGCATAAGCTCCGGCACCACTTCGAATCTGCGTGCGTTTTCCCTGGCATGCTCCAGCATTCCTTCTGATCCGTCTATCCCGGTCACCTGATGTCCTGCCCTGGACAAAAGCACAGAAAAAAATCCAGGTCCGCACCCGGCGTCCAAAATTTTGAGCGGACGACCAGAAGGCGCATTTTTCTCAATGCGTTCCAGCCACTTTGCCGGACGCTCTGTGGCAAACTCCTCCTCTACATAACGGTTATAATTATCAGACCGTACCGTCCAGTCCTGATTGATCTGTTCCTGTGTCAACATGTGTTAAATTCCTCCTGTCTTTTATACTGTCAATAAAGAGGCGATCAGCTTTTTTGTATATAGCTGCTGCGGCGCATGGATAATCTGTGCCGTTTCCCCTGATTCCACTACTTTCCCGTGGTTCAGGACATATATCCGGTCACAGAAGCTGCTTACCAGTGCAAGATCATGTGAGATGAAGAGAATTGAAAGATTCTTTTCTTTCCTGATACGGATCAGCAGTTCCATAATCTGTGCCTGTACCGACACATCTAATGCTGAGGTCGCTTCATCACAGATCAGAAAACGTGGATTTTGAGCGATTGCCCGGGCAATCGCTGCCCGCTGACATTCCCCTGCGCTGACCTGCCACGGATACATGTCTGCATAGCTGCCCTTCAGCCCGACTGTCTCCAGCAGGCGTTCTGTTTCCAATCTCTGTTCTTTTTTGTTCGGCATGACCGGCTTTAATGCATCCCGGATACTTTTTCCGATGGTGAGCCGTGGGTCAAACGAGGAGCGCGGTTCCTGAAAAATCATTTTCATATCCCGGTATGTCCTGCGCAGTTCGCGCTGCTTTCCGGCTGACAGCTCTGTCCCGCAGAACCACACGGATCCATGGTTCGGAGCTGCCAGCCGTGTTATGATGTGCGCCAGCGTCGATTTCCCGCATCCGCTTTCTCCAACAATTCCTGCGCATTCCCCTTCGAACACGGTCAGCGACAGATCATCCAGCGCCTTAAAACGCCTGCCTCCCGGTTCCCGAAAGGTTTTTTCCACATGCTTCACCTCGAGAATCGGCTGCCGGTTCTCTTTTGAAAAATTTTTTCCGGCAGAATCTTCCAGCTTCGGTACTGCCCTCAGCAGCTCCTTTGTATAAGAATGTAATGGGTGATACAATACCTGTTCCTTCGAACCATATTCCACAATCTGTCCGTCACGCATGACTGCAATCTGATCCGCCAGTTTCGCTGCAACGCCCATACTGTGGGTAATCAGCAAAACAGAGGTCCCATACTGCTTCCTGATCTGAAGCAGCTCCTCTGTAATCTGAAGCTGCACCGTTACATCCAGTGCACTGGTCGGCTCATCAGCCAGCAAAAGTGATGGTTTCAGTACCATCGCAAGCGCAATGGCCACCCGCTGGTTCATGCCGCCGGAAAGCTGAAGCGGACAGCAGTTCAAAATCCGATCTGGATCCTCAAACTGCATGCTCTGCAGAATTTCAAATGCCATTTTCCTGGCTTCAGTCCTTGTAATCGTTCTGTCATGTGCATGCAGCGCGTCATAAAACTGCCGCCCGATCCTGCGGATCGGATTCAGGGACGCTCCAGGCTCCTGAAACACGACCCCCATACTGCTGCCACGGACTGCACGCTGCTTTGTTTCTGACATCGTCTGGAGATTCTGTCCGCAAAAAGTAATTTCTCCCTGCGTGATCTCCACCTTGCCCGGAAGCTGTAAGATTGCCTGCAGCAACGTACTTTTTCCGCTTCCGCTTTCTCCGATCACGCAGGTGATTGTCCCAGGTAAAACAGTCATATCTACCTGATGTAAAATTTCCTTTTCATTCCCCGGATAACGGACACACAAAGACCGAACTTCCAGTAATGCTTCTTTTTCCTTCATTACTCCTCCACACAGGTCTGATAAGTAATATGATAATAATCTACCGGAGACTGATTCAGTCCCACCACGGTATCCTTCATGGCCATATACATATTCAGATGAAAGATATTGCAGATTGAATTATCAGACAGAACGATTCCGTCAATCTGTGCTGCCAGTTCATTTCTTTTATCTACGTCAAATTCCATCGCAAGCTGATCCAGCAGCTCATCTACTTCTGCGTTGGAATATTTTCCGAAATTCTGTATTCCATCCGTTCCAAAATTATTCATCAGATAAGAATACGGATCTCCGGTAGGCAGCGTGACCTCTGCATAGACACTCAGATCATACGTACCGGCATGTCCCCGGTCTTCGGTACTGTCAAGCTGCTCAAAAGATGCCTCCACGCCAAGCTGCTGCAAAGCGGACTGCAGAGCCTGACTCGTCTGCGGCAGTCCTGTCCGGCCATAGGTGATGATCTGAATTGATACCTTCTGACCATCCTTTTCCAGAATTCCATCCCCATCTGTATCAACATAGCCGCTCTCCTCAAGAAGCGCTTTTGCTCCGTCCATATCAAAGTCCGGTACTGCCGACACATCTGTTTTTTCTGCAAATGGCGTCACTTCCGGAAAACTCGTTTTTGCAGGCGTACCGGCACCATTCACGAGTACTTGTGCGTAGCTTGATTTGTCAATTGCCATGCCGACTGCCTTACGGAAGTTCGGATCTCCAGTAAATTCATGCTCCAGATTAAAATAGACTTTGTAAACTCTGGATGTTGCCGCCTGTGAAATTTTAAAACCAGGTGTCCCGTCAAAAAGGTCTCTTGCGTCGTAGGAAAGTCCGTAACATGCATCCAGTTCTTTATTTTGCAGCGCCATACTGGATGCGTCCAGATCACTGATAGATCGGATCGTTACATGCTTGCTTGCCGGCTTTCCTGCCCAGTAATCATCAAAAGCATCCAGTTCCATGCGCTCATTTTCTACATATTCCACAAGTTTAAACGGTCCGGTACCAACCGTTGCATCTCCGTCATCACCAATGCTCTTTACATCAACAATTCCGGAATACGGATCGCAAAGACAGTTTGGCAGAACAGGATTGGGCTTTTTGGTGGTTATCGTCAGCACATTCCCATCTGCCTCCATGGACGCAATATCTAATTCACTTTCTGCCCTGCTCTGCATCGAACAGGTGCGTTCCAGTGAGGCCTTTACCGCATCTGCATCCATTGGATTGCCGCTCTGAAACTGTACATTATCACGCAGCTTAATCGTCCATACCAGCCCGTCATCAGAAACGGAATAGTCATCGACCAGATTTTTCTGCACAGTCATACTGTCATCAAGTTTAAACAGGGACTCCATTACACCAATCCGCATTCCTACCCAGGCATAAGCCCCTGATGCCGGATCCACATCGCCCACATAATCGCCAAATACAAAAGCTTTTCTTGTATCCTCCTCAGCCTGGCTTCCCATTACCGGACATACTGCAGCCAGCGCACAGGACAGAATCAGTGCAGCCATTCTTTTCATCTTCTTCATTTTTCTTCTCCCATTCCATTTGTGTTTTCATTTGTTTATAGTTTCATCGTTTCCTGCGGATCCAGAGCATCGCGCACGCTGTCTCCTAAAAGGTTGAATAATATTGTGACAAAAAAAATAGCCAGCGCCGGATACAGTACCATCCATGGACATTGCTGCATCAGACTGCGGCCTTCCGAAAGCATGCTTCCCCATTCTGCGGAGGAAGATCCAAGCCCAAGAAAACTCAGGCCTGAAATGCTGAGCATCGCCCCGCTTAAATGCAGGGTTCCTGTCACAACGACCGGACGGATTGCATTTGGGAACACATGATGCATCAGAATCGACCACTCACTCTGGCCATTCAGTCTCGCCGCTTTTACAAAATTCTCCTGACGGATACTCAGCACATAGCTTCGAATCAGCCTTGCATATTGTGTCCAGCCGGTAGCTGCCAGTGCCAGCACACCATTTCTCAGTCCCGGTCCCAGCATTCCGGCTACTGCAATGGACAGCACGATCCCGGGAAAAGCAAGAAACACATCTACAACACGCATCATAATCTCATCTACGATGCCACCAACATATCCACTGATCAGTCCTGTTGCACAACCGACCAGCATAGACAGCACCACAATCACAAGGGATGCAAAAATGGAACTGGATGCACCTGAAAGGATACGTGAAAAGATGCACCTTCCCAGCCAGTCTGTCCCCATCGGGTATTCTCCGCCAGGCGGCTTTTTAGCCTCCAGCAGATTTACAAGTTCTGCATCATGCGGTGCAAACGAACCGGCCACCAGACTGAATATGCACAAAGCAATAAAAACGGCCAGATATACCAGCATCTTTCGTTTTGCATAAACAGATGTCCGCATCAATCCACCTCCATTTCCGCACCAATCCGCGGATCCAGATAATAATAGGCTATATCTGTCAGAAGATTGATGAAAATATATATCACACTCATCCAGACAACAAACCCCTGAATAACCGGATAATCCCTGGATGTTACAGCGCTTGTTACCATATAGCCCATTCCAGGCATGACAAACAGCATTTCAATCGCAGCAGTTCCTCCAAGCAGTGATCCAATTGACATGGACATCAGTGTAATAATCGTAACCAGCGCATTCTGCAGAACATATCCAAACAGTATCTTCCGTTTTTTCAGTCCCCTGGAAACTGCACCATCCACATACCTTTTTCCCAGCTGCTCCAGAACAGCAGCCCGTACCTGCCGGATATATTTTCCCGTCATCGGAATTGCAAGCGCAAGTGTCGGAAGTACAAAACTGATGGGGGATCCTGAAGATAAAATCGGAAACCAGCCAAGCTTTAATGCAAAAAAATACAAAAGCAAAAGCGATACAACAAAATTGGGGAGGCTGTTTCCGATAAAGCTCAGAAAGCGAATCACCGCATCCGTTACCTTTCCCTTTTTCACTGCTGCAAAAATCCCAAGTGGAACTGACAGTAAAGCGGTCACAATCACTGATAACACCGTAAGTTTCAATGTATTTGGCAGTGCTGTCAGCAGTTTTCCTGACACCGCTGCGCCATCTATATAGGAAACGCCCATGTCCCCGCAGACAAATTTTTTCAGCCAGTCCAGATACTGTATCAGGAATGGCCGGTCCAGCCCGAGCTGATGGCGCATTGCCTCAACAACCTCCGGCTTCGGAGCGGTTCCCTGTCCCTGAAGCATCATCTCCACCGGATCCTGTGGTGAAATATACATCAGCCCATAGGTCAGAAGTGTCACACCCAGCAGAATCGGAATCAGAGAGACCAGCCTTCGGAGCACATAGCGAAAAACCACATGCCGCCCCAGATACTCCTGTATCTTATTCCTGTTCATATGCAGCACCTCCTGAAATCTGTCCACTCACGCTTGCACCTTCTCTTTTGGATATGACGAAGCACATTTTTCCGCACAGACCATAAACGTATGAACAGGCGCATCTCTCTCCCATTCTATCGGGTCCTGCACTCCAGGTCCGATATCATCCACGATCTGCACCACGTCCATTCCCAGCTTCCGCAGTATCTCACAGTCCCATTCCGGCCGTTTTTTACTGGAAAGCGGAAGCGCATAAGCAGTCTGTTCCAGTTCTCTGATTCTTTGTGGTGACAGACTGTTCGCCGAATGATAGGAACTGTGCCGGGTCTGAAAAGCAGCCGCAGCTGCTTCTTTCTTTGCACGAAGTTCTTCATCATACAGGTACAGATACCAGTTTGCATCAAAATAGACCATACGCCCTCCCGGTGCAAGCACGCGCGCCCATTCTGCCAGCGCTTCTTCCGGATACTCCAGATTCCAGATTACATTGCGGCTGACGATCAGATCAAAGCTTCCATCCTCAAAGGGTAAGAATTCTCCCCTCTGCACAAGAAAGGTAACATTTGCTCCATAGCTTTCTGCATTCTGCCTTGCATGCCATATCATATGCTCTGTCACATCGACTGCCGTGACTTCATGACCTGCCAGTGCCAGATTAATTGCAAAAAATCCAGGTCCTGTCCCGACATCCAGAATACGCAGACATTCTTTTTCAGGGGCATGCTTTAAAATCAGCTTTCTCCATGCCTGCCTTCTCCAGTCATTCATTTCCGCCAGATTCTGTGCACTGTAACTGTGTGCTCGGTCCGTCCAGTATGAGGTCAGATCCTCCAGGATCGTCGTCTGTTCTGCTGTGTTATTTTTCATCTTATCCTCCATTCAGGTCAAAGCGGATATTCGCAATCCGCTTCGCTACTTTCTCACAGGCTTTACAATCGTTGTTAGTTTATCAAATTGAAAAAAGCCGTACAACCCACCCGGGGGGTTATACAGCCTTTCTTTTTTTAGTCTTATCTATTCTTTTTTGGAATAGCTGCGCTGACTCTTTTTCTGTCTTTGATGGTATTATTCTTTTTTTATTATATCAGAATCGTTTTCTTGACTTTTCTAATTTAGGTTTGTATCATAAAAGAAATGGCAATAGTTTTTCATGCGGAAGATGTATTCCGGCGAAACTATTATCCAAAACAGAAAAGGTAGTGTCAAATAAATTATGAAAAAACAGAGCCAAAGAAAAAGGCTCAAATGAA
>ERZ824473.3088-NODE-3088-length-17326-cov-7.067744_pt1 | contig 17326 bp, 16 predicted proteins | sample MGYA00519874_ERZ824473 | MGnify/ENA primary metagenome ERZ824473 (study PRJEB31778, sample SAMEA3449151) | human gut metagenome | biome: human gut; feature: human-associated habitat; material: faeces | place: United Kingdom | collected 2010/2012 ... | reverse complement strand
TAGGTTTGTGCAAACGCAAAGAAACGACGGCTCTTTTTCTTTTGCCGTCGTCCGGCAGATTGTAGTTTTATTCTTTACCTATATGCTATATGGAAAGTTTGTAGATTTCATAAAGATTTGAAAAAATAATGAGCGATACCACAGTACCGCCCACTACTTTTAATATGGAATTTTGATAGTAACCTGTGCGCCGCCAGTCTTTTTAGAATTGCTTAAAACAAGCTGCCCGCCATGTTGCTTGATAATGCTGCTTGTGATATAAAGTCCCATACCAAAGTGCATATTAGAAGTACGGCTTTTGTCGCCCATGAAAAACTGTTCCTGTGCATGATGTAGGGTCTCCGGTGTGAAGCCGCCTCCCTCGTCCGTTATAGATATATGCAAAAAGCAGTCCGTTTTTTGCACCGTTACATAAATTGTCCCCTGTGGTGGAGAATGGTCTAACGCATTGCTTATCACGTTCATAATTGCCCGTTCCAACAGCAGCTTATCCGCCTTGAGTGTGCCCAGGTTAGCCCCCGTTTCCAGTTGCAGACAAATTCCTTTGGTAAGGCATAAAGAGCTTGCCTGCGCTTTAATCTGGCCCATGTAATCAGCTATATCAAATTTCTCCAAATGAAGCTGATACCCGGCGATTGTCCGGGAAATGTCAATTAACACTTTAATATAAATGCCTATCTGTTCGGAGCTTTCAGTGATGTAACCCGCATATAGACGTTGTTCGTCGTCTAGCTCCGTTTCATTTATCAAATCAATATTTCCTTGAATGACGGTCAAAGGTGTTTTCAAATCGTGAGCGAGTGCTGCAATCTGTTCTCTCTGTAACTGTTCCGCGTTCCATTGCTTCTCTAAAGATATTTTCAGATTATCTTTCATATTTGCAAAAGAACAAAGTACGTCCTCAAATTCTTTGATTTTTGAATGTCCCACTTCAAAATCAAGATTTTGTTCTGCTACCTGCCTTGTCGCTTCAAAAAGCGGAGAGAGCTGCGTCCGCATATTTTTTGCAAACTTCGCTGTCAATATCACGCATACTGCAATACAGTTGATTGCTATAAAAATATAAAGCAGAATTTCCGGTGAGGGAAAATGCTCATAAAGCCATTCATTTGTAAACTGTGAACCTATGTAATATTGCAGCACTACATATTCATTTTCGCGGGTCACAAGCAAATACTGTTTGTTGAGGTTTGTATTTCTCTTCCCGGATATTGCGTATTCCATAGCCCGGTCCAAATCGTCGCCCTCTAAGGTCGTTTCCGTCACTTGATAATTTTTATCCAGCACCAAATATTCACAGCCCATAGGAAGCTGCACATCTGCCAAATCCGGCGTTGCGGCAATAACAGGAGCAAGATCTTTTGTGCAGCGTTCTGAATAATCCGCATAGGTAATAAGCCCTGTACTGGTTCCAGCTAAAATAAGACTAAATGGTATTGCCACCGCACCTATTAGTCCAATCAACAGCATACATAAGAATTTCCAAAAAGACGCTTTCAGTGATGTTGTTTTTTTCATTCCCATTTATATCCAATCCCCCAGACTGTCGCTATCGGCTGAATATCCAGTTTGTTCAATTTTGACCGGATATTCTTGATATGAGTAGAAATCGTAGAATTATCACTGTCGCCCTCTAAGCTGAAAACAGCTTCGTAAATCTGTTCTTTTGAAAATACCTGTCCTTTATTCCTTGCAAGATATTCACAAATCAGATATTCGCTTTTCGTTAAGGCAACAGGCGTGTTATCTACCCGTAATTCTTTTTCAGATAAATCAATTTTTATGCGGTCAAAGGTAAGTGCGGTATGTCGTTCCCTACGTTCACGCCGTAAGTGGGCGTTTACTCTCGCCCGCAATTCTGCAATACGAAATGGTTTTGTCAGATAGTCGTCTGCTCCCAGACCAAGCCCAAATGTGATGTCATGCTCCATTGTCTTTGCCGTCAGAAAAAGAATAGGACAGTCTACAAGGGAACGAATTTTATCACAATAGGAAAAGCCGTCTACATCTGGCATCATAATATCCAGTATAATCAAGTCATATCTGTTCAGCTTATCAATCGGTACCTGTGCGGCAGAGGTATAAGTGGTCACGAAATGCCCATCCTTTCGCAGCCCGTTTTTGACAAGCTCTAAAATAGCCTGTTCATCATCAATCATAAGGATCGCTGCCATATTGTTGCCTCCTTTCGTTGTCCTTTTTAGTATAGCACAAGCTCCAAGGGCAGGAAAGCTGTCATTGTCGCTTTGCAATATAGTAGTTATCATTTACATTGACCGCAACCGCTTCCGCTTTATCGGTTCCGTAAATCTCATAGACATCTGTGTAAAACCAATACTCTCGCCCCTGTCCGGCATTTTCCCCGTACCAGTCAATCTTGCTTAAATCTTCTTTTGACAAAGGGATTTTCGTTTCTGTATCGAATGTAACACTTTCAGCAAGAATATCAATGTAGCTGCCTAATTCATCATCTGATACCATATCAGACGTTACTTGATAAACCGTCCCGCCCCAAAGAAGCTGTGTCGCATTTTCTGGATTGACTTCAAATCTGTCATTTATAGATTCTTCTATTTTCTTAAAATCAAAAACAGTATCGCTATCTTTGACATTTTCGCTGATAACAGCTTTATGATACCCTCCGTTTACATCTACAATAAGATAATCGTCTGCGTTAGGAGCCGCATATACATTGAGAAAAGGAATAATGTAAGCGACTTCTGGTGCTTTCTCCGCCAAATCCGCTAAGGATTGAAAAGTTGCCGGTTCAACATTTTCTTGCAGCAATATTTTTCCGTTCTCGTCTATGGCGGCAAGCTGCCGGATATATCCAATCCATTCTCCAAGCCCGCCATTTGATACGGTATCTGCCAAAATGGTGTAATCGTTACCTTTATAGGAAAAACGTGTTACATTTTCCGTATTCAAATAGCATTGTTCCTTGCCACTGGAATATTCTTCGATTCTGTCCTGTAAAGTACAGCCTACAAGAGAAAAGCATAAAACAAAAGCAAACAGAAAGACGATAACCATTTTTCTATTTTTATTCATAATTTTTCCGTCCTTCCCAATGAGAAAACCACAATAAGGTCAGCAACAAGCCACCTGTCGTTAATGCTGCAATCCATATTTTTTCCGTTCCATAGTTGAAAATTTGTCGGCTCAAAATATCCTGTACCCAATTCATAGACCATGCAAAGGGGATATACCGGGCTACACCTTTCAGCTCAATATTGCTATATAAGATACATTGCAGACTTTCAACCACGCCCCAAAACAGGGATAACCCTAATCCAAATTTGAAGCTAAGGAACAGGTGCAAGATGTATATTATCAAATTACAAAAGGCCATCCCGGCGGCGGCTCCAATGAGCATTCCGAGCTGCACTGTATCAGCCATTCCCAAAAGATGTATGCCAATCACAAATAACAGGAACAGAAAGAACAATGCAAATACCCCCGAACCATAAAGATAAGTTAATTTTGCAAGCATATTTTTGTGTCTGTTTGGTACAGCAAGCAGCGTTTGGAAGTGTGAAGCCTTTTCTTCCAGTGCAACGTTCAGACCAACAATAACGCTTATCAACAACGGAAAAAACGTTGTAGTAATTTCCAATATCATTTTGAGCTTTTTACTGTCTGCGGTGCTGGCATACAGGGAATAGTAAGCAAGAAATAACAATGCCCCCATAACGGGTACACAAAAATGAATAGCCCAAAACGATGTATGCTTCGTTTTTTCCTGTTCAGAACGAAGCGCATAAATAAAACCCATTTCTGTCTACCTCCCTTTGGAAAAATCCTTTGCGTCGGCATAGGATAAAATAAGAAACAAGAGTATTGACAACGAAATGGAAATCATAATGGCTATAGAAAATCCACAATTCCCCGCATAAGTTCCGTTCATTTCAATTCCCATAAGTGGCTCTGCCAGTTTTGCTGCCCAACAATACGGTACAAACCACCATGCTACTGTATTTCCTAATGCGGTAGCAGTAGATAGGGCAATCCCAAGTATTGTATTTAACACAATCGACACAAACATTCCCGTTTTGCGTGCTAAGTACAGACACAAAGGGATTTGCCAGACAGACGCAAGGATAATTCCGATACTTCCTGTAATGCTGTGTAAAAGAGAATATACTGCCGTTGCCGGAGCAATGATATTACTGATAGAAATAAGCAATGCTAAAAATATCGCTGAAACAAGCAGTTTTTCGACTAAGATAATGCCCTTAGCAAATTCAAATCTCGAAAGGTTTACAGGCATAGAAAATACCGAATAGTATTTCCCTGCGTTTTCTTCTTTTCTGTGTGACAAAGAACACAAAATTGCGATTGCTCCAGGAAGCAGGAACGCATACCACCAGTAAAGCGTCATGTACTGATACCCCATATATCCACCCATAATCCATGCAAAAATAGCCGTAATTAGCGGAACAATGAAAATCAGTTTGTTCGATATTGTCCTCTTGAATTTCAAATGTTCTGATTTTAGATAGTCCATGCCTTAACCCTCCCTGTGATTGCTTTTTACAACGTCCATAAAAAGCTGTTCCAAATTTTCGTTTGCATTAAGTTTCCCCTCATAGCCTAAGACGCCGCCCGCAATAATGCCGATGTGGTCAGCGGTCTGTTGTACCTCGGAGAGAATATGACTTGATAAAATAACGGTAATACCCTTTGCAGGAAAGGAACGGATAAGCTCTCTAAGTTCTTCAATCCCAATCGGGTCAAGCCCGTTGGTTGGTTCATCAAGTATGAGCAGCTTCGGGTTGTTTAGTAATGCAACTGCAATTCCAAGACGCTGTTTCATACCAAGAGAAAACTGTCCGGCTCTTTTCTTGCCTGTTTCCGTCAGCCGGACGATTTGCAGCACTTCGTCAATCCGCTTATCTGTCAGCCCTAAAATAGTAGTCCTTACTTTCAGATTTTCATAGGCGGTCAAATTTTCATAAAGCGGCGGCATTTCAATTAACGCTCCAATATGGTTTAAGTCGCTGCGTTTCCATGCGTGGCCGTCAAACTCAATACTCCCAGATGTGGGCCTCAAAATACCTGTTATCATTTTGAGTGTTGTAGATTTTCCGGCTCCATTTGGTCCTAACAATCCATAGACGGAATTTCTTTCAATGTTCAGCGATATGTTATTTACGGCTGTCTGCCCGTTGAACGATTTGCAGAGATTTGTTGTTTTTAAAATCATATTCATATTTATAATCATCCTTTCTTTTTTTTCATAATATCAATCAATTTTGAAGATTTCATAAAGATATTCCATCTATGCAGCAAATGTGCTTGATATAGGAGAATACTCTTCTATGAATTTTTTGTTTCATCACTTGAATAAACTGGTATTCTATCATTCCTTCAACATGGCTCTCCTTCTACCCCATGAAATGCCCCTGCCGGATACATCCACTGTCCTTTTGCATAGATATCGTTTGCCGAGAATTCTCCAGTGACCAGACTGCGAATCGCTTTCTCATCTCCATGATACACACAGGATTTCGCATTTCCCACAAAGGTATCCAAATCACACTTATTCGATATACAAGAACAAGGTTTTATTCCACTTTACACACGAGACAAGCTAACCAATATCCTATTAAATAAAGAATACAAGACAAGACGCAAATTCTAATACTGAAAGCGTAAATTCTAATAGCCACCATCTTCTTGAACTGTCGTTCAAGAAGCATCGCTCGCTTAGCTCGCTCAATTCTAATATAACTACGCAAAAAAGCCTGCTGTCCGTGATAGACAACAGGCTCATAAGCCATATTCTTTATGGAATTAGTATTAAAATTTTCAATGTAAATTTCCCGTTTTCGCATTTGGTCATCAACTGACCATCATATTTCTCAACGGCTTTTCGCATATTAGAAATACCGAAACCGTGAAGAAAATCATCATTCTTTGTGGTACGGCTCTTTGTGTTTCCGCTATCCTGCAAGCAGTTATTTTCAATCAGTACAGAAAAGAAGTTTTGCATTTTCCCCGCTTTCACAAGTATCGCCCTCTGTTCTTCAGGAAGTTTTTCACTTGCTTCTATGGCGTTATCAAGTCCATTCCCGAAAATGGTACTAACATCCAAAGGCTCAATAAAATCTACACCATTACTATAATATGCCCTTATTGCAGCTACAAAGGCATGTTCCAAAAGTGTACATCATATTCCTTTTTTAAATAAGAAAAAAGAATATGCATATGGGATTACAATCAACACTGCCATGATGAAAAATAACAGTATCTTAGAGTCCAGAAATCCATTGGCGATCATAGCCAGGCCACAAAAGATAAACAGTCTGGAGCTGACACGGTGTGTGCGATTCCAGTTTTCTTCACTGGACAGTGTCCATGGAATCCGAATGCCAGCACTATAGTTCTGTTTTGTTTTTGCCAGATAATTGCCAATTACCAAAAGCATGAGTCCAATGATCAGATAAGTGAGCAGAGTAATATTCACATTTATTCCAAGAGCAATAGCATAGCTAGAGCACACAACAATCGGGGAAAGTGCAGCCATGAACCACACAAGTGCCCGGATCAGCTTCGGACTGATGTTCTGGCGTTTTGGATCAACATGGGTGAAAAGAAAGCAAAACCACATCATTGCAAACATAAAAAGCGGAAGTCCGAAAACGGTAATTGCCTTGCTGCTCCAGCCATCTGGAGTATTTCCAGTGGAAAAATGGGTAGGGAGCTTTGCCGGAAGCTGATTCCACAAAAGCAATCCGATCAAGATTGGGCTTAAAGAAAGAAGGCTGCCAAGTAACAAAGACCATTTATATTTTTTCATCATGAGATTCGTCTCCTTTCAAGTCTTTTAACCATAGAAGTAATTCTTCTACAACGGAAGTATTCAAATCATAGTAAATAAAATTCTTTTCTTTTGTTTCCCATATCAGATCAGCCTTTTTCAAAATCTTTAGATGATAGGAAACAGTAGCACCGGTCATATGAAAATGACTACCAATTTCTCCGGCGGACATTCGGCCATTCTTTAATAACTGTAAGATTTCTCGGCGTGCAGGATCGGACAAGGCCTTAAAAGTATCTGCAAAAGCCATAGCATCACTTCTTTCAAAAGTATTTAGAAATATTTCTAAATATAATATATTCTGACGAAACAGAATTGTCAACAACTATTTAGAAAAATATCTAAATTCTAAAATCCTTGTGTTTCAATCGCTGCTATATGAAAAATATGGTAGTATCACTGTTCAAAAGCTGTTCAACATCTGGCTTTTCCCTTCAGTTATACATGGCCCATAGATTCCGCATCTGTCTGCTCAACTGCTCATATGACCATCTTTTTTTACTGTTTGTGCGACTGTTGCTGTCATTGATGATAAAACCGTCCCTGTCATTCCGATTCCGGTATCCCGGCAGACAAATTCCATTGTCGTCATTTCCGGCTGTTCGGATGGAATTTCCCTGCAGCTGATATAAATCTGCCCGCTTTCTCCGTTATATTTCACCGCATTCGACAGGATATTCATCATCACACGTTTCACATACCTCGGACTTCCAATAAGATCACAGTGTTTGATTTCTTTTTTCTCCCATACAATTCGGATATTCTGTTCTGCAGCAATCTGTTCAATCACAACAAGCACTTCCTCAAAAATTTTGTTCAGATTAAATGGACTCTCTTCCAGAACAACTTCACCAGACTCCGGCTTACTCATATCCAGAACATCATTTACCAGTTCCAGCAGCAGATTGGATGCCTCTTTGATCTTTGCTCTGTATTCTGTCTGTTTCTCCATATCGTCTGCATAATGCTCTGCCATATCAATCATCCCGCAGATTCCATTGATTGGAGTCCTGATATCATGGCTCATCCGTTGGAGAAACTTCGTTTTTGCCTCATTGGCGGCTTCTGCCTTTTTTGCAGCTATCAGAAGTTCTGCTTTATATTTTTCAGCTTTTTCCTGTTCCTTTTTCTGATGTGCCTGATTGGTTCTGTAGGTCCAGAGCCAGAATATACTAAACATCAGAAAATAAAGAAAAATAACGCTTATTACACTTAATGGAAGGTTACGGAACACTTCCATATCCGGAAGCCACGTTATCATCCGTGACCTCCGACTCATTGTGCTTATACTACACTGTCCTTACACCAAAATCAGCTCCTCTCTCCGGCTTATCTTTTCCCTGTTTTTCTTGAATAATCTTCTTATTGATTTCCAACCGTTCATGGATAGATGGCTTCTTCTCTTTTCCTATCGCTACTTTCTTCTGTGGCACAGACTTCCTTTCCACTTTCCCTGCATCTTTTACATTTGCTGATTTTTCTACACCAGTAACGGCAGTTGCTCTGCTCTGCTTCTTGTCCATTACCTGCTGTTCCCGGCGTTCCTGCACTCCTTTTTTTTCCAAACTACAAAAACTCTGCAGATAAGGCAAAACATGATTCTGCATATCCGTCAGATCTTCCATATATTTCTGGAACTCTTCATTCCCCTTGCCTTTCTGATAGTTAATCCAACTTTCATCCGTCAGTCTCATTTCATTCTGCAGCTTTAACTGATTGAGAAGACCTCCGTTGCCAGTGCCAATATCTATTTTCCCTTTGAAATGATGCAGCATCTGGTCGCCTTTTTCTGCATAATATACTGTAAAAAACATCTGTGCTATCGTTTTTGGTTCGTTGGTGTTGGGAGCACGATCAGCATACCAGACTTTGTCCTGTTCTACGGTTTTTGAATCCAGATCAGATAACTTCTGACATCTCGGATTCATGAGACCACTCTCTTCACAATAGTTTACATACACCATTGGTTCCATATCCTTTGGAAGCTCCGGTTCATAGGCTTTCAGCCTTTCCATCAATACACCTGCACGAACAGACTGGTCGCATTCTTCGTCTACGATATCCTTCAGATACGAAATATAGGAATGAATATTTCCACTTCGCAAATCCAGCATCACTTCCTGTACCGTATTTTCTCCTATCTCCACATTATCTCGATACTCATACGGATCAAATGCTTCTGCAATCTCATCCACTGCCTCTGCCAGCTGTTCTGTGGTCATCTTCTCTGGATACATTGCTTCCCGAACATCCCGCATCGGTACATACTTATAGTCCGGTAATGCTTCATGAATTTTCTCAATTCCTCCCCTTACCAGTGCAAGCTCCCCATAAAACCGAACATCGTCCATCAGATTTCCAAATACGGTATTTCCTTTTACGATTGCAAATTCGGCTTCATCATAGTAACTATCTTCCGGATCACGATATTCTACTTTAAAAAGCAAACAAAAGCAAAAAGAAAATGCCTGCACTACCGCACTTTCCAACCATGAATGAACAATGGCTCCGATACCACGAAATCCCCGGCAAAAGCGACCGTTTCCTACTGAGATATTCTTATCATAAGTCATTCCATAATCAGCTGACCTCTCCTTGAATCTCCTTGCAAAGGATCTTTCGCTTATAGGTACATCAAAGTTATCATTTCTTTCAAGTTGTTTCCCCGAAGGGATTGCAGCGAAGCTGCTTAAAGGCTCTGTCGCCGTTACAGATAGTACCCAGTACTAAGTGGCGAAACGCCTCTTAACTGGGCAATGGCTGCCGCCCTTAACCCCAGCAAGGTGTTGCCACCCTTTTCATTCCTGGCACAAAGGACTTCCTGCCCTCTGTACTCCCGGCAGACAAAACGAAACTCCTGCCGCTGTCCCTTCGGCATGTTTTACGCTCTGCCTGTTTTTCAAAAAACCTCTATTTCGGATTTTGTGAAAATAAAAAAGCCGACGCAATTTCAACTTTTACAAAAGTCCAAAATACATCGGCTCATTCCTTTGACCTGATCGGTCATTATTCATTTTTTCTGACTGGCTCATACAGTCCATTTTTAATAATGAGCAAAACAAAAGGCACTAACTTTTTACGGTTAATGCCCTTTGGGTTAATCATTATTAGTATGTATCCTAAATTATTATTGACTTATTGTCTACATTTTATTATTCTTTAGATCTGGAGGTTCATCATGGATATTATTAAAGTATTTTCCGGCAATCCGGCTACTTCTTTTCCTTGGCGGCGTCTGTTCAAATCGACAAATCAGAAGTTGTTTTATGCAGCATTATTTTACTGTAACTTTTATCTTCTGATAAACTCCATTGTTTGTGAGTACATAGATGAGACAGCTTCCTTTCGCTTTTGCCGTAATCACACCTTTTTTCGATACCGTTGCTACATTACTGTTATCTGTATAGTAACGGTATGCTTTTTCGTGAATCATCTGCTTTTTCTTCTTACTTTCTAGTTTTACTTTTGCCTGAATCTTAAAGGTCTTATTTACCTTTAAGGTTACCTTTTTCTTATTTAAAGTAATGGATTTGGCATTGGTAAACTTCGACTGTTTTATCGCCACATGTAACACATTGGATTTGGCAAGATAGATCTTTTTGCCATTTTCCATGCGGTATGCTGCGATATAGTACTTGTAATCACGGTTATTCTTTAACTTCTTATGGGTTACTGTAAGCTTGTTATTCTTTACGGTTGCAAACTTCTTATAGTTCTTCTTGCCATCGCAGTAAGACCAGTAAGCTTCATAACCGCTTGCTCCGCTGTATCGTAACCAGGAAATGGTGATACTCTTGTTTCCGCCTTTTCCTCTTGCAAGGAGAAGTGGAAGTTTCAGCTTTTCGATTGCATTACCGTTTAATTTTGACTGGTCTTTTTGCTCAATCGTAAAGATTCCATTCTTAAAGGTTATGCTATAGTTCGGATTTGCTCCCTCTTTTTGCGAAACAAGAATCGGATATTTTCCAACTTTTTCTCCCGGTCTTCGGTAAATAAGGACTCCAGCCAGATTGTCATTACCCGCTGTTCCACTTACCTTATATGTAAGTTTCGGGTCACGCTGTCCTATGACTTTCTTTGCATCATTAGCTGTTACTACGGCATCTTTCTTAGAGATTGTTACGGTGATCTGTTCTTCCTCAGAATCTACATGGTTATTATTTCCCATCACATGGTAAGAGATCATGTATGTTCCTGCATTCTTTGCCGCTGGAACTTCTTCTGTCCATTCGCCGTCCCCTATCTTATACTGGAAGGTACCATCCTTTACCTTGCCTGCGGTGAGAAGTTTCTGTGCCTGCCCATTATAGACAAGTCCTTCTACTGCTTCTGGAGCGTTGATAATCTCTGTCGTTGCTTTACGAATAATAAATTCTGTCTTACAGTTTTCTGGCAATTTATAGTTTTCATTGCTTACTCTTACTGCCTCTGCTGTATAAGTTCCGGCATCGGTTGCCTCTCCTTTTACCGTAATCGTACAGCTATCTCCCTTTTCTAAGCCAGTTGCTTCTGCTACAGGAAGTTTTGCTGTACCATCATAGATAAATTCTGTCTTGCCCCAGCGGATACCGATCTCTTTGGGTGCGATTGTAAAACTTATCGCTTCCTTTCCAGACAGTTTATAGTTCTTATTTGTCGTCTTTACTGCTGTTGCGGTATGGGTTCCGGCATTTACCGCTCCTCCGATTACAAGGATGCCACAGGTATCGTTATTCTCTAACCCTGTTGCAGTCGCTGCCGGACATTTTGCAGTCTTATCATAAATGAATTCTGTCTTGCCCCAGGTGACTTTTATCTCTTTTTCCTGAATGGTAAATGTCGTCGTTGCGTCCGCCGGAAGTTTATAATTGCTATTGCTTATCTTTGTCACCTCTGCGGTATAAGTTCCAGCATCCTTCTGCCCACCAGTCACAGTGACCGTACAGCTATCTCCCTCCGCCAGAGTATCTCCCTTTACGGCTGCTGTTGGCATCTGTGTCTTGCCATTGTATGTAAACTCTGTATCACTCCATACAAGGGAAACCTGCTTCTGTCCAATACTTACAGAAATGCTCTCTGGTTTTACATCTGTAAAGTTCTTATCGCCTTTGACACGGTAAGATACCAGATAAATTCCTGCATTCTTTGCTTTTGGGACGTCTTCTGACCACGCTGTACCATTTAAGGAATATTCCATCGTACCGCCTGTCGTCTCGCCCGAAGCAACCAACTCCTGTTTCTTCCCATTGTAAATGAGTATATTTTTGCGTGGTGCTGTGACCTTCGGTACTGCCTTTGTAATCATAAATGAAACCGCTGTCTTTGCTTCTCCTGCTTTTTCCTTCTGCCATTTATAATCTACGGTATTTTTTAACTGGAGGATAACCTCATAGGTTCCCACTTCGATACCGCCCTCGTTTTCTGCTACGGTATATTCTTCTGTGTCTGAAATATCCGCAGTCTGGTTCTTTCCTGTATACACCTTACTTGCTACGAATGGAACTTTTACTTCCTTCCAGTTTACACGCACATCTTCTACAGTTGTGGTATTCCCGGCTTTATCCGTTGCTACAATCTTATATGTGTCATTTTTCGGTATAAGCGTATAATTTCCATCTTTATCTAAAGTAACTTCTTTTCCATCTACACTGACAGAAGCAAGGTATTTATCTGTGACTTTCATCGTTCTTGACTTTGTATACGCCTTGCCGCTCTCAATACCTGTAATCTTGGCTGGCGTAGCATCTAACACAATTCCACCGGAGGAAAGATATGTAATATTACCTGCCTTATCTGTAACCTTCACATAGATCACATACTCATTATCCGGCATTAAGAAAAATGCTTCGCTGTATACTGTCCAGTCCGCTTCCTTTACTTCTTTGATTTCTTTCAGCGTCATTGCCTTATGGGAAAGATAATAGGAAATCTCCTGTATATCAGAACCTGCATCTTCTGCTTTTAAGACAACCTCCTGCTTTTTATTAAAGAAGGTGTCAAAAGTAATCTTTTCACTGAAAGTATCCCATTTCTGCCTGCCAATTGTAATGCTTCCTGTTGGTGCTATGGTATCTTTGACACCTGTTACGGTTACTTCCATATTTGTTTCTATATCACGAATGACATAACTATTCTTATCATTTAGCTCCACTTTCTTTCCATTTACCAGTACGGCAAAGTCTTCTGTCTTTGTATAGCCTTCCTTTAAAGTAAAGGTAAGTGTCGCTTCTTCATGCCAGTCTAGCGTATTTTTATCTACTGTTAATGTGTAGCCCTCCTGACTCGATGGAAGTGTAATTGTAAGCTGTGTTCCAGCTGCGATAATCACTTCTGCTTCTTTTGATTCATTATAGTTTTTCGACTCTTTATAACGGACAAAATAGGTACCTGCCTGTAATCCGGTGACGTTCTCCCCTGTGATGGCTGTATAATCCTTATCTCTATCCTTACGGTATTCCATGGAAGAATCCACACCGGTAATCTGTCCATTGCCCTGTCCTTTTACGGTCTTCTGGTACTGCGGTTACCTTTGGAGCCTCTTTCGCTGCCTTCTGAATCGTAAATTCTAATACTTTAGAAAGGCTTCCATAACTTTCTGTTTCCGCTACCGTAAAACGAACTTTATAATCCCCTGCATCTTTTGGTTCTTCTGTTGTATATGCTGAATCCTCTGCATCTGCCGGACGATATTCAACTACAAGAGTATCCTTTCCATACATCGGCTCTGCCACAGGTGCCTCATGGCTTTCTCCATATGTCCAGCCTTTGACTGACGGCTCTGTCTTCCATGTGTTACTTGTTCTGGTAATTATAAAAGATACTTTTAACTCTTTCTCCTCTGTTGTTTCCCAGGTATAGTTCGCGGCATCCTTTAAAGAAAGAACCACATCGTAAGAACCAGCTTTCGTGCCACCTTTATTTTCTTTAACTTCATAAAGAGGCGTTTCTTTAATATCTGCGGTCTGTATCTTTCCCGTATATTCTTTGGATGAAATAGACGGCGCAGAGACTTTTGCTTTTGCAATCGTAAATTCTAATACTTTAGAAAGACTTCCATAACTTTCTGTTTCCGCTACCGTAAAACGAACTTTATAATCCCCTGCATCTTTTGGTTCTTCTGTTGTATATGCTGAATCCTCTGCATCTGCCGGACGATATTCAACTACAAGAGTATCCTTTCCATACATCGGCTCTGCCACAGGTGCCTCATGGCTTTCTCCATATGTCCAGCCTTTGACTGACGGCTCTGTCTTCCATGTGTTACTTGTTCTGGTAATTATAAAAGATACTTTTAACTCTTTCTCCTCTGTTGTTTCCCAGGTATAGTTCGCGGCATCCTTTAAAGAAAGAACCACATCGTAAGAACCAGCTTTCGTGCCACCTTTATTTTCTTTAACTTCATAAAGAGGCGTTTCTTTAATATCTGCGGTCTGTATTTCTCCCGTATATTCTTTGGATGAAATAGACGGCGCAGAGACTTTTACTTTTGCAATCGTAAAGTTTTTTGTTGCTGTTACTCCGCCAAGCGTTACGCTTGCCGTATATGTTCCTGGATTAGTTGGTGGCGTAGTTGATTTTTTATAGTTTGTTCCCTTATAGTAAATCTCTCCACAGGTTGCTCCTGTTATGGAAGAAATGTTATTGGTTACGCTTGCTTTATTGTATTCTTTTCCTGTGTATTCCATGTCACTGGCATCTAAATTAAGAGTAAGAGCATGGTCTTTTCCCTGATAACTACAGCCATCTTTGTACTCTGTCTGGGTACAATATGCCAGTATTTTATTGGTAGTTTGGGTATCCTGTTTGTACTCCCAGGAATGATTGTGTAAAGCAATATTTTTTAAAGCCACAATTTGATTTCTATTCCCTAATTCAAACGTGCTATATCTATATGAAGAATTACCTTTTGATTCCTTTATATCAATTTTGCTTTCTTTATTTTTTTTAGCAATATATACATTAATAGCATAATTATCTGCAGACCCCAAAGCCACTGCTCCATTTGATACCGTCAAATATTTATTACTATTATCTATAATTTTAACTCCTATGTTCAAATAATAAACAGTATTATTTAGCGCAATAGACTCTTCATAAGATTGTCCAGTAGCATCCCTCAGCCAGCCATATCTTATTTTTAATGTAGCATTATTCTTTTTTAATTTTTCATTCAATTGTTCCATACTGTATACAACATTATCATGTTCATCGCTAAATTTAATATCCATAATATTTGGAATTGTTGTGGTATAATCGTCTGGCGAATTCCCTTTTCCAGTGTTATATTCTTTCGGTATATACCCTCCATTTTTTAATACCCGCTCCATCTCATCAGTTATCTTAAATATAACATCTACCTTAGAAATAACTATCTGTTCCTCATTCGCCTGCGTTGCGACTTTTCCTTTTACACTAACTGTCTTTTGATTTTCTTCATCCAATTGTTGCGTCGCTGTCTTTTTTGTTACTTTTCCTGAAGTTGTCTCTGTCTTATCCTGCGACCCAGACGCAAAGACTACTGTTGGTAATGCCATATTTGCCACCATTATCATAGCTAATACCATGGCAAAAAAGGTTCTCCATCGCTTTTGTTTTTCCTTTGTCTTCATACGTTTTCCCCTTTCTCATTGTATATATTTCACGATTTCTCTTTTGCTATTATTATATCAAAACTGGAAAAATCGCACAACGTCCATTTGAGGAAAAGTTTGGTCGCTCTCTTTTGCAAAATACTTTCTAAAGTCACCTTTTTATGCGGTTTTTACCCGGCACTTCATTTATTTCTAATTGCAAATATGCAATCGTCTTTTTCCTGTTTATGGGCTTATTGCAAGAAAAAAAGTCCATTTTTCTTTCAAAAGGTACGATGTTGAAAATGGTAATCTATGATAAAATATAATTATGCAAAGCTATGTGAATTTTTAATAAAAAATACAGGAAAAGAGGGGGGATTGTATTTGAAAAAAGATTGTACGAAAAAAAAGATAAGCACTTTACAGACACCGGGAGAACGCATCAAACATTTATGTGAGATATATAATATTAGCAGAAAAGAACTGGCTGCCCGGCTTAATGTGGCTCCATCGCAGATCAGCCGTATTTTAAATGAAGAGACAAAGACAGTTAACAGCACTATTCTTATAGGACTTTGCAAAGAATTTCAGGTTTCTTCTGATTACATTCTTGGTCTGAAAGAACAAATATTAGACTGTGAACCAATTCCTATGCGTCTTATGAGTACCGCTTTTAAACCTGGGGAATGCCTGCATCTGATTGACAGTCTAAGGGATGATGCGATAAAAGAGATGGCTTACTGTGAATATTATTATTTTACCGGCCAGCATGATAAAGCGGTGAACCTAAGTGAACTTTATCTCAATCATCCAAATACCATGTTACGGCTTTCTGCCTGTCTGATTCACTCTTTCGCCAATCTTTCTCTGAACCGTATCAATGCAGCAAAAGGCGGACTGAAAAGCTTAAAGGAAAATCTAAACCATATTCTTACAAAAAAAGCAGACAAACAGACCACAGCAATGAGTATTTTTGTTGCTGTCGCCGCACAAACTTTACTTCATTTACCAATCGGAGAAATTCCTCCATTAGAGGATTATCTTACGGAACTGCCAATCGGAATGCGTCTGTGGGGCTGTTATGTACTGGCACATGAAGCCTATCTAAAACAGGAATATGAAAAATCACTTGGCATTGTCCAGACCTGTCTGATGCTTACGACAAAAGTCTATCCGATTGCAATGATATACTTAAACCTCATGGGTGCAATGGATGCCATGAATCTTCGCCAACAGGAACTGGCAAGAAAGTATTTTATGGATGCCTGGATGCTTGCCAAGCCAGATGAACTTATTGAAGGGATTGGAGAACATCATGGGCTTTTGCAGGGACTTATTGAATCCTGTATGAAAAATGAATACCCAGAAGAGTATCAGCGAATCATTCAGATTACTTATCAGTTTAGTTATGGATGGCGTAGAATCCACAACCCTGCCACAAAAGAAGATGTCGCAGATAACCTCACAACGACAGAATTTACTATCGCTATGCTGGCAAACAGAGGATGGACCAATACAGAAATCGCTACGCATTTAAACATGACTATCCGAACGGTAAAACAGCACCTTTCTTCCGTATTTGATAAGTTAAATATTGATAACCGCAGACAGTTAAAGTTATATATGTTGAAATAATAACGACCGTTAGATTTGACACTCACCTTTATATGATTTGTCAAACCTAACGGTCTGCTTTTTACACTATTTAGGAAATTAAGCGGAAATCCTCGTTAATTCAATTGCTGAGTACTTCACTTGTGGGTTTCTTTTGATACTACTGACTCACTTTATCCTCTTACAGCAAGAAGAGCCCTACCTCTAAGGGACGCCACTGAAAAAGTGGTGTTCCTTATGTGGGAAGTATGTCACTTCTTACAAAAAAACGTCAGCAATTTCTTTTTCGTCAGATTATCTTCATTCTTTGCTCACAACCTGTTCACAAATTTCCAGT
>ERZ824473.3069-NODE-3069-length-17439-cov-5.376150_pt1 | contig 17439 bp, 17 predicted proteins | sample MGYA00519874_ERZ824473 | MGnify/ENA primary metagenome ERZ824473 (study PRJEB31778, sample SAMEA3449151) | human gut metagenome | biome: human gut; feature: human-associated habitat; material: faeces | place: United Kingdom | collected 2010/2012 ... | reverse complement strand
GAAAAGTAAATAAACCAAAATTAATGACAGGAATGACAGCAATAAAATTTAATGATCCAACAGGAGATGAAAAAGTAAGCGAAGGAAGTGTTGTAAAAACAACAGATACAGATACAGCATGGTATGATTATGATGCAAAAAAATGGGCAAATGCACAAACGCAGGATGGAAGTATGTGGGTATGGATACCAAGATTTGCATATAGAGTAAATAAATCAACACAAACATTTGATGTAGTATTTTTAGAGGGAACAACAGATTACTATTATGAAAATGGAGAAAAGAAAGAAGCTAAAAGACAGAAAACAGAAAATGAAACAGTAGATACAACAACAGGATATACAGTACATCCAGCATTTACAAATGAAAGTAGTATAAATTATGTAAATGGAGGATGGGATAAAGAATTAACAGGAATATGGGTTTCAAAGTTTGAAGCAGGATTCGCAAGCGGAAATAATAGTGCAACAGTAAAAGAAAGTTCAGTAAAATATACACAAGCATCAGCATATGCATCAGGTGCAGAAATAGGAACAGAGAGTGATACAACAGCTAGAAACTTTTTAGATGGAGAATATGGAGCAAAAAGTGAAAGTGATTATACATTTAAAAACGGAACAGCACCATCAATAAAATATCCAACATTCCAAGGATTAACATATTCAATGAATTATATAAATCATAATGATGCATTTAATATATCAAAAACATTAACAGAAAGTGGAAATATATATGGATTAAGTAGTAGTTCAACAGATAGCCATATGATGAAAAACAGTGAATGGGGAGCAGCTGTATACTTAAGTCAAAGTAAATATGGATTAAATGAAACAAATATATATATAAATAATGTAAATTTAAATAATACATCTAAAAGCGTATATGCAGTAACAGGATGTGCAGGAGCAACAGAAGATGCAAGTCCAGTTGCAACAACAATAACAGAATTAAATAATAGAACAGCATCAGGAGTATATGTATGGACACAAAAAAGTGGAACAAAAGCAAGTACAACAGGAACAATATACGGAATATATGATATGTCAGGAGGAGCATGGGAAAGAACAGCAGGCTTAGTAAATAATGGAAATTCAAATTTATCAACTTATGGACAATCAATGCTAGATGCTTTGAATAATGGAAAAAGTTCAAAATACGTAACATCATATCCATATGATTCATCAGTTGATAAAGACGGAGCAAATATAGATACAGCAAGTGTAGCAAACTGGAGAGCAAATACAAGAATATATGGAGATGGAATACGTGAAACATCAACAGCCGGAACAGAAAAAACATCATGGTATGGAAACTTTTCTTATATTACAGCTGTGTACGGTCCACTTAATGTACGTGGGGGTCATTATTGGGATACAGACGGGGCAGGTTTGTTCTGCTTCTCTCGTACGGCTGGCAATAGTGCTTATTTCAATGGGTTCCGCTCTATTCTTGTTGCTCAATAAGTTAAAAATGCTATATACTATATAAATGAGATGTTTTAAAAGCTTTTTTGTATTATATAAAATAACATAAATATTTTATTGTATATTTTTATATTAAATTGTGAAACTTAACAAAGGAGGAATTTAAAAAATGAAAAAAACAAATGGACAAAAAGGTATTACTCTTGTGGCTTTAGTAATAACAATTATTATCCTACTGATATTAGCAACAATATCAATACAAGCATTAACAAACACTGGATTGTTTGCAAAAGCACAAGAAGCTAAGGAAAAGTCACAAAATGCAGAGGAAAATCAAGAAAAAACTTTAAATGAATACGAAGATGAGTTAAACAAATATATTTCAGGAAATGTAAAAACATTACAAGCTGATGGTAGCTGGAATAGTGGTAAAAAGGTTAATAGTCCACAATTAATGGAAGGAATGACAGGAATATATTGGGATGAAAGTGGAAAAGAAGTTGAAGTAAATGTAGATAATCAAGATAACTGGTATGATTATTCAGCACAAAAATGGGCAAATGCAGTAACAAAAGATAGTAATGGAAACATAACAGGATATTGGGTATGGATACCAAGATATGCATACAAAATAGAAACAAATCGTTATACAAATACAGTAGGAAAAATATCAGTAAAATTCTTACAAGGAACAACAAATAAAGATGAAAGTAATGCAGAAATAAGTACAGCATATCCAGAAACAACAGGAGCAACAATGTCAGCATATGTAGTACATCCAAGTTTTATAAATGGTACATCAAATCACTATATGAATGGTGAATGGGATAAGGAAATATCAGGATATTGGGTTGCAAAATATCCTGCAGGATTCCAAGCAAATACAATAACAAATAATAATGGAACATTATCAACAACAATATCAAATAGTAGTGATACAGTAGTATATTCAAACAAAAATTATACATCATATCACGCTAATATGACAACAAATGCATTGTCACAAAATTTAACATCAAGTGGATACGCAAGTCAAAAATTATCATATCCAGTATTTAAACCATTAACATATGCGTATAATAATATCTCAACAGGAGATGCATATACAATATCAAAGGAGATAGCAAGTGCAAGTAGTTTTTATGGATTAAATTCTACAAAGACCGATTCACACCAAATGAAAAATAGTGAATGGGGAGCAGTTGCATATTTAACACAAAGTAGTTGTGGAAGAGATGGAACAGAAATAAGTTTGAATAATTATTATACAACTGAATCAAGTCCATGGAGAACAGCTATAACAGGAATGTGTACAAATGGAACATCAGGAGATAAAACTACAACATTAGGAAATGCATATAATACAACAGTTGGAGTAAAAGGAAGTAGTACAGCTAATGTAACAGGAATATATGATTTAAATGGATGTGTATGGGAACGTACAGCAGCTTATATTTCAAATGGAAATGCTAGTTTAAGTTCTTATGGAAAGTCATATGCAAATACAACAGCAAATGCAAATGGATATCAAACATTAAGTACAAAATGGGCAACAGTATATCCATATAATAGTTCAAGTGATAGTTATACTAATAATTACAGTGTATATTCTGGAAAAAAATCAACAACATACGGATTCGGGGATGCAGTATTAGAAACATCAACTACAGACTCTGGCTCACCTAGCTGGAACGGAGACTGCTCTGACTTTCCGGGCCCTTCTAGTCCGTTTTTCGGACGTGGAGGCTGTTACGGTGACACTTCTCTTACCGGTTTGTTCGCTTTCGACGACACCATCGGTGGTCCTTACTACGATGCTGGGTTCCGCTCAGTGCTTGTCATTAAATAAAATATAAAAAAATGAGAAAATAGGATATATCTAAATTTTCTCATTTTTTATTACAAAAATTATCTGAAAATTGAATACAAGAAGTATGAAAATATAAATAAAAATAATTGCTAATTTTCTTAAATTATGATATAAATAACATAAAAATTTTTAAACCCTAATAAAATTATATATAAATATTTAGGAGATGAAAACATGGGAATAATTGAACTAATATTATTAAGCATAGGACTTGGAATGGACGCTTTTGCAGTATCAATATGCAAAGGAATATCAATGAAAAAAATGGACTGGAAAAAAGCCTGTATAATAGGATTATACTTTGGAGGATTCCAAGCAATAATGCCAGTAATAGGATATTTTTTAGGTTCAACATTTGAAAGCTTTATAACAAACTTTGATCACTGGGTAGCATTTATTTTATTAGCTATAATAGGTGGAAACATGATAAAAGAAACATTTAATACAGAATGTGAAACTATTAGTGACGATGTGAATTTTAAAACAATGATTATACTTGCAATAGCCACAAGCATAGATGCATTAGCAGTTGGAATAACGTTTGCATTCTTTAAAGTCAACTTGATTTTAGCAATTTCACTTATAGGAATAATTACATTTATTTTATCAGTTATTGGAACAAAAGTTGGAAATAAATTCGGAGATAAATACGAAAACAAAGCGGAATTCGTAGGTGGAGTTATTTTAATACTATTAGGTTTAAAAATATTATTAGAACATTTAGGAATACTTGTACTATAATAAATTAAAAAGGGATGGAAATAAAATGAAAAATAAAATTGTAAAAGAAAAAAAGAAAAATTATATGACAGAAATAAAAGATGCAACAATAGAATTAATAAAACCAATTTTTAAAAAATATGGAGCAACAACACCAGATAAAGCAATGTTAAAAGAAGAAATTATAGCAGAAATAGAAGACAAAAGAAAAGCAAAATATTCATTTAGCTATTTAAAACAATTAGGGATTATAAAAAAATATAAAGGAAAATTTTATTACTTAGAAGAGAATGAAAATGAGACATCAGCAAACAAAAATATGACAAAAAGTCAAAAAATATCATTAATTATATTTATAATTTTAGTTATAATAGCTATAGGAATGTCTGTTTCTGATAAAATGATTACAAATGAAAAGTATCAAGATTCAAATGTAAGTTTTGAAATTCAAAAAAGTTGGGCTAAGACAACATCAAATTATAGTACAGAATGGAATTTTTATAAATATATTAACAATAAACCAAACACAAACTTAAATAGTGTAGACTCAAATAATGAAGTGTCAGAAGATGATTATTCTTCATATCCAGCAGGTATCAATATATATTATGATACAGTTGCAGAAGATAGTGGAATAAATAATATAGAAGATATAAAAACAAAAGTACAACAAAACATTCAAAGTATGGAAGATAAAGCAGAAAACAAAGCAGATGCAGTAAATATGAGTATAACAACAACTTCAAATGGATATGATTTATTAAAAGTAAGAGTACTTTATAGTCAAGAACCACAAGAAATTTTATATTATTATTATATTTTAAATGGAGACAAATTAGCATGTATTACAACATATAGCTTTAATTTAGATGATGAAAAAACAATAGAGGAAGATACAAATAATTTAGTAAATTCATTTAAATGGTTCTAAAATAAAATTGAAAGCATATAATATTAAAAAATAAATGCAAGGAGATAAAAAATGCAGTTTATTAAATATTGTATGCTTTTTTTTGTGTTTTTAATAGCAACATTAATAGGAAAAAATATAGCACAAAAATATAGACTTAGGCTTGAAGAACTAGAAGAAATAAAAAACGCATTAAACATATTTAAATCCAAAATTAAATTTACATATGAACCTATACCAGAAATATTTAAACAGATATCAGAAAATTCTAATAAAAATATATCACAACTATTTTTAAAATCAGTTACAAATATGGAAAATGTTTCGGCAAGTATTGCTTGGGAAGAAGCAGTAGATAGTTTTTCTGGAAATATAAATAAAGAGGACAAGCAGGCAATAAAAACATTATCAAAACTGTTGCGGAACAACAGATGTAGATGGACAGCTAAGCCAAATAGAAGTAACCGAAACATTTTTAGAAGAACAAATATTAAATGCACAAGAAGAAAAAAATAAAAATGAAAAATTATATAGAAAATTAGGTATGTGCATAGGAATGGCAATTGTAATTATTTTAATGTGATGTCCATTAGGGACGGTTCTTTTTGGACATTTTTGTCCCAAAGGAACCGAGGTATGAAAAGGGGGAGTTTTATATGAGTATAGATTTGTTATTTAAAATAGCTGCAATAGGAATTCTTGTAGCAGTTTTATATCAAGTATTGGTAAGAGCTGGGAGGGAAGACCAAGCTATGATGACGACACTTGCTGGTTTAGTTATTGTGTTGACAATGGTAATTAAAGAAATAAGTGGATTATTTGATACTGTAAGAACATTATTTAATTTATAAACGAAACAGAATTATGTGTGGTGACCTCTTCAATTTTAAAAAATCTGGATTTTGTGAGGTGGCCCCTTAATCCCTAAATTTTTGGTGAGGATGGAAAATTAATGGAAATTATTAAAATAATAGGAATTGCTTTAATTGCTTTAATTATAATAATAATGTTAAAACAATATAGACCAGAATATGCAATATTTATAAGTATATTAACAGGAATATTAATACTATTTCTTGTAATGGATAGGCTGACAGGAATAATAAACTTAATAGAATCTATACAAGATAAATTTTCTATAAATACGCAATTTATAGCATTACTGATAAAAATTACCGGAATAGCATTTTTATCAGAGTTTGCTATTAGTGTATGTAAAGATTCGGGTGAAGCTGCAATAGCAAGCAAAATAGAAATAGGTAGTAAAATTATAATTATCTCTATGTCAGTACCAATAATTTCAAGTTTATTAGAAATTATTTTGAAAATATTACCTTAGCTAGTGCTTTTAGGTTGATTACTATAAAAGGACAAGTGCTCAAATAAAATATTAGGAGGTAAGGCAAATGTGAATAAACAAAAGAAAAAAATATCAAAAATAATTATTATAGCTCTTACATTAGTGTTTATATTTCCAACATATTCAAAGATGGAAAGCCAAATTAGCAATAATACAGTACAAATAGATGAAAACGAAATTTCAAACCAAGAGGAAATGTTTGGAATAAGTTCATTTATACAAAATTCTAAACAATATACAGGAAATTTTTTTGATGATATAGATATAGGAGAAATACTCAATTCTGCAATTAAAGGAGAAATAGACAACACAACTATATACAAGAAAATATTAAATAAACTAGGTAATGAAGTACAAACAGGAATAAAGAGTTTAGCGTGTATTTTAGCAATAATAATTATACATAGTATTTTAAAATCAATAAGTGAAAGCCTTGAAAATGATAGTGTATCAAAATTAATTTATTATGTTCAATATATAGCGATTATAACAATAATTATGGGAAACTTTTCAGACATAATAAATTTGGTAAAAGAGACTACAACAAATCTAATAGGATTTATGAATACACTTATACCTGTTTTAATTTCTCTCATGGTATATACAGGAAGTATAACAACAACAAGTATATTAGAACCAATAATTCTATTTATGATAAACTTTATAGGAAATTTGATACAAGACATATTAATTCCTGTAATATTGATAATAACATCAATAAGTATCATTTCAAAAATTTCTGATAGAGTGCAAATAAACAAAATATCAAAATTTTTAAAATCTTCTACAGTATGGCTTTTAGGAACAATATTAACAATATTTGTAGGTGTTGTTTCTTTGGAAGGAACACTTTCAAGTTCTGTTGATGGAATTACTGCAAAAACAGCAAAGGCTATAGTTAGTTCAGCAGTTCCGGTAGTTGGAAAGATTTTGGGAGATGTAGTTGACAGTGTATTAGGATGTGGAGTTATTTTAAAAAATGCAGTTGGTTTTGTTGGAGTAATTATTATAATAGGCATATGCATTTTACCAATTTTGAAATTAACAGTTTTGACATTTTCATATAAGCTTGTAGCAAGTGTTAGTGAGGTTATAGCAGATGACAAAATTGTAAAACTGTTAGACGAAATAGCTGATATTTTTAAAATACTACTTGCTATTTTAGTGTCAATTATGTTTATGGTAATAATTGGTACAACATTATTAATAAAAATGTCTAACACAGGTATGATGTTTAGGTAGGTGATATATGTGGTAAATTTCTTAAGTTCATGGGTTAAAAACTTATGTTTAGCATTAATTGTAGTTTCTATATTAGAAATGTTATTACCCAATAACAAAACTAAAAAATACATTAAAATGGTTATGGGGTTATACGTATTATTTAGCATAATAGCACCATTTGTAGAAAATAAAGATGAATTAAAAGTTGATGTGGAAAATTTATATGGACAGTATACGGTACAAACATCAGAGGTGGCTGACAAAATAGACCAAACTTCTATGGACAATAGATTGAATGAACTGTATAAACAAAAACTAGAAAAAGATATTATACAAAAGGTAAATGATGAAGGATATGAAGTAGAAAATTGCAATGTTAATGCACATATATCTGATAATGATACAGGAATAGAATTAATAACTTTAAAATTGAAAGAAAAACTGACAGAAGAAGATACAAATTTAGCGGATGATAATTCTATAAATTCAGTAGATACAATAGAAAACGCATTAGTTAGCGAAATACAAAAAATTCAAAAAGTGGAAATTGGAGTATCGGATAACAAAATAACTGAAAATACGCAAGGTGAAGAAAATAAACAAAATCAAAATATAACTAAAGCAGACATTAATAAAGTAAAAAAATTATTAAAAAAAGAATATGGGGTGAGTGAAAAATGTTTAAGGATAAGTTGAAAAAAATTGTTGGAAACAGAGAAGAACAAGGCAATAATAAAAGAAAAATTGAGAATTTAGTTTTTTTAGTAATTATTTTAATAATTACAGTAGTTATAATAAATTATGTTTGGAGTGGAGAAAAAAGTTCAAACAAAAAAGTAACAAACTCAGCAGGAAAACAACTTGCAACAACAAATAACAATCAAACTTTAGTATCAAGCCAAAATAGTAATACTGAAAGTATAAGCTTAGAAGAAAAATTAGAAGATATACTTTCTAAAATAGAAGGCGTTGGAAGTGTAAAAGTTTTTATTAATTATTCAGAATCTTCAGAAACAGTTGCAATGTATAATGAAAACTCTAAAACAAGTACAACTGAGGAAACAGATAAATCAGGTGGAACTAGAAAAGTAGAACAAACTGATTCACAAAAAGAAGTTATTTATCAGGAACAAAATGGAAGCAAAATACCTATTGTTCAAAAAACTGTTGAACCTAAAATAGAAGGTGCAATTATTACTGCAAAAGGTGCAGGCGATATAAATGTTAAAACAAGTATTATTCAAGCAGTAGAAGCAGCAACAGGTTTGGCAACACATAAAATTCAAGTATTTACAATGTCTGTTTAATTTTATAAATAATTGAAAGGAGAAAGTTTATGAGGCTAATAAAGAAAAATCAAGTGGTTATTTATGTTATAGCATTAATGTTAGTTGTTGCTGGTTATTTAAATTTTACTACTAATGGAGATTTGAAAAGTGCTGTGCAAACAGCAAGTTCAGAAGAAGAACTTGAAAAGATGGCTAATATTGGAGATGCTCAATTGGTTAGTAGTAATGTAGTTTCAGAAAATGATGTTAAAAGTAATGAAAGTGTAAGTACAGAGACAAATACAGAAAAAGCTAATGAAGAAAATAATAATTCTAATAATGAAAATTCAACGAATGTAGCTAAGAATGAAAATAGTGAAGAAAATCAAAATGAGGATAATAAACAAGGTGGAGAGACAGTAGAAACAAGTAGTAATAACAAGGATAATAATGATTATTTTACAACTTCAAGATTAGAAAGAGATACAATGTATTCTCAAATTTTAGAGACATATGAAAAAATCTTAAATAGTAGTAATTCATTAGAGACTCAAAAACAATCAGCAACAGAAGAAATAAAAAAGATAAATGATATAAAAAATAGTATTATGATTTGTGAAAATTTGATAAAGACAAAAGGATTTGAAAATGTAGTAATTTTTGTAAATGGTGATAGTGTAAGTATAATTGTTAGAGATGATCAATTAAATACAGAAAAAGTTGCACAAATTCAAAATATTATTTCGAGAGAGATGAATACAAAAGTTGAAAATATACATATCTCTAATAAATAACAATATATAAATGAGTCTAATATTAAATACTATTAGACTCATTTTTGAAAATTTAATTAAACATATAAGTTCTACAGATTATGCTGAATAATTAGTTATTGTTTTTATATATTCTCCAATTTCTTCATTTGTTAAATTTAATTCTTTGATTATTTTTTTTAATATATCTCTTCTTGGAAAAGCTTTTTCATTATCTATTCTAACATATTGTCTTAAAGATACACCAAGCTTTTCAGCCATTTCTTCTTGTGTTAAATTTTTTAGTTTTCTTTTTTCTTTTATCATGTCAAATCACCTTAATAATTATTAAAATTTTCTTTTAAATTATTTCATAAAATTTATGAAAAATATATTGACATTTAACGTCACTATAACCTATAATTAAAAGTGACAAATAAAGTCATATGATATAAAAGAACTAATGAAGAGGAGGAAAATAAAGATGAGAAAAACAGCAAGAGGAATAACTATAGTTTCACTGGTTGTAACAATAATATTGTTGCTTATATTGTCAACAGTATCAATACAGGGAATTACACAAACAGGGCTTTTTGAAAAAGTAAATATGGCAAAGTTAGAAAATAAAAGAGGTCAAATAACAGAATGGTTAAATTTGAAATTGTATGAGACGCAAAGTGAGAACTATAATAAAACAGCAAGAGAAATAATAGAATTAACGAGACAAAATGTAGAAAAAGATAAAAGCCAACTAGAAAAAATGGGTAAAAATGTAAATATAGATAGCGAAATAAGTACAGAGGAAGATGGAGAGCAGGTAGGACCATATTTTTATGTAATAGTAGATAAAGATATATATAAAGTATCGATGGAAGAACAAAAATTTATAGGTGAAGATGGAAAACTATTACCAGTAATAAAATTGATTAGTATATCAAACACTTCTAATTCAATAACAGTTAAAGTTAGGACGAGTAGAAATGAAGGTGGAAAATTAAAATACTATATAAAAGAATATGATGCTTCTGATTATACATTAGTTAAAGAATTAGAAGATGAAACATATACATATGAAGGATTAAAACAAGGAGTTAAGTATAGTGTTAAAATAGTGGCTGAAAATACTAATAAGTTGACATCTGAAGTAGTAGGAGAGCAAACAACAGGAACAGTAATAGACTTAAAAGAAGGAGATTTGGAATTCACATCAGAGCCAAGCACATGGACAAATACAAATGTTAAAGTAACAGTAAAAGCAAATATAGATACAAAAGGATATAAATTGCAAACAAGTAAAGATGGTAAAAAATGGGATAATACAACAACTCAAATATGTAGTACAAATGGATATGTATATGCAAGATTATGGGATGGAACAAATTATGGTGGAACAGCAACAGGAAATGTTGAAAATATAGATAAAACAAAACCACAAGTTGGAAGTGCAACAGCAACAACAAACAGTATAACAATAAATGCAACAGATGAGGCATCAGGAATTATAGGTTATGCACTGACTACAACAAATACAGAACCAACAGAATTTACAGTAGTGTCAAATAAGGAAAGTTTAGAAGTTACAGTTGAAAAACAAAAACAAGAAACAACATATTATGTATGGGTAAAAGACCAAGCAGGAAATGTAAGTGCAAGTAAGTCAACTGCAACCGGAAAAGTAACAGACTTAACAAGTGCAAATGTAAAATTTAAATATAGTCCAAGCGGATGGACAAATACAGATGTAACAGCAACAGCAAGTACAACAATAACAGGATATACACTACAAACAAGTAAAGACGGAGAAACATGGGAAAGCAAAGCAACACAAACATATAGTAGTAATGGAACAATATATGCAAGACTATGGGACGGAACAAACTTTGGTGGAACAGCAACAGGAAACTTTACAAATATAGACAAGGCAGCACCAACAGTAAGTACAGCACTAAAAACAACAAGTTCAGGAACTAATAGTGTAGCACTAAGTATAGGAGTAACAGATACAAATTCAGGACTAGGAAAAATAGATTGGTATTATGGAACAACAAATAATCCAACAACAAAAGCAGGAACAACACCAGTAACTGCTATGAACACAAGTGCAACAGGACCAACAACAGCACAAACAAAAACATATACAGTAACTGGACTAGCAACAGGAACAACTTATTATTTTAAAGCAATAGTATATGATGTTGCAGGAAACCAAGTATCATCAACTGTAATAAGTGCAAAAACAAATGTAGCTAGCAAAGATATAGGAGATGAAGTAACGGTAGGAGGAGAACAATTTTATGTGCTAAATTGGGATAATAATTTAAATACGGTAGATTTAATATCAAAATATAATTTAAACACTGAAGGAACAGCACAGCAAAATGCTGCATATGAAACAACAGCTTGTGAATTTTCAAGTACAAATTATTGGAGTAGTAGTTTTACAAGTGACCCATTTAATTTAAATGATTTTATAGGATATAAAGCAACAGATGCCATAGGAAAAGCAAAAAGTTATGGAAGAAGTAAAGGGGCAGTTTCAAGTAGACTGTTATCTTATGAAGAGGCTGATGCATTAAAATCAAAAGCAAGTTCAAATACAAAGATTGATACTATGTTATGGGGAAAGGCGAATTCAGCTAATGGTTTTTTGGCTTATTGGCTTGGGTCTGCGCGCAACACTAGCAGCGTGTGGTACGTGTTTGGCGACTACGGCACCTTGGACCGCAGCAGCTTCAGCTACAGCTACCGCATCGGGGTGCGCCCAGTTATAACTGTCTTAAAGTCTAAAATATCATAAGTGCCGAAGGCACTAGGCTAGGTGCTAATTTCTGGAAGAAATAGCACCTGCCATATAAATTTTGGGCAACTGCACCAAAATTTATATAAAATGTGCCGTAAGGCACACCGAAGCAGTAATTATGTATATGCAAAATTACTGAGAAAAGGTATTAACAGTTCAGAGAACTTTAATATAGGGCAATACTATGTAAGTCCCGGCTGCGTGTTGCGTGGTTTTGTATTATTGGCTTGGGTCTGCGAACAACACTAACAACGTGTGGAACGTGAATGGCAACAACGGCAACTTGAACAACAACAACTTCAGCAACAGCAACAACAACGGGGTGCGCCCAGCTTTCTATAAAACTAAGGATTACATTACGTAAAAGTGTGTAATGAAAAGATATGGAAAACAAGTATTGTCCTCATCTGTAAAAAGATGAAATATTGTTATGGATGTTAATGGAAGTTAGTAAATACAAAAAATATTGAAGGGTGATGTTAACTAGAACCATAATTGTGTGGAATACTCCACATATTGGGGTGCTATCTATTTTAATATAAGGAAATATATAAATGGAAGAAGATAGATTATTAATAATTACGAAATTAAAAAAGACATATGAATATATACTAAAATCTTTAGAAAATTACCCACACAAATATTTAGAATTTAAAAGACACATAGACAATACAATGTTGGAAATGATAGAACTTTGTTATATTGCAAACAATGGATATGATAGAGAAAAAAATCAAATAATATGCTTATCAAAACTTTCAATGCTAGACTATTATTTAAAATTAAGTTATAAAGAACAAATAATATCAAAGAAAAAATACGAAAGTATTTCTAAGCACTTATTAGAAATAAAATTAATGTTAAGAAGTTGGATAGAATCAAATGAAAAGAGTAAATAACATATATAATAAAATATGTGACATAGATGTAATTATGGACATGTATGATAAAGTAATAAAAACAAACACAAAAAATAAAAAGAAAATACAAAATTTTGAGAATTACTATAGTTGTAATATAGCCAAAATAAAAGAAACGCTAATTACCAAAAGTTATGTGCCTGAAAAATATAATATTTTTTTAGTAAAAGAGCCAAAAACAAGAATAATAATGAGTCAAGAAATAGAAGACAAAATAGTAAATCATCTAGTAGCTAAATACTTTTTAATAGACGTATTTGATAAAACACTACAAGACAGGAACTGTGCAACAAGAAAAGAAAAAGGAACACATTATGCATTACGATTATTCAAAAAAGACTATAATTATTTTAAAAATAAATATGGAAAATTTTATATATTAAAAATGGATATATCAAAATATTTTTATAATTTAGACCACAAAATAATAAAACAACTGATTAGAGAAAAAATAAAAGATAAAAATGCATTAAAAATAATAGACAGTATAATAGATTCAACAAATGAAAAATATATAAACGAAACAATCGCAAAACTAAAGGAGAATGAAAAATTACGAATATTAAATAGTAATAATAAAAATAAAAAAGAACTTTTGCAAGAAATAGAAAAGTTGCCAATATATCAAAATGGAAAGGGTGTATGTATTGGCAATATGGTATCACAAATAGTTGCAACATTTTATCTAGATAAACTAGACAAATATATTGAAAATGTGTTAGGAATAAAAGCGCATGTACGTTATATGGATGATTTCTATTGTATGCATCAAAATAAAAGTTATTTAAAAAGGTGTTTAGAAAAAATAAAAGATTATTTAAAAGAATTTAAATTAACTTTGAATTCTAAAACAAAGATATATAGCAGTACAGAGGGAATAGAAGTTCTAGGATTTGTATTTTATAATAAAGGTTCAAAAATATATATGAAACTAACCAACAAAACAAAGAAAAAATTTAAGGAAAAAATGAAAATTAAAAATTTAGAATATATAAATAATTTGAATTCTAAAGAAGAATATTTAGGCGTAAGAAATAGTTATAGAGGACATTTAAGTTATGGTAATTGTTATTCATTATATAATAAATATGTATTAAATATTTGATTTTAAACTATATTAAAATAGTAAACAAAACAGTCTTATTATTAAAATTTTATAAAAAGAAGAAAGAGGTAATCAAATGAAAAAACAAGAAAAAAGAATGATATTAATATTATTAGCAGTGCTAGCAATAGTAATAATAGCACTTGTAATAAACAAAAACGCAAAAAAAGAAAACAAAGAAAATAAAGCAGAAACAGCAAACAACACAGTAACAGAAGAATTTGTACAAGTACTAGAAGACGGAACAAAATTAAACACAAGTGAACAATTAAACAAAACAAAACAAGTAGGAGCATACAAATTCGAAAACATGCAATTAACAGAACAAGGAAGCCAAACAGTACTATTAGCAGATGTAACAAATACAAGTTCAAGTGCAACAAATATGCAATTATTAGATGTAACACTACTAGACAAAAACGGAAAAGAAATAGTAACAATAGGAGGAATAATCTCACCATTACAACCAGGAGCAAAAACACAATTCAATACAAGCATGACATTAGACTATGCAAACACTTATGACTTTAAAATAACATTAAAATAACAAAAAACAATAAAAAGTACAAGTTTTTTAAAAAGACTTGTACTTTTTACAATTTATAGATATAATAAAAACATAAAAAACGCTATTAAATAAATAATAGTTATTAAATAACAAAAAAAGAAAGGAACAAAAAATGGATTTCATAGAAACAATAAAACAAAGAGCCAAACAAGACAAAAAAACAATAGTACTACCAGAAGCAGAAGACATAAGAACACTAAAAGCAACAGAAATAGCACTAAAAGAAAAATACGCAAACATAATTTTAATAGGAAACGAAAAAAACATAAAAGAAAAAGCAAAAGAAAACAACATAAACATCAAAGAAACAACAATAATAGACCCAACAACAGACCCAAATAACAAAAAATACATAAAACTACTATACGAACTAAGAAAACACAAAGGAATGACACAAGAACAAGCCAAACAAATAGCACTAGACCCAGTCTACTACGGAATGCTAATGGTAAAAGACGAAGAAACAAAAGCAGACGGATTAGTATCAGGAGCAATACATTCAACAGCAGACACACTAAGGCCAGCACTTCAAATACTAAAAACAGCACCAGACACAAAATTAGTTTCAGCTTTTTTTGTTATGGTTGTACCAAATTGTGAATATGGTTCAAATGGCACATTTATATTTGGAGATGCAGGACTAAATGCAAATCCAAATCCTGAGGAGTTGTCAGAAATAGCAATATCTTCAAGTAAAAGTTTTAAACAATTAGTAGGTGAAGAACCTAAAGTTGCAATGCTTTCCTATTCAACAATGGGAAGTGCTAAATCAGAATTAACTCAAAAAGTAATAGATGCTACTAAATTATTAAAAGAAAAAGAACCAAATTTAAAAGCAGATGGAGAATTACAATTAGATGCTGCCATAATACCAGAAATAGCAAAATCAAAAGCACCAGAAAGCACAGTTGCAGGTGAAGCAAATGTATTAATATTCCCAGACTTAGATGCAGGAAATATAGGGTACAAATTAGTCCAAAGACTTGCAAAGGCTGAAGCTTATGGCCCACTATGCCAAGGAATTGCAAAACCTGTAAACGATTTATCAAGAGGATGTAGTTATCAAGATATTGCAGGAGTTATTGCAATAACAGCAGTTCAAGCACAAAAATAATGTCCAAAAGGGACGGTTCTTTTTGGACACTTTTGGATAAGGGAGGTTATATATATGAAAGTATTAGTATTGAATTCAGGAAGCTCATCATTAAAGTATCAAGTAATTGATATGGATACAGAAAAGATGTTAGTAAAAGGATATTTTGAAAGAATAGGACAACAAAATTCTTTTTTAACACATAAAGTAAATGGAATAAAACATAAATTTGAAAAAAGTGTAGCAAATCATGAACAAGCATTGGAATTTGTATTCACAAGATTAACAAATGACCATTATGGTGTAATTAAAAGCTTAGATGAATTAGGCGGAATTGGGCACAGAGTTGTCCAAGGTGGAGAAAAATATTCTCAACCTGTAATAATTACAGATGATGTTATAGCAGAGATTGAAAAGTGTAGTGATTTAGCACCTCTACATAATCCAGCAGCAATTTTAGGAATAAATGCTTGTAAAAAAATAGCACCTAATATTCCAATGGTTGCAGTATTTGATACAGCATTTCACCAATCAATTCCAAAGGAAAGATATATTTATCCAATACCATATGAGTATTATAAAAAATATGGTATTAGAAAGTATGGAGCTCATGGAACATCACATGAATATGTTGCACATCGAGTTGCAGAAATAATGGGAAAAGATATTAAAGATTTAAAAATAGTAAATTGTCATTTAGGACAAGGAGCAAGTGTATGTGCTATTCAAAATGGTAAATCTGTAGAAACAAGCATGGGACTTACACCACTTGGTGGAATACCAATGGGAACAAGAAGTGGAGATTTGGACCCATCAGTTGTGACATATTTAATGAAAAAAGAAAACTTAACACCACAAGAAATGGAAGACATATTAAATAAAAAATCTGGAGTTTATGGTATGTCAAGAGGAGTATCAGTAGACTTTAGAGATATAGAAAATGAAGCTTTGGCTGGTGGAACACATGCACAAATGGCTTTAGATATATACCATTATCTAACAGCATCATATGTTGCAAAATGTGCAGTAGCTATGGGAGGAATAGATGTACTTACATTTACAGCAGGTGTTGGAGAAAAAGGACCAATATCTAGAAAAGCAATATGCGACCAACTTGAATTCTTTGGAGTAAAAATAGATGATGAAAAAAATAAAATCAGAGGCGAAGAAGTTGAAATATCAGCAGAAGATTCAAAAGTTAAAGTCTATGTTGTTCCAACAAATGAAGAATTAATGATTGCAAGGGGATTGAGGGACGTTCTTTCAAATCCCTAAATTCAGGGATAAGGGGACAGCCCTTCCTGTGATTTCAATTTCATAGATTTGAGGATTATGGGGCAGTACGTGAATTATAAAAATAGGAGGTAAATTAAAAATGAAAATATTAGTATTAAATTGTGGTAGTTCATCACTAAAATATCAATT
>ERZ824473.3057-NODE-3057-length-17488-cov-9.460907_pt1 | contig 17488 bp, 13 predicted proteins | sample MGYA00519874_ERZ824473 | MGnify/ENA primary metagenome ERZ824473 (study PRJEB31778, sample SAMEA3449151) | human gut metagenome | biome: human gut; feature: human-associated habitat; material: faeces | place: United Kingdom | collected 2010/2012 ... | reverse complement strand
CGGCTTTTTCTGTGTCTCTGTGGTGTCTTCCGCAGCGACGTGTTACATAATACCACCACCTTCCTCAGATGTCAACACTTATTTTTGAAATTTTTCAATTTTTTTGTATTTTATGTTTTATATCTATTTTTTATACATTTCAGACTATTTTATATGCATTCCTGTTTGACCGGTTGAAATGTTTTATATAATAGGTAGATTCTCTTTCTTCTATGTGCTTCTATGTGCTTCTATGTGCTTTTGTCCGCTAAGTTTCTGTATAAATCCGTATGGTTTTTTCGGACATTTCTGTCTTTCTCTCCTGTCGCTTTCTTTCTTTTCGGTATCTGGTTCTCATTTTACTGTTACTTATTTAAGAAACTGTTTCATCGAAAGCCTGCAAAAATCAATGTTTTTACGTATTCACTATTCCTGATACCATATATAAAAAGTATTTTCTTTTCCAACTTTCAGATCGCTGCCATTTCGACCCACGAATCCACATTATACGACTAATGTTCACCTGCATTTGACCTTTTTCGCGTTCCATCTTATAATAGGAAAATGCTACTGCAAATCCCATGACAATAAACTTCTTCACCCGCAAAAGATGCCTGTTTTTGGGCATTGTTAATCCGTTATATTTACTTTGTCCATTACTATCTGGCGTTTTTGGCAAATTGAGATATTATGGAACATAGAAGTATTAATTTGGCAGAAAATAACGAGGCAGAATATGAACAACTTTGATCCATTAAAACGAATTCAGGAACTTTGTGAAGAACGCGGCTGGTCCTGTTACCAGCTCGCAAAAGCATCCGGTATTGCATATTCAACGCTCAGCACTATGCTGAACAAACAGAATATGCCTACTCTTCCCACACTTTTAAAACTGTGCGAAGGTTTCGGTATTTCAGTAACCGATTTTTTTGAGCCGGATCGCAGTCTTACGGGACTGACACCTGAGCAGTCAGAGTGTCTTACACTTTTTACATCGCTGTCAGCAGATCAGCGAAAATGTGCACTTGCATACATGCAGGGGCTCTCAGACGGCAACGGCCGTTAGATTTTTTGAGAACTTATTGTCGGGGGATAACATTGCAAAAGAAAATTGATTTCTTTGCAATGAAAAAAGCCGCATGTACATCTTTTGATGCCATGCGGCTTTTGTATCTTCCGCCGCTCAGTCAAAACAGCCTTTCACAATCCATTTTGCCCTTCCGGCTTCCATCACTGTTTTCTTTATTTTTGTGTCTTTTCATAGGCGATCAGACTCTGCGCCTTCTCTAGGGAATCCACACATCCAGCTGCCGTCATCGCTGCCATTGCGGCTCCGGAGGCAGCCTCCTCGCGGTGACATGGAATCTGAAGCTCCATTCCAAACAGTTTTTCAAAAATTCTCTGCAGATATGGGTTGCTGCGAATGGCATTTCCGCTGCCAATCAGATACTCTGGTGTCCCTGCTCCATCTTTTCGCATTTCCTGATAAAATGTATCCAGCTCTTCTGCCATTCCGCGCAATACGCCGAACGTAAACTCTTCCGGTTTGAAATTTGTTTCACCGAGCCCACTGATTCCCCCTCTTCGCTCCGGATTCACGCGCGTACCACAAAATCGCGTATCTATCTTCAGATCGCCATCTTCCAGCCCCCGCTCTGCTAGCAGCGCATTCATCCGCTCATAAAGCTGGTTTTCCGGTGCTTTTCCGGTCATCAGTTCTACTGTTCTTGCAAAAAAATGTTCCAGAAGTGCATAGGCTCTTCCCCCACACAGACCGGCTCCGACCAGCAAAAACAGATCGCCGCACACCGGACGGAGCTCAATTCCTGCCTGCTGCAATTTTCTCTGCATTTCTTTTCGCATTTTGGCTTCTGGAAGCGTCAGGCACATCGAAACCTGACTGCTCGTTCCAATATTGATCAGGAGACTTTTTTCCATGCTGCGCAGTGCTCCGATCACACTGGCCTGATTATCTCCAATCGCCGCAGCTACCGGTATCTTCTCCGCTGTAGTTCCGACAAGTGAAAAATTTGCTGTACATTCCGGCAATACTGATGCGTCGATTCCTGCCCGCTTCAATGCCGCAGCATCAAAGCACATCGTCTCCACATCAAAACAGCCAAAGCTTGCTGCGTCGCCTGCCGTCATCAGCGGCTTTTTCCGGCCGATAAGTTTCATCGCAATATAATCATGAATCGTACAGAATGTCACCGCCTGCTTTGGCACCAAATTATTTTTCAGATTATAATAGTGCGTTGTCAGGCCAAACCCCGTTGCCATCTGGTATCCGGTCAAATTTGAGAGTTGCTGCGCATAGGTCCGGGGAACAGCTTTTTCCGACTGCGCTTCCATGGCTGCTGTATCACAGGCCGTCGCGGCAGCAGTCTCCTGATCCACAGCTTTTCTGCCGAAATCCGTCCCATTTTCTTTATCCGTATCTGTGACGAAGCGATTCCCGCGTTCATCCTCCCAGGTATACAGTGGACTGACCGCACTTCCCTCCGCATCCACATACACCAGGCCATGCATCTGCCCGGTCAGACCGATTGCTGCGATCTCATCCTCTGCAAGAAAATCCTGATAAATTGCCTGCACCAGCTGCCAGATTCTCGCCGAATCCTGCAGTCTCTCATATGATTCTCCTTTTATCCAGGAATCATTTTTTCTCGTCTGTGTTTTTACTGTTCTTCCGCTTTCAAGGTCGATCAGGACACCGCAGACCGTCGTCGTTCCAATGTCAAATCCTGCCGCTCTCATATTTTTCCTTTCTGTCATCTCTGTAAAACTGCTGCAGGACTACGCCTCCACATGGATCGCGCCCGCTGCACGGATCTGCATCGGATATACATTAGATTTTCCAACAAAATGTGCGATATATTCCACATATTCTTTTGTGTGCGCCTTCGGAATAATGCTCATGATCACGCCTGCGAATCCGCCTCCATGCACTCTGCAGCAGCCATCGCCGATCTCTTTCAGATAATGGCCTGTCAAGGCAAGTGCGAGCGGAATCTGCTGCTCTTTATAATCTCCGATCGGGTAGCAGTTCTGCAGGAACTCAAAGGAAGAACGACCTGACTCATCGAGAATCTGCAGCAGTTTCTTTCCGTTGTTTTCCTTCACTGCCTGCGCCGCTGCTTCCACTCTCGCATTCTCCTCAAAATAGTGGAGTGCACGCAGGATTGCGCGATCATTTCCAACTGTTTTCTGCACTTCTGCGTAATGATCCAGCAGCTGCTCATAGCTGCAGTCTGCCAGCCACTCTCCGCCGAGCACTTTTGCAACTGCCTTCATCTCCTCCGGGATCTCACTGTATACGCGGCTGAGGTCCGCATGACCCTTTCCGGTATTGACAATTACAAGATCGTATCCAAAACGTGCGAAATCAAAATCTACTTTCTCGTATTTTACATCATCGGAGAAATCCAGCTGGATCGGTCCGCCGACTGCACATGCCATCTGATCCATCAGTCCGGATGCCTTGTCCCAGAAATGATTTTCCGCATACTGACCGATCTTTGCATAGTCCGCGCAGGTCATTTTTCCATCGTTAAAGAAATAGTTCATCATTGAGCAGATCAGCATCTCAAAGGAAGCAGAGGAACTGATGCCTGCAGCACTGATCACTTTTGTCGAAATATATGCGTTAAATCCGCTTACCTGAAATCCCTTTTTCTTTGCAGCTTCCGCCATACCTGCGACAAGTGATACCGTACCGCAGTTTTTCGGTGCTTTTTCCAAAGCCGCTGTGTTGACGATTACTTTTTTGTCATACCCCTCGCTGACGATCACAATCGTGTCCGTACCATTCGGATATGCTGCTCCGATTGTGTCAAGGTCGATGCTCGCCGCAAGAATTTTGCCGCCGTTGTGGTCCGTGTGGTTGCCGACGATCTCGGTACGTCCCGGTGAAGAAAAGAATTCCATTTTATCGTTATGGTAAAGCTCCTGATAATGCTTTGCCAGTGATTCGTAACGTGCTTTCCCCTCTTCTGCCGCATCCCCATACAGCGCTTTTAATACGGTAATCTCCGGTATTTTCATAGTTACTTCTCCTTCTCAGTTTTGTTATTTTTCATTCATTCTTTTTCGGGCCTGGTTGTAAGCAGGCAGCAAAGCGTATCGCGAATATCCGCTTTGACTATCACCCCGATAAATTATCACTTTCTATTATAACGGTTTTCGCTGTAACCGCAAGCAGAATATGTGGATACCGCACGATCTGCTCCTGTAGCGCATTCACTCAAAACCGGTATTTGTAACTGTTCAGAGCCAAGCAGATTTTCATGCAAAAGTGTGAATCATGCTTGCATGAATGAACACTTTTACATGGAAATCTATTTGGCGGATACGCCACACCGACGAAATGCGTAGCATTTTGGAGGTTGGCTCTGAACAGTTACCAGTATTTTATTTTTTCCGTCCTGCGCTTAACTGCTCATACGTCACACCGTACTTTTCCGCGATATCCCGCGCATACGAAAGTCCGTGCGGCACCGCCACCCGCACCCGGTACGAACGCTGTCCAGCTTCCGTCTCCGCCACCAGGCTTGCGGCCAGGCTGTCCCCGTCACCCTCTGCATTTAACTCATCCAGCTTTCTGGCCAGCTTATGCATATGCGTATTGTAGATCGTCCGTGCACCGAGATCCCGCAATGCACGCACCGCATCATAGGCAATAAAAAAGCCCTCCTCAAACGAGGTTGTAGAAAAGGATTCATTGAGCAGAAACAGTGCTGCCTGGTCTGCCGCAAGAAAGATATCCCGAAAACGTTTTGATTCCTCCCCAAGACGCCCAAGATCCATCGTCTTGTTTTCATCTGCCGGAAAATGTGTGAAGATATTGCTGGCCGGACTGAATACAAATGACTCGGCCGGCACGTAAATACCTCCCTGCGCCAGCAGAAACGCAATGCCGACCGCCTGCGTGATCGTTGTCTTGCCGCCGCGGTTGGCTCCGGTCAGAATGTAGATCCGGTGTTTCCGGTCAAACACAAGGTTATTCGCAACGATTTCCGACGGCGCATGCTTCGTCAGCTTCAGATTGTACAGCCCCTCTGCCTTCATCATCCGTTTTTTTGCTGACTCTGCCTCCGGCTTGCACATGGCATATCCGGCGCTGCGCAGTTTTTCCACATATTCCGCCCACCGAATATAGTAAACAAGCTCCGGAATGCGTGCGGCAATCACCTGTGTGCTCACAGATACGTGGCGCGAGAGAGTCTGTTTCAGCTTCCGCACCGTCGCGGAGAGCATCGCAGTTGCTGCCCGGTCCAGTGAATGCATGACATCATCACTGCGGCTGTCCGGCGGCGGTGTCACGATTCCCGCCATTCCTGCCCGTCCGCGCATCATCGCATCGGCTGCCTGCTCGAGCGCCGGAGAGCCTGCTTCGCCAGCTCCGGTACGGAAGGTATATTTCTTTTTCCACGTGATATCCGGCGAAAGTTCATCCTGCCGGTTCAGAAAGTCACAGAAATTTGCCAGAATGCCTGACTTTGTAAAATAACGACTGTTGATCGATACGATGCCGATCCCGTTTGGTTCAAACCGGTCGTTCAGATTGACGCCGAGCGTAACGCTTTTGATCTCCGATGCGCCTACCTTCAGCTGCGCAATGTCCTGCTTCAACGCCTCAAACCCATTGTCTTCATACAGCGCCTTCACGTATTCCTTAAGCGCAGTCAGCCCCTCTGAATGAATCTCCTTTTCATTCAGGCAGCGGCAGATCCCCTCCACACATTCGATGTACTCTTTCATCTCATCCAGCCGATGAATCAGTTCCCAGATTCCCGATGCGTCGGACTCCTTCGTAAAGCTGCCGTACGTCCGCAGGAAATCCACACGGTCAAGCAGTGCATGGAGTTCTTCGCGCAGCGCCGGGTAGCGCAGAATATCCTCAAAAATATCGCAGCGGTACTTTATCACCTGCGGATCTCCCGAAATCCGCATCATTGTGCGCCGGATCAGATTGCGCTCCGGCTCCATTTTCGTCAGCTCCGCGCAGATCTGTTCCAGCGAGAGATCGTGTGCCGTCTCCTCCGGAAGCATCTGATACTTCGGATCGACGCCGGGTGGGTGCAGGAGGCTTATTTCCTCATATTTTGCACCTGCAATGTGCACATCAGCTGTATTATCCATTGTATTTTGTTCTGTAGGCAAAATGTGTTCCCTTCTTTCATTCTTCTATTTTATCTGTTTTAACCGAAGCAAGCCAGATCACTTGATTTCCGGGTCTCTCCCCGATCCGCCCACCATCCGTCCGTTCCACCAGATCACAGGCCTGAGCGGTCGCCATTCTCCAGCTCTTCCAGTGCCGGAAGCAGCGCCTGGCTGGAATTTCCGACCGCCTCGCTCATTCCGTAAACGGATCCCTCCTTACGAGATTCCGCAAGCGGGTCCTTCCTTATGATATTTCATAACCTATATCATGAGTGAGGTACCTCACTTATGATACAAGCAAGCCCCTACCCACTGCTTATTGCTCCGCAATTGAAGCAGGGGTCTTGCTTGACTCGATAAAAATACACCGACACAAATCCCTTCAACAGGTCTCCTGCCAGTGTAAATACGCCGCACCGGAAACCGCCCTGCATAAACGCATTGGCGGTTCCCTGATTTTTCTCCCCCTGCTGCCTTTTTCCGGTATCAGTTAAAAGTATCTTATTCGAAAAAGAACCTTCTGTCAATCTTGTGCAGGAAGAATCATTTGTTTTACTCGCTCACCCCGGCTACACCGCTGACCGGCAGCGAAAACAGAAACGTCTTCGCCTTTGATTCCATCCCGGCCCGCTCCATGATCGCACGCATGATGTCGTTTTTCTGCTCTTTTCTGGTCACGATCATCGTCATCTCTTTTTCTGCCGCAAGCGACATGCCGAAAAATTTCCCCATCTCGTTCGTTCCGGTGCCCTTTGCATGAATCACAGTGCCGCCGCCCGCTCCCGCGCTGCGCGCCGCTTCCATGATCGGTTCGATATAGCCCTGATTCGCCACCGCAATAATCATTTCGTACTCTGTATCCGCCATTTCTTCTTCCCCCTCCATCTCAAATTTTCTCGTCAGAAACGTGTACACGCCACGTCCGCCGATGCTCCCCACCGGAAGCAGAAACGCAACGCCTGTGCCTGGCAGATCAATCTGCAGCTTTTTGTGCATGCCCTTTTGCAATTCCCGCCATTTTTCCCGTGTCACAAACGAAAACAGCACCGCCTTCTCGTGGCTTTCAAGACCGAAGGAATCAAGCATCGCGTCGTTCACCGTGCCGCGTCCGAGCGTGACCAGCTGCACCTCTAGTTCGTGCTCCAGATAAAAATTCAGATATTTTTCCCCAAGATGTCTCGTGACGATCGTCACCATCAGGTAGAGTCGTTTCATTCACTGTACTCCTTACCATTCTATAATCTCGTAATCGCCATGTGCTTCCCATACCGCCTGCTCCGGCATTTTCCGTGTCCTACGGTTCGGAAGAAGCTTTGTGAGCACGCCGAGCACCTGAAGCGTGATCAGCGGTGTCATCGCTACCATCGCCACGATTCCAAACGCATCCGTAACCACATTTCCGCCGACCGCATCACACGCTCCGATCGCAAACGGCAGCAGAAACGTCGCCGTCATCGGGCCGGACGCCACCCCGCCGGAATCAAAGGCGATCGCCGTGAATATCTTCGGCACGAAAAAGGAAAGTGTGATTGCAATCGCATAGCCCGGGATCAGAAACCACAGGATCGAAATCCCGGTCAGTACCCGGATCATCGCAAGGCCGAGCGAAAGAGCGACGCCAAATGAAAGGCTGTATCCCATTGCCTTTGCAGAAACCGCCCCAGACGTGATCTCCTCGACCTGCTGCGTCAGCACATGGACCGCCGGCTCCGCCATAACGATAAAATATCCGATCACCATACCAATCGGCACAATCACCCACCGGTAAGGCAGTGACGCAATCGTCCGTCCAAGCTGCGTGCCGACCGGCATAAATCCAACATTCACTCCCGTCAGGAAAAGTACCAGACCAACGTACGTATAAACGAGTCCGACTATGATACGCAAAAGCCCTTTCTTTCCGATCCGCAAAGAAGCCACCTGGAAAACGCCGAAAAATGCAATGATCGGCAAAAGTGCACCCGCAATCTCCTTCATATACTCCGGAAACTCCCTCAGGAACATCCATCCAAGCTCCACGGAGTCCTCCGCTTCCACGAGACCCGTAAGCCCATAGGCGCCCTGCGGCTCAAACAAAAGACCTAAAATCAGCACAGCCATCACCGGCCCGATTGAGCACAGTGCGACCAGTCCGAAGCTGTCATCTGCCGCGTGGCGGTCACTTCGGATCGCCGAGATACCGACCCCCATCGCCATGATAAACGGCACCGTCATCGGCCCGGTCGTGACACCGCCCGCATCAAACGCCACCGCCAGAAAGCTTTCCGGCACAAAGTATGCAAGTGCAAATACAATCAGATAAAAAAATACCAGCAGCCACGGCAGCGCGATCCCAAAAAGCATACGCAGCACCGCAATCACAAGAAATACGCCAACACCGCACGCCACCGTCACGATCAGCGTCAGGTTCGGTACCGACGGCACCTGCTGCGCCAGCACCTGCAGATCCGGCTCCGACACCGTGATGATCACACCGAGCAGAAAGGCAAGCGGGATGATCACCGCAAGCTTCCGCGACTGTGTCATCGCAGTGCCGACACGCTCCCCGATCGGTGTCATCGCCAGATCCGCCCCCAGCGTAAAAAACATCATTCCGACTATGAGCAGCACCGCTCCGATCAGAAACACCATCAGCAATCCGGGCGAGATCGGCGCGATCGTAAAGCACAGAAACAATACGATCAGAATGATCGGAATGACTGCGCGCAGCGCCTCCTCGAGTTTCTCCAGCAGGTTCGTCCGGTAAAATTTCAGCAAATCCTCGTGCCCCTTTCTTTTTCCATATCTACAGCTGACATTTGCAAATCACTTTCGCTGTCTGCAGGAATATAAGACATTCCATGATACATTTTATCGTTTACTGTGTCACTTATCATAGCACAGTCCTTTTGGTTCCTACCACCCCTCCCCTCTGTTCTTAGCATTTTTTTAACCGAGCCACTCCTGATAAGCTGCGAAACAGCAAAGCGAATTACAAAAAAGGCAGGATACTGATTTTGTATCCTGCCTGTGCCCCGTCTGTTATGCCTCCTGCAAAAATGCACAATATCCGCGGTACGCCTCATAGACATCTGTCTTGCTCGTTACCTCCTGCGGTGCGTGCATGTTCAGCACTGCCACGCCGCTGTCGATGACTTCCATACCATAAAGCGCCGTGATGTATGCGATCGTTCCGCCGCCGCCCACATCGATCTTGCCAAGCTCTGCAGTCTGGAATGCAACTCCGTGCCTGTCCATCATCGCACGGATTGCTGCGATGTACTCTGCATTCGCATCGTTGCTGTTGCCCTTTCCTCTGGAACCGGTGTACTTATTAAATACGAGCCCGTGTCCGAAATATGCACTGTTGCGTTTCTCGAAACAGGATGCAAAGAGCGGGTCATACGCTGCACTTACATCCGAAGAGAGCATACGGCTGCGGCTTAAGCATCTTCTCACCTTCAGCTCACTGTAATCTCCCGCGTACTCCATCAGCTCCGCAACGGTGTTCTCAAAGAAATGAGAGCGCATACCGGTCGCTCCGACGCTTCCGATCTCCTCCTTGTCTACCAGCAGACAGCAGGTCGTGCGCTCCTGCACCGGCACATCCAGCTGTGCCTCCAGCGAAGTATACGCACACACGCGGTCATCCTGACCGTACGCCATGATCATGCTGCGGTCCAGTCCGCAGTCACGTGCCTTTGCAGCCGGCACGATCTCAAGCTCTGCGGAGAGGAAGTCATCCTCCTCCATGCCGTACTGCTCTTTCAGGATTGCAAGGATATTCGCTTTTACCGCATCCTTCTGTGTCTTTCCGTCCTCATCTTTTTCTGCGATCGGGCGGCTGCCGACAAGGATATCAAGATTTTCTCCCTCAATCACAACCTTTGCCTTCTTCTCCATCTGCTCGGCAGCCAGATGAATCAGCAGGTCGGAGATAAATACAACCGGATCGTCCTCTTTTTCACCGATCGAAATTTCAACCACACTGCCGTCCTTCTTTGCCACAACGCCATGAATCGCAAGCGGGATTGTCACCCACTGATACTTCTTGACACCGCCGTAATAATGTGTATCCAGGTAAGCCATCTCCGTGTCCTCATACATCGGATTCTGCTTCAGGTCAAGACGCGGAGAATCAATGTGGGCGCCAAGAATGCGCATACCATTTTCCAGCGGCTGCTTTCCGATCTGGAACAGCACCAGCATCTTCTTCATGCCGCAGGCATAAACCTTATCACCCGGTTCAAGCTTTTTACCTGCTTCCTGCACTTCCTCCAGGCTCACATAGCCTGCTGCACGTGCAAGGCGGATGGCTTCCGCCGCACACTCACGCTCTGTTTTTCCTGCGTCCAGGAATTTTTTGTAGCGTCCCGCCAGGGCTTCCAGCTCCGCTTTCTGCTCCTCGCTGTAGGACAGCCATGCATTTTCTTTCATATCAGTTCCTCCTTCTAAATCAAAGCGGATATTCCAGGTCCGCTCCGCTGCCTGCAGAATCACAAGGAATCCTCCTTATGAGATTCCGCAGATGACCCTATCGTAAGTAAGCCTGCCTTACTTGACCTGGTTCAGTTCTCTTATAAATTTTATTGTGTATGGCACGCAGATGGCAAATGAGATCACATCCGCGATCGGCTGCGCCACCTCCACACCGGTCAGACCGATGAAGTGCGGAAGAAGCACGATCAGTGGCAAAAACGCATATCCCTGGCGCCCTGTCGACAGAAATGTCGCAAGTCCGGCGCGCCCGATCGTCTGAAATGTCATATTACAGCAGATATTCAGCGGCAGAAACGGCATGGACAGGCACTGAAACCGAAGGCTCTGCGTACCGATCTTCACCACGTCCGGGGCGCTGCTGATAAAGAAACGGATCAGCTGCGGTGCCGCCAGATAACCAAGCACCGCAAATACTGCCATAAACACCGTTGCCGAGCAGACCATAAACGAAAACGATTCCTTTACTCTGCCATACTTCTTTGCACCGTAATTGTAACCGGCCACCGGCTGATAGCCCTGACCGAATCCGATCAACACCGAGAATACCAGCATAAACACCTTCGTCACAATCGCCATCGCGGATACCGCCGCATCGCCGTAACCCGCCGCCATCTTATTTAATGCGATCGATGCCACGCTCGCAAGTCCCTGCCGGAAAAATGACGGGACACCAGACTGCACGATCTCCACATACATTTTTGCATTTCGCGCGGCGTTTCTGATTCCGAGCTTCGCGATTGTGCGTCCGCTGACAAACATGTACAGAAGAATGCTGAAGCTCACAAGCTGACTGAGTCCGGTCGCGATCGCTGCACCGGCGATTCCAAGATGCAGTCCGAAAATGAAAAGCGGATCAAGAAAAATGTTTAAAATTCCGCCGAATGCAATGCCAAACATTGCAAATCTTGCTTTTCCCTCCGCGCACAGCATCTTATTCATCGTAAACGATGCAATCAAAAACGGTGCCGCATACAGAATGTACTGCGCATACTCCCGTGCATACGGCCGGATCGTCTCCGTCGCGCCCAAAAGTCCGACGAGCGGATCCAGAAAAATCCGTCCAAACACTGCTACAAGAAGGCCGAGTGCAAACGCAAAATAAAATGCACTCGCCGCCACCTGTGAAGCCTTATGATCTTTTTTCTGCCCGAGCAGGCGGGACATCCAGCTGCCCGCGCCCATACCGGTCATAAAACCGATGCTCTGGATCAGCGCCATGAGCGACATCACAATGCCGACCGCGCCCGATGCGCTCGTACCAAGCTGTGACACAAAATACGTGTCCGCCGTGTTGTAGATCGCAGTGACGATCATACTGATGATGGTCGGCACCGCAAGAGAGAGGATCAGTCCTCCGACCGGCTCCTCTGTCATCTTTTTATACTGCGCTTCGTTTTTATCCATTTTTTCCATAAGATCAGCAGATCTCCGCACCGGACGGCATCTTCTTCTCCGGAACCATCAGCGCAAGCTCGCCGTTCTCATCCTCTGCGCACAGCAGCATTCCCTCTGAAAGCACGCCTGCCAGCTTCGCCGGTTTGAGGTTTACGAGTACCATCACCTTCTTGCCGACCATCTCTTCCGGGCTGTAGTGTGCCTTGATTCCGGAAACGATCTGCTTTACCTGGCTTCCGATCTTTACCTGAGAGCAGAGCAGCTTTTTGGATTTCTTTACCGCCTCGCAGGCAATGATCTCGCCGACCTGGAACTGCATTTTTCCGAAATCGTCAAACGTGATCTCTTCCTTCGGCTCGATGTCAATCACCGGCTCTGCGTCCTCTTTTTTCTCCTCTTCCGCCGGTTCTCCTGCTGCAGCCTTCTGTGCTGCCTGGAACTTCTCCGCGTACTCCAGCACCTCTTTGAGATCCTTTCTTGCGAACAGGATCTCCGGCTGCTCCGTCACCTTTGTGCCGGACTCATAAAGTCCGAACTGATCCATCTCTTCCAGCGTACGCTTCTTTGCATTTAACTGCGCGAGGATCTTCTCTGCGGTTTCCGGCATAAACGCTTCCAGAAGGGAGGCACCGATTGCGATACTCTCGGTCAGGTTGTAAAGCACGGTTGCCAGACGGTCTTTCTTCGCCTCATCCTTTGCCAGTGCCCACGGCATCGTCTCATCGATGTATTTGTTGCAGCGCTTGAACAGCGTAAAAATCTCTGTAATCGCATCCGCCACACGCAGCTCATCCATCTTTGCGGTCGCCTTGCCCGGTACGGAAAGTGCAACTGCTTTCAGTTCCTCGTCCACCGGCTCTGTCACTCCTGCATTTGTGACTACTCCACCGAAATATTTGTTTGTCATGGAGATCGTACGGTTTACCAGATTTCCAAGTGTGTTTGCAAGGTCGGAATTCAGACGCTCTACCATCAGTTCCCAGGAGATCACACCGTCGTTGTCAAACGGCATCTCGTGCAGGACGAAGTAGCGGACTGCATCCACGCCGAATACTTCTACCAGGTCATCTGCATACAGCACATTTCCCTTGGATTTGCTCATCTTGCCGTCGCCCTGCAGCAGCCACGGATGGCCAAATACCTGCTTCGGAAGCGGCAGATCAAGGGACATCAGGAAGATCGGCCAGTAAATCGTATGGAAACGGATGATATCCTTTCCGATCAGATGAAGGTCTGCCGGCCAGTTCTTGTTAAACAGCTCACTGCTGTTGCCGTCACAGTCATAACCGATTCCTGTGATGTAGTTGGTCAGCGCGTCCAGCCATACGTATACGACATGGCGGTCATCAAAGTCGACCGGAATGCCCCATTTAAAGGAAGTACGGGATACACACAGATCCTGCAGGCCCGGCAGCAGGAAATTGTTCATCATCTCGTTTTTGCGGGATACCGGCTGAATAAATTCCGGATGCGTATTGATATGCTCGATCAGGCGGTCTGCATATTTGCTCATCTTAAAGAAATATGCCTCCTCCTTTGCCGGTTTTACTTCGCGTCCGCAGTCCGGGCACTTGCCGTCCACCAGCTGAGACTCGGTCCAGAAGGACTCGCACGGTGTACAGTACATTCCCTCATAAGAGCCTTTGTAGATGTCACCTTTTTCATACATTTTTTTGAAAATTTTCTGTACCTGACGCTCATGATCCTCATCTGTCGTACGGATAAATTTGTCATAGGACGTATTCATCAGATCCCAGATACGCCTGATCTCACCTGCCACGTTGTCCACGTGCTGCTTCGGCGTGATGCCTGCTGCCTCTGCCTTCAGCTCGATCTTCTGACCGTGCTCGTCGGTACCGGTCTGGAAAAATACGTCGTAGCCCTGCATTCTTCTGTAGCGGGCAATGCTGTCTGCCAGCACGATCTCATACGTGTTGCCGATGTGCGGCTTGCCGGACGCATAAGCGATCGCGGTCGTCATATAATACTTTGGTTTACACTGATTACACATGTTATTTTCCTCCAATCTATGTGTTGATTCTTTTTGCAGCTTTTCTGTTCTCTGTAACAAAGTGAAAAACTGCTCCCTCTCTGTGAAATGGCTCCTCTTCAATTTCCGCATTGTCTGTCAGGGTATATAAAACCAGCAACCGGTCTGGCCCGGAAATCAAAAAAACCGCCTGTCTTCTTTTATCATACAGAAGACGGACGGACCGTGGTACCACTTCTTTTCATCTGCCCCTTGCGATGCAGACCTTAGCGGGTGCTTCGGGATCTCTCCCTCTTACCCTTCCGCTGTAACAGGCGGTCCTGTCGTATCCTAACTCTTTGGCTCAGATACGCCTCTCAAAAGCCATCTTCTCCATCCTTCTCTGTCTCCCCTCTCACCAGCCGGGAATTCTCTGTAGCAGTTCCAGATGGGTACTCTCTTCTTCACTGAGTTTGCGTTTTTCCAGCTTCCGGCCGTTATCAAAGATGCCGATAGCCAGTTATTCACTGCTTTCTAAGGTAGCACAAGCACCATTTTCTGTCAACCCGTTTCGCGCTTTATTCCTAAAATACGCTGCTGTTCAGAGTCAATCAATATTTCATAAAGCAAGTAGCGAAGTGGATTGCGAATATCCGCTTTGATGTCTGTTTTTGAAATAGTTCTACCGCTTTATGTCTCCACATAAACTAGAGCAAGATGCCATTCGGAGTCTGCCATGTCCCGTTCCTTTCCTCATTTCAATTTTCGAAAACGATTACTGCTCCTTCTGATTGCCCTGCTTCTGGCCGGATGCAGCACACTGCACTTTCTCGGCTTTCCTCTCACGCAGGAGAAACGTTTTTCCGAATTCACAAAGGAAGTCTTCTGCTCTGAGCTTGGCGGAAACACTTTAAACCTGCACTACACTGTTGCAAATCCGGAAAATTATGGCATTTGTCAGGAGGAAGTCTCGCTTGGCAGCTCCGATCTGCAAAGCCGGATGCTTTCACTTTCTGCCTGCGAAAATTACCGGACAGCACTGCGGGCGTTTGACCGGAATGAATTGTCTGCTTCCCAACAGCTGACCTACGATATTTTTCTTGATTATCTCAATACCGAACTTGATGCTTCTTCCCTTGTGCTGTACGATGAACCGCTTGGCCCTTCCCTTGGCATTCAGGCGCAGCTGTCGATCCTGCTCGCTGAGTATCCGCTTCGCACAAAGGGCGATATTGAGGACTATCTGGCACTGCTCACCCAGCTGCCCGATTATTTTTCCTCCATCATCGATTTTGAACAGCACAAGTCTGCCGCCGGACTGTTTATGAGCCGTGCAAGTGCTGCGGCGGTCATCAGACAGTGCAGCGATTTTATCAAAGATCCGGAAAACAATTATCTGATCTCTGTTTTTGAGGATAAAATCAACCGCTTCACGAATCTGACCGCGGATGAAAAGATCGCCTACTGCGACCGCTGCCAAAAGTCCGTGCTCACCTACGTCATCCCCGCCTACCAGGATCTGATTGATGCACTTCGCCCGCTGATCGGCAGCGGAAAAAATGAGCTTGGGCTTTCGTATCTCCCAAAGGGGAAGGAATATTATGAGTATCTCGTACATAAAACAACCGGTGATAAACGATCAATCGAGGAAATTGAAGAAGCGATCAAGCAGCAGATGACAGCGGATTTTGCGGCAGCGCAAAAGCTGATGGTGGCTGTGGATTCAACTAGCGCTGAGGATGAATGGACTGTATCTTCTGCTTTAAACGATGACCCGGTGAGCATGCTCAGGGATCTCCGCCAGAAAATCACACAGGATTTTCCGGATTCTCCGGCGGTCTCCTGCGCAGTGCGCCAGGTGCATGCCTCTTTGCAGGAATATTTAAGTCCGGCCTTTTACCTGACTCCCGCAATCGACAGCTATCTCGACAACGTGATTTACATCAATCCAGCCGAGCATTATCAGGGTCTTGAGCTGTATACAACGCTTGCGCACGAGGGGTATCCCGGCCATCTTTACCAGAGCGTTTATTTCCAGTCGCTCTCCCCGGACCCGCTGCGCAGTATTCTTGGCACCGGCGGCTACACGGAAGGCTGGGCCACCTACGTGGAAATGTATTCCTACGGTCTCTGGAGCCAGGATACAAAGGCTGCCGCCATCGCCCAGAAAAACCGCGCCTTCACACTTGGCCTTGCCTCCCTGCTCGACATCGGAATCCATTACCGCGGCTACTCCCTTGAAGATGTCTCTGCTTTTCTGACACAGCTTGGGTTCCGCGAAGATTCCGCGCGTACGTTTTATCAGAATATCCTGCAGTCGCCGGGCAATTATCTGCAGTATTATGTGGGCTGGCTGAATTTCCAGTCCCTGTGTGAAAAGGCAAAAACGGAGATGGGGGATACGTTTACGCTCAAAGCGTTTCATGAGGCGGTACTGAAGGTGGGACCTGCACCGTTTAACATTCTGGAAAAATATGTGATGGAAGAATTAGATGGATAGACAGCCAAAACATTTCCGCTAACTGAAAAACGATCGTCACTGAAAAAATAAAAAAATATTCTTTCCGCTTTGAGATAGAAAAACGTCCTTAGAGGGGGCGGGCAGCGTCCTTATGAACGCTGCCCAAAAAGTGTGTGTGATATTTATTTCTAATCACAGCGAGGCTGTAATTGGAAACCGAAGTGAATGATAAATATAAAAAATGGCGTCTACACCTTTTGGTATAGACGCCTTCGTCATTTGCTTTATTTATGCACATAAACTACCACTGTTTTTTTCATTTGTCAAGCCTTTTTTAAATCTCCTCCAGCTTCTTCGAGCACGTCACTGCAATCGCACCAGGCCCGATATGACAGGATACGCTTAAGGACAGCGGATTTACAATGATCTCATCATGTCCCGGAAATGCTTCGCGCACCTCCTGCTCCCACTGATTGACTTCAGTCTTGTCCGTGCCGGAATAAGCGATCATGATATCCATACCAGTTGCCTGCTCGTCACTTCCAAAGCGCTCCACACAGTCCTTACGGATTCCCTCGATCATCGCGCTCTTTGCTGCCTTGAGTGTACGGCTCTTTGTATACGCATCCAGCCGCTCACCCTGAAGCTGAAGTACCGGCTTTAACCGGAGCAGCGTACCAAGTGCAGCTGCGGCCGGTGTGATGCGTCCGCCCTTCTTCAGATAATATAAAGTAGAAAGTGTGATATAAATGCTGGAGGTCATCGCAGTCTCCTCCAGATACGATTTGATCTTTTCTGCGCTCCAGCCTGCCTGTGCCAGAGCTTTTGCATCCAGTGCCGCCTGCCGCTGAGTCACAGAGATCCGTTTGTTATCGACCACCTGCACACGTCCGTCGTAATCCTGCGCCAGCATCTGTGCTGTCTGGCAGGAGCTGCTCAGTCCGCTCGACATCGGGATGTGTACCACCGCATCGTACGTCTTCAGAAGCCAATGTCATTTAGTTAACGTTTAATAGGGAGCGAATTCTTACAGAATAAATTAC
>ERZ824473.3038-NODE-3038-length-17612-cov-4.313038_pt1 | contig 17612 bp, 9 predicted proteins | sample MGYA00519874_ERZ824473 | MGnify/ENA primary metagenome ERZ824473 (study PRJEB31778, sample SAMEA3449151) | human gut metagenome | biome: human gut; feature: human-associated habitat; material: faeces | place: United Kingdom | collected 2010/2012 ... | reverse complement strand
ATCAGGTGATCGCAGAGCGCAAAAGCTGGCCGATCCTGTATCATTTTTCACATATAAGAGAAAATATCTTAAGCTGGCTTCCGTTTACAGGAGAGGAAAACGTTCTGGAGATTGGCTCCGGCTGTGGTGCGGTAACAGGTGCTCTGTGCAAAAAAGCAAAGAAGGTGACCTGTATTGAACTGTCACGCAAAAGAAGTCTGATCAATGCCAACAGACATAAGGATTTTGATAATCTCAAGATTCTCATGGGAAATTTCCAGGATATTGAGAAGAATCTCACAGAAAAATATGATTATATCACACTTATTGGCGTATTTGAGTATGGAGAGGCTTATATCCAGAGTGATACACCGTATGTGGATTTTCTGAAGATCATTTCCAGGCATCTCAAGCCGGATGGAAAGATCGTCCTTGCAATCGAAAACCGTTTTGGTCTGAAATACTGGGCAGGCTGTACAGAGGATCATTTTGGTACATTGTTTGAAGGACTGGAAGGCTATCCGACTACCAGCGGAGTGAAGACATTTACAAAGAAAGAGTTTGGTTCGATTCTCAAAGAAGCGGGCAATCTCAAAGCATCCTGGTATTATCCATTCCCGGATTATAAACTTCCAATGACTATTTATTCAGATGAGCGTCTTCCGTTCAAAGGAGAACTGAACAGGCTGGAAACCAATTATGACAGACTTCGTCTGCAGCTTTTTCAGGAATCTCCGGTGTATGATTCTCTCCTGGATAACGATCTGTTCCCGACATTTTCGAATTCCTTTCTGCTTCTGATCGGAAAAGAAAAACCGGAAATTGAAACAGTATATTCTAAGTTTTCAAATGAAAGATCAGCAAAATTCGCACTTCGTACAGATATCTGTAAACATAACAAAAAAGATGTATTTGTGCGGAAAGTCCCAACAGAAACAGCGGCGGAAGCCCATGTAAAGAATCTGGAATCCATCTCCAGAGAAATGTCAAGGATCTATGCAAAAGAAGGGCTGGAACTGAATCAGTGCACGCTGGATAAACAGGGAGTACAGTTGGAATTTCTCAAAGGCAGGACACTGGAAGAACATCTGGATATCTTTGTGAAGCAGGGCAGGAACGAAGAAGCAGAGAAGCTTCTGTTCCATTATATTGATAAAGTACGCCGGATCCACAGCAGAGAGACATTTTATAAGACACCGGAATTTGTCAAAGTATTCGGAAATGTTTCACTGGAAGGTACATTTTCCTGCAGTGGAATCTCAAACATTGACCTGGTACCGGCCAATATCCTGATCGATAACGACAGGGTTTCCGTGATCGATTATGAATGGTCTTTCCGTTTCCCTGTTCCTGCTAATTATATAATTTACAGGATGATCCACTATTATCTGGAAAGCGACGGCAAACGCCGTGCACTGAAAGATCTGGATTTCTACAGCAAGGCCGGACTTACAGCGAGGGAACTGGAAGTATATGAAGAGATGGAGCACAATTTCCAGAATTATATCAAGGGCAGCCATGTTCCGCTTCTTGATATGTATGAAGATGTCTCTCCGGGAAAAGCCGATGCATTGTCATTCTATGAACAGCTTCGTATTGCGGGGGCGGAAAGAAAACTTCAGGTTTTTTATGACAGAGGTAAGGATTTCAGCGAAAATGATTCTGAGATCTATCCGATGGCAAAGGCAGGTCTTTGTCTGAAAATACAGATCCCGCAGGGAGTAAAGAGGCTGCGCCTGGATCCCGGCGAGGCAATGGGCGGGCTTCTTCTTAGGAAACTTGTATTTGAAGACGGCAGACCGGTTATTTTTCAGACCAACGGATTTGATATGGGAGATGGAAAATATTATTTCGGAGCAGGTGATCCGCAGTTTATCATCGATGATATTCAGGGAAATACACTGGATATTGAAATCGAGGTATTGAAAGAGCAGGAAGCAAGAGAAGAATTCTGGCGGAAATTCTCACAGGTGTCTTCACAGAAGGATATGGAGATCCGTCATCTGAACGAGAAAATCCGGCAGATGGAAAACACCAGAGTCTGGAAATTGTACCGCAGCATCAAGAAAAATAAGTAGGGGATAGAACATGGAAAATTTTTGTTTCAGCATAGATGAAGAACGTTACGATGACAGACATGGACATGTTCTGAGCCTGGATGGCTGGTATGCACATCCGGAAAGAAAAGTATATGAGTTTGAACTTCTGGGAGATGGCTATGACACTGTTGAACTTCCGCAGATCCAGCGAAGAGAACGACCGGATGTCGCACAGGCACTTGGCTGTGAATTCGGAGATTTTCTTCCTGGGTTTACAGTCCGGATTCCGGAGGTACTGAAGCTGGCAGAAAAATATCAGAGCCTGGAATTGTTTCTCCGCCATGATGAGGAGCGCATCAGTATCTGGGAGATCAATGCAGAGGAGCTTGATGAGCTGATCAAGGAAAATCTGGTAGAATATCACCTGGACCGGGTAGAAATCCTTTACGATACGATGCTGGAGATCCAGGGCTGGGTTGTTGACCAGAGGGGAAGCGTGGATGTGACCGTGCATCAGGAGGACGCATCACCTCTGGACTGCCGGATCAGCCGCGGACGCAGACCGGATGTGGTTGAACGAAGAAATCTTGATGAAGAATATAAGACGCAGGAAATTGGATTCCGCATATCAGCGGCACTTCCGGAAATCAAAGGAAGAGAGATCATTCTTCATTTCTGCGGTGATTCTGTCACAAAAACATGTGATATTGATATTGAAGCACTCCGAAAAGAAAATAAGCCGAAGGGATTCTTTGGCAGACTCTTTGGAAAAGAAAATGTGGCTGAGGGCGGTTATGAAGCGTGGTTCGCACGGCATAAAGCAGATAAGCGGGTACTCCGCAGGCAGAAGCATGCTTCTTTTGCACAGAAACCGTTGATCAGCATTGTAATTCCGCTGTACTGTACACCGCTTCCGTATCTTAAGGAGCTGATCGAATCTGTCCGCAGACAGTCTTACGAAAACTGGCAGCTGTGTCTGGCCGACGGAAGTCCGGATGATAAGGCGAAGGAGTTTCTTGAAAAACATTACGGAAGAGAAAAACGTATTGTCTATCAGAAACTGAAAGAAAACGGGGGTATTTCAGCCAATACAAATGCGGCGGCAGAACTGGCGAAGGGCGAGTATCTCATGTTCTGTGATCATGATGACACACTGGAGCCGGATGCTCTTTATGAAATCGTAAAAGCCATAAATGACACAGATGCAGATGTGGTCTACACAGATGAGGATAAGGTCAGTATGGACGGGCAGCACTATTTTGACCCGAATTTCAAGCCAGATTTTAATCTCTTTCGTCTGAGGGAAAACAATTATATCTGTCATATTTTTGTAGTCAGAAAAAGTCTGACAGATGAAACCGGAATGCTCCGTTCGGAATTTGACGGGGCACAGGATTTTGATTTTATCTTACGCTGCTGTGAAAAGGCGAAGAAGATCACACATATCCCGAAAGTGCTGTATCACTGGAGATGTCACATGGATTCCACTGCGGCAGATCCTTCCAGCAAGGCATATGCCTATGAGGCGGGAAGAAAAGCTATCCGTGAGCATTATCAGAGAATGGGAATTGATGCGAAGGTAGATATGACGGAGCGTCCGGGCTGGTACAGAAGCCATATAAAGGTTCAGGGAAATCCTATGGTATCGATCATCATTCCGAACAAGGATCATACAGATGATCTGGAACTGTGCCTTTTTTCCATGTCACGGAAATCCACCTACCGTAATTACGAGGTTCTGATCGTGGAGAATAACAGCGAGAAGGAAGAAACCTTTGAATATTATAAAAAACTTCCGGAGCGCTATCCGAAGGTAAGGGTGCTGACCTGGGAAAAAGAATTCAACTATTCTGCGATCAATAATTTTGCTGCAGAGGAAGCACAGGGTGAATACCTTCTGTTTCTGAATAATGATGTGGAAATCCTGACACCTGACTGGATCGAGGAAATGCTCCAGAACTGTCAGCAGGAAAATGTGGCGGCTGTGGGAGCAAAACTGTACTATCCGGATGATACGATCCAGCATGCGGGCGTTGTTCTGGGACTTGGCGGAATCGCAGGGCATATTATGTGCCGTGCTTCCAGAGAAGATCCGGGATATTTTGGACGTATGATCAGCGTGCAGGAGATCAGTGCAGTGACGGCAGCCTGCATGATGGTAAAAAAATCTGAATTTGATTCGGTGAAAGGTTTTGATGAAACCTTCCAGGTGGCATTTAACGATATTGATCTGTGCATGAAATTCCGTGCGGCAGGAAAGAAGATTGTTTTTACACCTTATGCAGAGCTGTATCATTATGAATCAAAATCAAGGGGACTGGAAGATACACCGGAAAAACAGTTCCGTTTTGATAAAGAGGTAAAGAGATTCCAGGAGAAATGGGCGCAGCAGCTTGAAATGGGAGACCCGTATTACAGCCCGAATCTTTCTGTGACAGAGGGGGATTGTTCCCTGAGAGAAGACTGAGAAATGAGGTTGGATATAGATTATGGCAAGAGAAATTTTTGAAGTGACCAAAGACAGGTTTCATCTTCAGGATCCGTGTTGTTACATCCTTCAGGGAACATGGCCGAAAGAGGCAAAAATGCGTGCCTGCCTGGACGGGTCAGAGGTAAAAGCGGAGATCAAGAAGCTTGAGATGGTCAGCGCACTGGAGAGATTCAAGGATCCTGACCTTATGCGGGGGGAGAGGATTACAGCTGAGATTTGTCTTCCGGAGTCGCTGGATGGATTTCAGAAACTTTCTATTTATGCGGATATGCCGGACAAAACTTTCTGCTGGTTTTCTGTTCCTGTCAGGGATCTAGAAAAGCGAAGAAATAAACCACAGTTTTTTATTGAAGAAGAGAAGGTTCAGCAGGGATTTCTCAGGGTACGTGGCTGGGCCGTTGCGGCAGAGCCGGTGAGAATCCAGATTTTTGATGAAAATAAACAGAAGATCCAGGCAGAGATCCTTCGCACGGAGCGAGTGGATGTGGAGCAGCTCTATGAAGAAACAGAGATCCATGATAAGACAGGATTTTTTGTGGAACTGACAAATCTTACCGGAAAAGTAGTTTACATCGTTTTTTATGCAGGAAATACCAAGGCTGTCCATATTGCACATCTTCAGCCGGCAGTTGTTCTCAGCAAAAAAATCGAGAAGTATGCAAAGAAGGGACTGCGTTACTGGAGAAGTCAGGGAAGTGCAGCACTTGCAGGTAAGATCGTGGCAAAAGTCAAAACGGCTTCCACAAGAGAGATTCCATATCAGAAATGGATTCTCCGACATCTTCCGAGTCAGAAAGAACTCGAAAAACAGAAGAGGGAGAAGTTTGAATTTCAGCCAAAGATTTCAATTGTAATCCCATTATACAAGACTCCCGAGAAATATCTCAGACAGCTGATGGAGACGGTCAAAGCACAGACATATCCGAACTGGGAACTCTGTCTTTCTGACGGAAGCGGGGCAAATTCTCCGATAGCAGGACTGCTCAAAGAACTGGAAGCCTCGGATGAGAGGATCAAGGTGGTTTCTCATGAGAGAGCACTGCAGATTTCAGAGAATACAAATGCGGGAATCGAGGTCGCCACAGGTGATTATATTGCTTTTGCAGACCATGATGATGAGCTTACACCGCACGCACTGTTTGAGTGTGTCAAGGCTCTGAATAAAGACAGAAAGATTCGTGTTCTGTATTCTGATGAGGATAAGATGTCTATGGATGGGCATAAATTCTTCCAGCCGCATTTTAAACCGGATTATAATCCAGATCTGCTCTGTACGGTAAATTATATCTGTCATTTGTTTGTGGTTGACAGAAAGGTCATTGACAAGGTTGGCATGCTTCGTTCAGAATTTGACGGAGCACAGGATTATGATTTTATTTTCCGCTGTATTGAGGCAGTGGATCCGTCAGAAATTTATCACATTCCCAAGATTCTGTATCACTGGAGATGCCATGAGGATTCCACAGCTGAGAATCCGGAAAGCAAAACTTACGCATTCGAGGCAGGAAAACGTGCAATCGAGGCACATTATGAGAGAACCGGCATCCATGCAGAAGTTTATCAGGGAGAATTTCTGGGACTTTACAGGACAAGATTTATTCGTGACCATGATCCACTGATCTCCATTGTCATTCCGAACAAGGACCATATTGAGGATCTGAAACGCTGTATGGATTCTATTGATAAGAAGTCAACGTATCAGAATTATGAGTATATCATTGTGGAGAACAACAGTACAGACGAGAAGACATTTCAGTATTACAAGGAACTGGAGGCTTCCAATCCGAAAGCGCATGTGGTCTACTGGGACAGAGAGTTCAATTATTCCGCAATCAATAATTATGGTGCATCCTTTGCGAAAGGGGAATATCTGCTTCTTCTTAACAATGACACGGAGATCATCAATCCGGACTGTCTGGAGGAGCTTCTTGGCTATTGCATGAGAAGTGATGTGGGAGCGGTCGGAGCGAGAATGTATTATGAGGATGATACGATCCAGCATGCAGGTGTTGTGATCGGCTTCGGAGGAATTGCAGGTCACTGTTTTGTTCTTCAGCCAAGAGGAACTACCGGATACTGCCACAGGATCATCTGTGCACAGGATTACAGTGCGGTGACGGCAGCCTGCATGATGGTGAAGAGAGAAGCCTTTGATAAGGTCGGCGGTCTTACAGAAGAACTTGCAGTTGCCTTTAATGATATTGACTTCTGTATGAAGCTCAGGGCAGCAGGATATCTGATCGTATACAATCCATATGCGGAATTGTACCATTATGAATCCAAGTCCAGAGGTCTTGAGGATACTCCGGAAAAGGTTGCGAGATTTAATAAAGAGATCCAGATCTTTGAGAAACGGTGGCCGGATATTCTGAGAAACGGGGATCCGTATTACAATCCGAATCTGACCCTGAAGAGTCAGGATTTTTCACTGAGACGTATATAGGAGGATTTTGGAAATGAAAGTATTAGTGACAGGCGTAAAGGGACAGCTTGGATATGATGTAATGAATGAGCTGGCCAGAAGAGGTTATGAAGGTGTCGGCGTTGATGTTGCAGAGATGGACATAACAGACAGTGAGGCTGTAGAAAAAGTAATGACAGAAGTTCAGCCGGACAAGGTCGTCCACTGTGCTGCCTGGACTGCAGTAGATGCTGCTGAGGATAATCAGGAGGTTTGCCATAAAGTAAATGTGGATGGAACCGCAAATATTGCAAAGATGTGTGGAAAACTTGATATTCCGATGGTATATATCAGCACGGACTATGTGTTTGACGGTCAGGGAACCCGCCCGTGGGAGCCGGATGATCCGGTTGTGGAACCGCTGAATGTCTATGGACAGTCCAAATATGAGGGAGAGGTTGCAGTAGAAAAGTATGCTCCTCATTATTATATTGTCCGTATTGCGTGGGTGTTTGGACTGAATGGCAAGAACTTTATCAAGACTATGCTGAATCTCGGCAAAACACATGACACTCTGACGGTTGTAGATGATCAGATCGGTACGCCGACCTATACCTATGATCTGGCAAGACTTCTGGTGGATATGCTGGAAAAAGAAGAGTACGGAAAATATCATGCGACCAATGAGGGCGGATATATCTCCTGGTGCGACTTTGCAAAAGAAATCTTCCGTCAGGCAGGTATGGATGTCAGGGTTCTGCCTGTAAGCTCCGCAGAATATCCTGCAAAGGCAAAACGTCCGTCGAACAGCCGTATGGAGAAAAAGAAACTGGAAGAGCATGGATTTACTCGTCTTCCGGACTGGAAAGATGCTCTTAAACGCTATTTGAAGGAAATTATGTAAACTGATGAATGAAAAAAATAATTCCAGACCAAAGATCCGGACAGCTTCTGTGCTGTCCGGATTTTGTCAAAGCCCTGACATGAGGGCACTTTGCTTTTTGTTTCTGCTGCTGAGTGCAAGCTGCAGCTTTATGTTCCGGGATTATCTCTATGGAAATGATCTGATGATCTTTAACGATATCGGAAGTGATACCTGGCAGCAGTATATCATGAATTATACCAGCATTGTAAATCATCTGAGAGATGGAAGCTTTTCTCTCTGGGATTTTAATAACGGACTGGGAATCAATCAGTTTAACTTTAATCTGTTTGATCCGTTTCTGATGCTGCTTTATGGAGCCGGAGTGATTCTGGGACCGGCACATATGCTTCTCTACATCAATGTGATCCAGATTCTCAAGATCATGGTGGCGGCATTTGCTTTTTACTGGTTTCTCTCGCAGTTTTCATTCAGTGTGTTGTCCAGGATGATCACATCTTATGCATATGCACTGAATGGTTTTCTTCTGGTGTGGGGACAGCATTATCAGTTTGGAACTGTTGTGATCTATTTTCCGCTGATGCTTCTTTTCAGCGAAAAGTTTATTCAGAAGAAAAAGGGTAAGGCACTGTTCCCGGTCATGGTATTTCTGTGCGGAATCTACAGCGTTTATTTCACATATATGTGTCTGGCAGCGACAGGACTGTATCTTGTGTTTCGAATTCTGATGCTGGACGGGCTTAGTTGGAAAGAGAGAGTCCAGAGATTCCTGCTAGGCTGTCTGGAAATGATCCTGGGAGTGGGGATGAGCCTTGTGGTCTTTCTTCCGATGGCAGAAGTTCTTTTGAATGTGTCTTCCAGACTGGACAGTGACGGAACCGGGCTTCTGGATTTTCTGAGGCAGTGTTTTACACCGTATTCGCGTAAGTTTTATCTGTCCATGCTCAAAAGAATGTTCTCAAGCAACCTACAGAATGGTTATGGACTGGCAAAGGGACCTCAGCAGTATGTGATGAATTATTATGAGGATCCGGCACTTTTCTGCTCAACACTGGCTGTTTTTCTGAATGTGCAGTTTCTTGCAGTCCTGCACAGAGCAGAGATGACAAAACGTGCCAGAAGAGTCCTGTACGGAGCGGCTGTCCTGATTTTTGCCGGTGTGGCACTCCCGATCGGTGGAATGGCATTTAATTATTTTACATTGCCGACGCAGCGTTATACATTTGTTCTGATGCCGATATTACTGCTTCTGATGGCATGGATGTGGGATTATATGCGAAAAGGCGGACGGCTGAATCTTGTGCTGATCCTCGGAGTAACTGTCCTTATGGAATGGGCATACAGATGTGGATATGAACAGGCTGGATTTCAGGAATATAAGACAAACATCCTGATCCTGACAGTTACAGGAATTCTGACAGCCCTGTGCCTGACGGTACTCTGCTTCCTGAAAGATACACAGATCCGAAATGTGGCCCTTGGATTTCTGGGAGTTGTACTTGTTGTTAATGTGGTGTCTGAGGGAGGTACAAACTATCAGAATCGTGTGACGATGAAAAAAGCAGATGTTCCGGCAGAAATGATGGAGCAGGAGACAAAGCGTTATGAAGAGATGAAGACCTCAGAGGATAAAGAGACAAAATACAGGGCAGAGCTTGAAAAACCGCAGGATTTCTTCCGGGAAATGTACAGAGCTGACCTTAAGGACTGCCTAAATTATCTGAAAGAAAAAGATCCGACCTTCTATCGTGTGGAAAAGGATTATATTTCAGGAACTGTCTCCATGGATTCATCCGGTCAGGGATATCGGGGAATCTCAACCTATAATTCTGTTATGAACGGAAATATCAAGGAATTTGTCGAAATCTGTTATCCGGAACTGTTCTTTGCAGATCATAATCATTATACCTTTTGGAATAATGTGGAAGATAACTGGCTGGCGGCTTTTCTCGGCGTGAAATATATTCTGTCGGGAAACAGCGAACCGGATGAAACGAAGTACAGACTTCTGGATCAGGTAGGAAGCCTTTATATCCATGAGAATATACGGGATGCAGAGACTGCACATTTCTATTCACAGGATATCTCGGAGGAAAGTCTGAAGGAACTGTGTACAGAAGAAACCAGAGAAGAACTTCTGAGAGAGGCGATCGCACTGGAAGACGGGACAAAGATCCAGGATGTATCTGAGATCCGGAAACTGAAATCAGAAGAGCAGAAAGCAGCGGAAGAAAGTTCTTCTGTGATGCTGTATGCACCGCAGAAGGATTCTGTTGTCACGGGAAGCATCCATGCAGAGACGGATGGATATGCCATGTTTATGATTCCGTATGAAAAGGGATGGAGTCTTATGATAGATGGAGAAGAGACAGAGCTTCTGCGTGGCGATATTGGTTTTCTGGCGTGTAAAGTGCCAGAGGGAGATCATACAGTTCTTCTTACCTTCCGGGCTCCGGGTCTTAGAGAAGGTGCGGTGGGAAGTATTCTGTGCTGGATTCTGTTTGCAGGAAGCAGGATACTGATCCTGTACAAAAAAGAAAAATCAGCGGGTGCCTGAAGGCATACCGCTGATTTTTCTTTTTGGTGTTTCGTGGGCACTGTTTTATAAAAATACAGGTTCCTTATGATTTCGCAATTTTGATGATCCTCCACAGAATCAGAAGGAATACTACGAGTCCGGCACCACCGATCAGAATGTATGGAAGATTGTTTGTGTTCTCAGAGTATGCTCTGGCAGCTTCCAGATTCTGTTCGCTTTCGTGGTCGAAGGAAGTTGTCTCTTCCGGTACGTCCTCCATGACAGCAGTTCCAACGGCATTGCCGCCAAAGAAATACTGTCGGGTATACTCGCCATCCTGAATCTCGCCGTCCTCAGTGGTGAGGCTGTCGGCTGTGGCACCGGCCGGAACATAAACATCTCCTCCGGAAACCATATTGAAGTCGTTATTTCCAAGAGAAAGAGTCTGGAAATTATCGAACCCATAATCAAGAAGACTTCCCGCTTCCGTGGCAGTTGTTCCGGAAGCACCCTGAAGTACGACTGCGATCAGAGTAGTATTGTTTTTTTCGGCAGCACAGACAAGTGTGCTTCCAGATGCTTCGGTATAACCCTCTCTTCCGCCGAGACAATACTGATAGTAAGCAGCATTGGAGGCGGACATCATAGAAAAGTTGTTTGTAAGGACACGATCACCGCCGGATACGTTTGTAGCAGGGATAGTATAGGAAGCAGTGCCGGCAATGGTCCGGAAGGATTCATTATCGATGGCTGCCTTCATGATAAGTGCCATGTCGTGTGCTGTCGTATGCTGGTTTTCGTCCGGAAGTCCTGTTGGATTTGTAAAAACAGTATTTGTACATCCAAGCTGTGCAGCACGGTCATTCATCATCTGTACAAAAGCGTCCACAGAGCCCCCGATATGTTCAGAAAGCTGAAGTGCGATATCGTTGGCGGAACTGAGCATGATCGCATAGAGGCATTGTTCTACAGTAAAAACTTCATCTAGCTGGGCGGAAATATTAGCACCGCCGTCGGTAACACCGGACACACCGGTTGCTGTCATGGTAACCTGATCCGTGAGCTGACAGTTCTCCAGGGCAAGAAGAGTTGTCATAATCTTGACGGTGGCACCGGGATAAAGTACCTGATCCATATTTTTAGAATAAAGAAGAGTCTGTGTGGCGTCCTCCATGATCACAGCAGCGGAGGAAGTGATCTCCGGGCCCTGCGGCCATCCGGGAATACTGTTGGTGGTTACGGCAGAGGCATCCGTCTGTGTATCTGTGGTTGTTTCTTCCGCTGCAAAAACCGGTGTCTGGAACATTAAAGAACAGGAAATTCCCAGAGTCAGAAGACCGCGGCATAATTTTTTTAATTGCATAATCTATTCTCCTGTGACTGATAAAGTAGTATATTTTTTGTTAAAGAAAAATACGTAACTGCGAGGATATTGAACAGTTACAAAAATACATATCAACTCTTATAATATCCCATTTTTCGACGCAATTCAAGCAGAATGACATAGCCCCTTGCAAAAACAGGCCCAGAATGGTAAAATAAAGCCACTTATGAATAAAAATAGTGTAAATAAAAAGTCCGAGGACACATATATGAATAAAAAACAACAGGCTGTGGGAGGAATCCAGTGGGGGCGTATGCTTAAGAAACTGAATCCCTACACAATTCAAAAAGGATTCCGTTATCTGAAGCATTATGGTCCAAAAGAATTCTGGATTCGTCTGCATGAGCGTTTTGAACCGGAAGAAGTTCCGTATGGTCCGTGGTATGAGGCATATATCCCGGATGCGGCAGAACTTGAGAAGCAAAAGAAACACAAGTTTGGCTATACTCCGCAGATCAGTGTCGCAGTACCGGCATTTCGTACACCGGAGGTTTTTCTGCGTCAGATGATCCAGTCTCTTCTTGATCAGACGTATCCGAACTGGGAACTCTGTATTGCAAATGGAAGTCCTGAGGACACCGCAATGGCAGCTGTTCTTAAGGAATATAGTTCCAGAGACAGGAGAATCTGTGTCAGAAATCTGGATGAGAATCTCGGAATCGCGGGAAATACCAATGCGGCGCTTACCATGGCAGGAGGAGAATTTGTAGGACTTCTTGACCATGATGATCTTCTGGCACCGAATGCTCTCTATGAAATCGTAAAGAAACTCAATGAAGACAGGCAGCTGGATGTTGTTTATACAGATGAGGATAAGGTCACAACTGACCTCAGTGAACATTTCCAGCCACATCTCAAGCCGGATTTTAATCTGGATCTTCTGAGATCCAATAACTATATCTGCCATTTTTTTGTGGCCCGTAAATCCATCGTGGATAAGGTGGGGGGATTTCGGCAGGAATTTGACGGTGCACAGGATCATGATTTTATTTTCCGCTGTGTAGAAGAAGCTTCCGGAAGAGTGGGACATGTACCGGAAATCCTTTACCACTGGCGCACACATAAAGCGTCGACAGCAGATAATCCTGCCAGTAAGATGTATGCATTTGAGGCAGGCAGGAGAGCAATCGAGGCACATCTTGGGAGAATGGGCGTTGAAGGCGAGGTAAGTCATACACCAGATCTTGGTTTCTTCCGCGTGAAGTACCCGGTTCATGGTGAACCGATGGTCTCTATCATCATTCCGAATAAAGATGAGAAGGAATCCTTAAAGGCATGTATAGAGTCAATCAGAGAGAAGACAGAATATCAGAATTATGAGATTTTGATCATAGAAAACAACAGTACTTCGGAGGAGATTTTTCATTATTATAAAGAACTTTCCAGAGATCCGAAGATCCGTCTCCTCAGATGGAAGAAAGAATTCAATTATTCTGCCATCAATAACTATGGAGTACGCCATGCAAAAGGCGAGTATCTGCTCTTTTTGAACAATGATGTAACGGTGATCACCCCGGGCTGGATCAAGGAAATGCTTGGTGTCTGTCAGAGAAGAGAAGTCGGGGCAGTTGGCGTGAAGCTGATTTACCCGGATAATACGCTCCAGCATGCGGGATGTGTGATTGGGATCGGTGGTATTGCAGGGCATATGTTTGTCGATATGCCGGCGAACAGGACGGGATATCTTCACAAGGCCTCGATTCTTCAGGATATGAGTGCGGTGACAGCTGCCTGTATGATGATGAAGCGCAGTGCTTTTGAGGAGGCTGGTGGTTTTACGGAGAAACTGTCCGTTGCATTCAATGATGTGGATCTTTGTCTGAAGGTACGTAAGAATGGAAGTCTGATCGTATATGATCCATATGTTCAGTTATATCATATGGAATCCAGGACAAGAGGGGCAGAGGACAGTGAAGCCAAGGTAAGACGTTTCCAGGAGGAAATTGAATATATGCGTTGCCAGTGGATCGATATTCTCAAAAAGGGTGATCCTTACTATAATAAGAACCTGTCTCTGACGAAATGGAATTACTCCCTTCGACCGATCCGGGGAATGGAGAAACATGGCAATAAGGAGAAATAATATGGAAGTATCGGTTGTCATACCGAATTATAACGGGATTGCGTTTCTGGACAGTGTGCTTGCAAGTCTGGAGGGGCAGACTCTCAAAAATTTCGAAGTTATCTTTGTAGATAATGGTTCTTCAGATGGAAGCTGCTCGTTTGTAGCGGGGAATTACCCGTGGGTGCACATCATCGAACTGCCGGAAAACTATGGGTTCTGCCGTGCGGTCAATGAGGGAATCAAGGCATCCAGAGCACCCTATGTACTGCTGCTCAATAATGATACAGAAGTGAAGGAAGATTTTCTGGAAGAGATGACTGCTGCGATCCGGAGACACAAGAAAGCTTTTTCCTGTGCGGCCAGGATGGTTCAGTATCATGACAGGGATCGTCTGGATGATGCGGGAAACTTTTACAATGCACTGGGCTGGTCCTTTGCCAGAGGCAAGGGAAAGGACATTCATACCTACGAGGAGGAAGAAAAGATATTTTCTTCCTGTGGAGGAGCGGCAATCTATCGAAGGAAGGTCTTTGAACGGATCGGTTATTTTGATGAAGAACATTTTGCTTATCTGGAAGATACGGACATCGGATATCGTGCGAGAATATACGGCTATGAAAACTGGTACGCACCGAAGGCAGTTGTCTATCATGTGGGAAGCGGTACCAGTGGCTCCAGATATAATCAGTTCAAGACCAGATATTCTTCAAGGAATAATGTCTATCTGATCTATAAGAATATGCCGTTGTTCCAGATTATTCTGAACCTTCCGTTTCTTTTGGCAGGATTTCTGATCAAGTTTCTGTTCTTTGCTGCAAAGGGAATGGGAAAGGAATATCTGGCAGGTATCAAAAATGGTTTTTCTATCAGCCGTAAAGGCCATAAAGTACCGTTTTCGATGAAACATCTGCCAAATTATGCAAGAATACAGCTGGAATTGTGGAAGAATATTTTTCTACGATTTACTGCATAAAATTCTGCTTACAGAGAAACTGATAAAATTTTATAAAATAAAATCTGGTATTTTATTGATTTTAAGAAATAACTATTATAATATAAAACACACATAACTGTTCAGAAATCTCACAGTTACGAGTCAAAATGCATTTTAAATTACCTTCTGAATAGTTACAAAAAAATGGAGAGGTGACAGAACTTGATTCAGGATAATCAGAAGAGTTTCAGTCGTCTCCAGATGCTGATAGATGCCGTTGTCATTGCAGCAGCCTATGTTGTTGCCTGGATGATCCGCTTTATAGGTCCGTTTGCATATTCTGCAGTCCGGGCACTGGCGTTCGAGCAGTATATGTTTGCACTGATCTTTATCATTCCGGGATATCTGCTGCTGTATCAGGCATTTACCCTGTATGAACCTCTGCATATGCAGGGAAGGCGGCTTGTGCTTGCCAATATCATCAAGGCAAATGTGCTGGGACTGCTTCTTGTTGTATTCAGTCTTTATATGATCGGTGAGCCTGATTTTTCCAGACTTACAGTTTATATTTTTTGTGTTGTTAATATTTTTATGGAATGGGGAGTCAGACTTCTGATCGATTCCCTTCTTAAAGATATGCGCAAGAGAGGGCTGAACCAGAAACAGATATTGCTGGTAGGTTACAGCCGTGCGGCAGAAGAGTACATTGACAGAATTATGCAGAATCCTCAGTGGGGATATATTGTCCGTGGAATTCTGGATGACAATGTGCCGGCAGGGACTATATATAACGGAGTCAAGGTGATAGGACGCATTGCGAATCTTACCGTGATTCTGCCTGCAAACAGACTGGATGAGATTGCGATCACATTGGGTTTAAGTGAATATTATCGTCTGGAGGAGATTGTTGCAATGTGTGAAAAGTCCGGAGTACACACAAAATTTATTCCGGATTATAACAAGATCATTCCTACAAAGCCATATACGGAGGATATTCTGGGACTACCGGTGATCAACATCCGTTATGTGCCTTTGAGTAATACATTTAATGCAATGGTCAAGCGAATAATGGATATTGTGGGTTCTGTTATGGCAATTATCGTTTCTTCGCCGGTCATGCTTCTGATGTGTATCCTCATCAAAGCAACATCACCGGGGCCGCTTATCTACAAACAGGAGAGAGTAGGTCTTCATAACAAGACATTTCGAATGTATAAATTCCGTTCCATGGAAATTCAGCCGGAAGCAGAAGAACGCAAGGCATGGACCGTCAAAAATGATCCGAGAGTTACCGGAATCGGTAAATTTATGCGAAGGACGAGCATTGATGAACTTCCACAGCTTTTTAATATTCTGAAGGGCGACATGAGTCTGGTAGGTCCAAGACCCGAAAGACCGTTCTTTGTCGAAAAGTTCAGGGAAGAAATACCAAGATATATGGTCAAGCATCAGGTGCGGCCGGGTCTCACAGGATGGGCGCAGGTCAATGGATTCAGGGGAGATACATCTATCCGGAAACGAATTGACTGTGATCTGTACTATATTGAGAACTGGAGCATAGGATTTGACATAAAAATTTTGTTTCTGACAATTTTTAAAGGTTTTATTAACAAAAATGCATACTAAGTAAGAAGGAGAAAAGATGGCAGGAAAACGCAGATCAAAAAAGAAAAAAGTACTTTTTGCGGTTGAGATCCTTGTACTTCTGGTATTTATCGGTGGACTTTATGTCTATGGCCAGCTGAATACCAAACTGGACAAGATTCAGCAGCCAGTATTGGATGAGAGCAAAATCAAGGTGAACCAGGAAGTTCAGGATTCTATTAATTCCGAAACCTCTACGCTGACAGGATATACCACATATGCGTTATTTGGTATTGACCACCGTGACAAAAACACTGCTCTTGGCGGCGAAAACAGTGATACGATCATTATTGCGAGTGTCAACAATGATACCAAAGACGTAAAACTTGCATCAGTTTATCGAGATACACTTCTGAACATGGGCTTCAGTGACAAGGAAACCTATTCCAAAGCGAATGCGGCATATGCGTATGGTGAGGCTGAACAGGCAATCACAATGCTGAACACAAACCTTGACCTGAATATTTCTGATTATGCAACTGTAAACTTTAATGCACTGACAACCATCATTGATGATCTCGGTGGTCTGGATATGGATATGTCCTATGCAGAGATCGTTCATATGAATAACTACTGTGTAGAGACTTCTGAGGAAACAGATAAGGATTATACACCGATTGAACTGCCGGAAGAGCCGGAAGACATTGAGAAGATTCAGTATACTTATCATCTGAATGGTGTACAGGCAACTTCCTACTGCCGTATCCGCTATACAGCAAGTCTTGACATGGGACGTACAGAGCGTCAGCGTAAAGTGATCCAGATGATCGTGGATAAAGCGAAATCAGCAGGACTGAGCACAATTTTCAAGATCATGGATGATGTATTCCCGATGGTAACTACTTCTATGGATAAGACAGAAATCCTTCAGATGCTTCCGACCCTGATCGGATACAGCGTTAATGATACAACTGGTTTCCCGAGTTCTTTCAAGTTCTCCAATGTTAAAGGAAGCGTTATTGTACCAACTTCACTGGAATCAAATGTTATCGAACTTCACAAGTTCCTCTACGGAGATGAGGCATATACACCTTCAGCGACGGTACTTGCCAACAGCCAGAGAATTCTGGAGATCGTAGGTGGTGAGGCAAGCCTTGAGGATACACAGAAGGTAACAGAAGAGAATACTGCAAATGATAACGTCATCTTCGAAAAGAACGGAACATCATGGGAAGAAACAGCCGGAAGTGACGACAGCAGTGATAATACAGATTCCACTGGCGGTGGAGAAGAATCTGGCGGCGGAGGCGAATCTGGCGGTGGAGAAGAACCTG
>ERZ824473.3036-NODE-3036-length-17617-cov-8.019132_pt1 | contig 17617 bp, 17 predicted proteins | sample MGYA00519874_ERZ824473 | MGnify/ENA primary metagenome ERZ824473 (study PRJEB31778, sample SAMEA3449151) | human gut metagenome | biome: human gut; feature: human-associated habitat; material: faeces | place: United Kingdom | collected 2010/2012 ... | reverse complement strand
TTAGCGGGCGGTTTATTTGGCGCGGCTACGCGCGCGCCAGACTGAAGTCATTAACAAGAAAAGCGCTGGATGCAACATACGCATCCAGCGCTTTTTGTTTTCCAATATATACATCGCGTCCAGCGGGCGATTGAGGGCGGCTGCGCCATAGACGGATAGCTCGCAAAATGGAAATTGCGAAAAGCAAGCAGACGGCCGGCTCAAAGTGACCCCAGAAACAACACCCCGCGAACCGAATAGGCGCCCCTACTGCCCCATCCAAACGACCACGCCGCGAAAAGCCTTGCAACGCAGCACCAAGCAGCCGTCGAACGCGTGAATCGAGCGCAAACGGCGCTCGCCCAAAGCGACTGTCGCATCGCCGTTTCGGCACGTTATTCAATCGGCCCCATGAGGAACATATTGTGCGTCGACTGGAACAGCAGCTTGCCCGTCGCCGCCTCGCGCGTGGTCACGCGAATCACGGCGGTCGAGCGGCCCTTATGCAAAGGTTCGGTCGTCACGTCGACCTTACAGCACGGCACCGCTTTGAAAAAATTGATGCTCGCGGAATTGCACACGTTGTTCACGCCAAACGAATACGTCGCGAACCCGCAGCCGATTTCTCCAATGAAATAGCCCGTGCCGCCATGGATACCGCCGCGATAATTGCCCAAGCTTTCGGGAATGTTCATCGTGAAGTGCACATACCCAGGCTCGCTTACCTCGACAATCTCAATATTCTCTCGGAACTCGGGCGCTTCAGGAACGTTGCACCACATCTTCTCGATCAGTTTCTCGTCAACCATTCCGATTCCCCTTCCGCATTCAAAAAAATATTGTTCGCACCAACAACGTCAGCTGCCTTCATCGGCGTCATTTTCGTGCAACCGTCACATTGCATCAATAAACAACTTCCGTTATCTGTGGAAAGAAGTCGAGCGCAGGCCAGTCCGCCTTCTTCCGCCTAGGCCTTGCGCACTAAATAGCAGCAATGGATTTTGGCATTGCGCTCGAAATCGTGCGGAATGGTCTGCGGCGTAATATCCTCAATTGCCACGCCCGCCTCGGCAAGCGCTTCAACATCAGGCTTGAAATTGCGCAGGTTGCAGCTGAACACCGCTACGCCGTCGCGCTCGAGCAAGCGCACCACATTCGTCAACAGCTTCACGTGGTCGCGCTGCACACTCCAGGTGTTTTTGCCCATGGCCTTCGAATTCGAAAACGTAGGCGGGTCCACGAAAATCAAATCGAAGCGGCGCCACCCGCGCGCCTCACGTTCAATCCACTGCAACACATCGGCGCGCACGAAGCCGTGCTCGGGGCCATCGCAGCCGTTCAATTCCATATTGCGATGTGCCCACGACAAATAGGTCTGCGACAAATCGACCGTAAGCGTCGATTTTGCGCCGCCCACCGCCGCATGAACCGTGCAGGTACCCGTGTACGAGAACAGGTTCAAAAACGACTTGCCCTCGGCCATGCCTCCGACCATTTCGCGCGTCACGCGGTGATCGAGGAAAATGCCCGTATCCAAATATGAACCCAAGTCGCACTCGAACACGTTGCCCGATTCCTGCGTATAGAGCACATGCCCCTCTTTTTGCTGGTCGGTATATTGCCCGCCGCCTTTTTCGCGACGACGCGTCTTCAAGAACACACGCTCGCGAGGAATGCCAAGCGTTGCCGAAGCGATTTCCACCGCATCGTCCAGACGGGCGGCAGCTTTGGCTGCATCAATCGATTTCGGCGCTTGGTACTCAGCTATGACCAGGCAGCTCTCGCCTTCACTCTTCCATACGCCGTCATATCGGTCGATAGCCACGGCGAAATCGGGCAGGTCGGCATCGTAAACGCGATAGCACGAAATGTCGTTGTCGCGCGCCCACTTGCGGCGGTCTTTCGCCACTTTGCGAAGACGCGCCGCGAACTGGTCAGCGCCCTTGTCGCGACACAGCACCTCGACCTTGCGCCCGCCGTCGATGTTGCCCACCATGAGGGGATACTGCGCAGGCAATGGTTCGAAAGCGGGCTCCGTGGCCGCCAGCTCAACATCGCCGCGAGCGCTGCGGGACGCGCCATCGCCACGGGACTCCCAATCGTCATGGGGTCGGCCATTGCCACGAAATCCCCGTTCACCGCGAGACCCCCCATTGCCACGCGACGCGCCATTGCCACGCGAAGCACCGCGACCACTTGGCCCGCTTTTGCGCGAATCTCGCCCCCGGAAATCGCCTCGTGCGCTCGAGCGACGCGCTTCTTGGCCACCTTGGCCATCACGCGCGCCACGTTTATCGCGCGATGGGTTTTGAAACTGCTCGTTTTGCGCCACTTACGCACCCGCCTTCACGCCAAATTCGAACGGCGGCTGAGCCACCATCTCAAGCACCAGCTGGCAACGAATAGAAAGCGGATCGCGATTCTCGCTCAGAAACATCGGCACCTCGGCGCGCGGAAGAAGGAATGACTCGATAAATTCGGTCGACTCGCTGCGCGGCTCGGCCACACGTTCCACCTCGGCAAATACCATGGCGATGCTCTCGTCGCCCATGCCGAGCGACGAAAAACCAGGCTGCACGCATGCACGTGCGCTCACCGGCTGGCCGCACTCGTCGCGCACCAAATCGAAGCCGGTTTCTTCGCGCAACTCGCGGGCCGCGCATTCCACGATGTCCTCGCCAGGCTCGCGCAAACCAGCGGGAAACGCCACGCACATGCGATTCATGGGGAAACGGAATTCGCGAATGAGCAGGAATTCATCGTTCGCCGTATGGCCCACAATGCACACCGCATCAACCTGGGGCGCAACGGTTCCCAGCGTCTCGATTTCGCTGCGATATTCCTCAAGGCCCTTGCGCGAAACCACGTCATATTTCAGCTCGCGCCCATTCGGCAAGCGATACGTCAGAATATATTTCTTAATCCAGCCATCGCTCACCTGCTCGATGCCGAGCAATTCGGGCAATCCGGCCGCTTCATCGAAGCTTGCCGTGCACACGTCTTCTTCCATAATCGCTCCTTCGAATGCCACTTGATCGGCAGCGTTTACTGCAGCGTTTTTTTAATCTGCACCATTGTATAGCGACGACGCCCGCAAAACAGAAGAGGACGCCAACGCCGCCGCGAAAATGGCTATCGCGCCCCATGACAAGCATCGCGAACGGCGACAAACGTCGGCGAGCATCGGCAAGCGCCGACCGAGCGGCCCCATTGCGAATGGTGACGCTTTCGACCACGAAGAACGATTTGGTGGTCAAAACGGCCGCCATTCGCAAAATCGCGAAGCGGAAGTTCCCGACAAACGCCGCTCCAGGCCACCCCAGGCTCCCCAGAGACCGCCCCGAGTCCTCCGAGGGCACTTCAGCACGCCCAGAGATGCCCTTCCGAGAAAAAGAGATGCCGCATCAAGCGGCCTTCCTTACAAATGACGGCGTTTTTGACCACAAACGAGCCGGCGCTGGTCAAAACCGCCGCCATTTGCAAAAACAGCTTCCAATCAGCAGGGGCGGCCCAACTGCAGTCCCGCTAGCCCGCCAGCTCGGCTCGAACAGCTCGTCAGCTCAAATCAACCAGTTCCTGACGTACGCGCTGCGCACGCTGACGCCCATTGGCGCTCGGACCGCACACGCAATCAAATTCATAGGCAAGCAAACGAAGCGCCGCAAAGCACACGGCGAGCGTTACCACGAGCGCCGCAAGCAAAATCGCGAGCTCCATGACAGACCCCTTTCCGCAAACGCAAAAGCTCCTATCGCATGCTCGCCGCGAGAGTTTCGCGAAAGAATCAAACCCCTTTCGACGAGCGCGGGAAAAGTCCAATTCGTTAGAATCATCATGTCGCATGAACGTAAAACCCACGCAAAGCGCAGGTCAAAAATGAAATTCAACTTTTGAAGGCTACTTTGCAAAACGTGAAGATGCTGCCAAAGTGCCATGGACGTTTTTTCACATTTCCAAGAGCAGCTCCATGCAGGTGTACGATGGCGACCCCTTTTACCGAAAACCTGGAGATGACCCACCCATGCGAGAACGCATCAAATTCCACAGCAAGCGACTTACGCTTTTCTTCATTCAGCTGGCCTTCCTTGCCGGCGTTTGCTACATCGGCGAAGCGGTTTCAGTCCATTTGCCCGTCGAGGTTCCTGCGAACATCTGCAGCATGGGTATTCTGCTCTCGCTGCTTATCTCAGGCATGATTGACGAGAGCAAAATCGAACTCGTATCAAGCTTCCTGCTGAAATACATGCCCGTATTCTTCATTCCCGCGGGCGTCACGATTCTAAGATGCCTCCCCATGATCGGCGACCGCATCGGCTGGTTCGCACTCGTGTGCATCATCACCACCGTGCTCGTGTTCCTCTCCACGGCGCTCACGGTAATTCTTGTTGGACGCTTGCAGAAATACATTGCAGGCAAACGCGCCGGCAAAGACGTCCATCTGCGTGGCGTGTTCACAACCGAGACCGAAGGAGAATAGCCATGGATTTCGCATCGGTTCTTGAAGCAGGCGGAAGCCTGGCGCTGAGCATTGGCGTGTTCGCGTTCGCCGTGTGGCTTAACCGCAAAACGAATTCCCCGCTCCTCAACCCCCTGCTCGTCACGGTGGCCATCATCATGATCGGCCTTACCGTGTTCAACATCCCCCTCGATTCGTACGAAAAGGGAGCAACGCTCATTTCGTCCATGCTCGGCCCCGCCACTGCTGTGTTGGCGTTCTCCATTTACCAACAACGCAAGATTCTGCAGAGCAATTTCCTGCCGATTTTCATAGGATGTTTGGTAGGATCCACCGTTTCCATGGTGAGCGCATACGGACTGTGCGAGCTGTTCGGCCTGGGCGACCAAGTGGCGCTTTCCACACTGCCGAAATCGACCACCGCTCCCATCGCGCTTGCCGTGACCGGAGAGCTGGGCGGAACGGCGTCTATCACCATGGCGGCCGTCATGACCACGGGTGTTATGGGTGCGATTTTTTCACCCATGCTGGCCAATTTGTTCCACATCAAGAACAAAGTGGCCCAGGGCGTGGCCATTGGCACGTGCAGCCACGCGGTAGGCACGGCGAAGGCCCTGGAAATGGGCAAACTCGAAGGAGCCATGAGCGGCGTGGCCATTGCGGTATCGGGCCTGCTCACCTGCTTTATTGTTATTGCGGCTACGTCCATTATGTAAGGAGCGAACTTGGGCAGCATTCCTACCCTTGACTTCATTGGGGCAAACACGCCAGCGGCAGCAGACCAACTTGCGGAAGAAACTGCCATAGAAACGGCGCACGGCGTCGTGTGGCCAAGCGCCCCACAGTGCGTTCATGGCGCGATTTTCGATCTGGACGGAACCCTGCTCGATTCCATGCCTTGGTGGGACGACTTGGGCGAGCGCTACCTTCGCTCACTCGGCAAAACGCCCGAGCCAGATATTCGCTACCACTTCAAGCGCCTTACCATGGAGGGATCGGCGCATTACATGAAGGAAACTTACGGCCTGGAGCAATCGATTGAAGAAATTTGCACGGGAGTGATGAGCGGCATTGAATTCGCCTACCGCGATTGCATCCAGTGCAAGCCGAGCGTTGTCGACATGCTTGAGGCGCTGAGCAACGCGGGTGTCGCCATGTGCGTCGCAACCGCCACGCGTCGCGACTGCGCGCTTGCAGCCCTCGAACGACTCGATATTCTTAAATATTTCTCGGCGTTGTTCACCTGCACTGAAGTGGGCGCAAGCAAAACCGAGCCCGACATTTTCGAGCTGGCGCTTTCGCACCTTGGCACCCCACGCGAAACCACGTTTGTGTTCGAAGATTCGCTGCACGCTATCGAAACGGCGCATGCGGCCGTCTTCCCCGTGATGCTCATCGACGAACCGGCCAGCGCAGGCGATGCGAAAGCATGCCAAGCCCTCGCCGACGTGCGCCTGAAAAACTTCACAGCCTTCTCAACGCTCTAGTCGCGGAAGTGGCACGCATCGTAACTTGTGACCTGTTAAATGCTCGTAGCGTTTAACAGACACGGAAAAGGAAGGAGGGGAGCGAGCCCGGTGCTCACTCCCCTCCTTTGATGAAACGACGAATGCGTTCCGGTTAGATTTCGCCCGCTTCGGCAGCCTTCAAGGCCTGTGTCAGCTGATCGGCGCAGCTCGTGGTGCGACGACCACAGGTATTGCCCTCAAGAACAGAAACGACCCAATCGACAGGCTTGCCCTCGATGAGCTTTGAGATAGCCTTCAGATTGCCGTTGCAGCCGCCGACGAAGCTCACGTTGTGCACGTTGCCGTCGACGATGTCGAAATTGATTTGGCGCGAGCACGTGCCGCGCGTATTGAATGTATGCATGCCATTCCCCCTTGGAACTTCTCGTGATACCCGCACAGCTTACCATGATGAACTCTCATAGGCAGGCTATAATCAATCGCACTGAATACTTGCAGAATTCCTAAGGAGGTGACCATGCCACAACCCGCCCGCGCCCTTGCCGGTGCCGCATGCGCGCTCGTGTTGAGCACCACCATGTTCACCCCCGCGGCCTTCGCCGACGACGCCGAAGGCGACGACGCCACAACTTCCCGCAACGCCATCTCCGCCGCTGCCGATTCTGTACGCGGAGAGCTTGGCCCCGCACTTTCAACATATGACCAAGCGAAAAAGATCCTCGAAGCCCTCGAAGTGACCAATATCGCCACTGCCCGCGTTCAGGGCCTGCAAGATATGATGTATGACGGCACCGAAAAGCGCCCCACAGTCACCCTGCGCATTGACTCGGTCAAAGACGGCAAGAAAACCGAGACATCACTTCGCGAGGGAGCCGATTTCAACGTGCGATTCGATGGCGACCTGGTCAATCCCGGCACCGTGCACGTAACCATCACCGGCGCAGGCGACTATACGGGCACCGTGGAAACGAGTTTCGTGATTCTTCCGGCCGACTTGGCGAACGCAACCATCGACATGATTCCCGACCATGTACGCACAAGCTATCCCATTGAGCCCGACCCCGTCGTGAAGCTCGACGGGCGCACCCTTGTAAAGGGCGTCGATTACGAGGTGTCTTATTCCGAAAACGTGAACGAAGGCACAGCGACGCTCATGGTGAAGGGCATCGGCAATTGCGCTGGCGACACGCACGCGACATTTCAGATTATTGCGAATCCCAAGGAAGGAAAAATCGGTTATCGGGCCGTGTTCCCTTACGTAGCTGCTGCCGCGCTGGCCTGCTTCGCCGCGTTTGTCGTGCTGGCGGGCGCCCTTATCCATAAACGCCGCAAAGCAAAGCGGTTGCAAGCAAAATAAGCTACGAAGGACGCGCACCCGCGCCAAGCCGCGTCGCAGATGCAAAACTCCGCGCCAGCATTAAGCCGCGCTCCAACGCCAAACCTGCATTTCGCCATGCGCTCCATCGATCTGCATCTCGAACGCAAAAAGCCCGGAATGAATCTTCATCCCGGGCTTTTTAAGCCTTATTCAACGAGAAGGCTGCGTTTATTCGAACAAAACCTGATTGTCTTCGTCGTCTTCCACCGCGAATGCGTTCCATGCCCCCGAATCGGCGAAGGCGAGGAAATCATCCGTAGGAATGTCCATGCGCAGGCCCTCTTCGTCGAACGTGCCGTTGAAACGCTCTTCGAATTTCGCCCTCACTGGACCGTTCACGGGGCGCGAGAACCATACCCACGACGCCACCGGACCGCCCGCGTCGTTGAAGTCGGCGCCAAAGCCAGCGTCGACCGGCGTGCCGTCTTTACGCTGAATCATATATTCGTCAATCGCGAAACAGCCATCGAACTGCATGCGCGAAGCAATGCCCTCAATGGAGCTATCAACGGTGTTGCCCTTTTCGAAGAACGTGATTTTCACCGTGCCTTCCGCGGGCTCGACGGCAGCAGCGTCACCCTTGTCCATGAATTGCGCGGCCATCATTTCCGCGAGAGCTTTTTCGGAATCACTCAGCATGCTTCCTCCATTCCAAAACGCCGCCCCATCAGCGACGCATAACGACATGTCCTTAATATAGTCGAAGGTCGCAGCACGTGCACCAAATGCGCCCTTTCAATCGCAAAGCGAGACGAATTCGCCTTTATCCATAGGCTCGCCCTATTTATCACGCGCAAATAGACCCACAACTACGACTGCGACGAAACAGGGGGCTCTCTCTTTTCGTCGCTGCGCTTTTCGCGACTTTTCAGCGAGCGAAAGTCGAGCGCACTACAATAGGCTCATTCACGAAAGTACCCATGGGCCTAGAAAATTCATTGCGAAGGAGTTATGCGATGTTTTGCGTTTATTGCGGCACAAAACTCCCCGATGAAGCACGATTCTGCTTCATGTGCGGAAAGAAAGCCGAACCCGCCGACAATGCAGAAAATATCGTTGCCGCCAACAGCGGAAGCATCGACGAAGAAGGATTCGGCATCGAAATTCAAGAGGCCCCCACAACCAGCTCCAGCGAGAAAAACCCCGACACACCAGAGCTTGCCATCGAAGACGGCCTCATCGAAGATGCCCACGACACGTTCGCGACGGCCAACGAAAGCGACCCAGACGAAACATCAGCGGAAGACCAATCCAGCGAGCAAGCACACGGCATGTCGGAATCCGCCGACGAAAACGATCACGACGAGGCTGAAGAAGCTCAGGGCTCGAACTCGGCCGAGCTCGACGCCCCGAACAGCTCGTCGAACGAGACAACCGTAATTCCCTTTGCCACATCGTCCAGCAAGACGACCGTGATTCCCCTTGCCGCACCGTCGGACAAAACGACGATACTCCCTGGATTCGGCGCCGAAAAAGCAGCCCTCGAGCAGGAAAAATCTGACGAAATCGCCGCGCTTGCAGCTCTCTATCCCGATGCCAACCCCGCTCAATTCTGCGACCCCACGCCTTTTGAGGCGAAAAGCCCCGACATTACCGAGTTCATCGCCCCCGCACCCATTAATGGCACCAAGCCCGCCTCTGCGGAATCGGTCCATTACGCCGAAGGCCAAAAAAAGAAGAGCGCTGGCAAACGCGCCCTTCTTATCGCCTTCGTTGCAATCATCGCAGTGCTTGCAGCGGCCGCCGCATTCGGCATGTCATTCGACGTTTTACCCAACTAGCCCTTTGACCTGCGGCTATCAAAGCCGCCAATAGGCCATTAGACAACGAGCCTTTGCACTTCATCCTTAGAGTGAACGCCAAGCTTCGCATACAAATGGCGAGCGTGCGTTTTCACCGTATTCTGAGACAAGAACAGCTCACGCTCAATTTCAGCGCGCGTCTTGCCCTGAGCAATAAGTGCAAGGAGTTCAGTCTCTCGCTCGGTAAGGCCGAATTGCTCGCGCAGCACCGAGCAGCGCGCAAGCAGCCGTTCGCGTTGCCCAACGGCGCGCTGACCGCTTTCCAAATCGATGCCCGCAGCGCCCCAGTCAGCGTTCACCGATTCCTCGCTGCGCCAAATCAGCACGCTCACGCCAACGAGCAAAAGTCCCACGCCCGCCACAACCGACAACGCGAACGCATCGGACATCACACCAAACGCGCGCAGTCCATCACGAACAAGAACACCTGCTAAAATAGCCACCTCGCTGCTTGCGCGCGCGATGGCGAACATGCGCAAGCTGGGAATCTCAAAACGAAACGCCACATTCGCGAGCATCGCGAGCGCAAACACGGTAAACCACACGTACGCTAATTTCGCAAGGAACGAAACCACCGCCCCAAGCCCCGCAAACGCAAGCGGGGTAAAAGCGTATGCCGCAATTGCCGCAATCAAGCATGCCTGCGCCAGCTTGCGCAGATCGAATGATTTTTCTCCATGGAAGGCGGCATACATAAGCGCACCGCCCGCCACAGCCGTCGCCCAAATGCGATGAATCGCGCCCATGCCCTCGTCTATATTCGCGAAAATGCCCGAAATTCCTGATGCGAGCCCCGCAAGAGCCATAATGCCCACGATTTTCCAGGGAATACGAAACTCCACAGCGACGCAAGGCACGGGCCGCTCGGGAGCAACGATGCGAAAACTCGCCCACGCGCACGCGAGTGACAGCACCGGCAAAAGCGCGGTAGCCGCAACTGAGTAATTATGGGTCATGGTAGAAATTAGACAATACGTAGCCCATGCAGCGACGCATGACCCGCCGCCATACACCACCATCTGCATGGTGCCAAGCTGACAATAGATTTCCGCCCACAGGCAGAACAAATAAGCGCCACCGAGTGCCGAAGCTATGCCCGCGACGAAAACGAGAGTCGCATTCGCATCACCCGGCACAAATACATAACCGAGCACCGCCGTAAGCGCGGTCGTCGCAGCAACGAGCACGTTGCCCATCGCGCGCTGCGAGCTCAACGGCCCCAAGCGCGAAGCAATCAGCGCCATGATCGCAAACATGCCAATATCGCCCACGCGCATACCCATAGACGCCACACTTCGCAGCACGGTGGACTCACCGCAAAAAATAGACGGAATGTGAACGCAGCACAGCCATGCCACAAAAAAGCCCATTCCGAGCAAGCGCAAAGGATGAAGCGCGGTCGATACGGCGGAATCGTCCGACGCATCGACGCTGACGGAATCGAACTTGCCAAGCGTTTGCGCGCCCTGCACGCCTCCCGCTAAACGCACGTTTTCCGCCGAGCGCGCGCCCCGCGACATCGTTTGGTTTTTCGACATGACCCTCCCAAAAAGCCGCTGACTGCACGGCACCCACTTCACACGGCATTATACCCAAAACGCAATGCTTCTTTCGCATATGCATTCTTCCAGGTCACTAAAGGGGTGATGAGGGGTGAGCACGAATTCACCCCTTTGCGCGCACGCTTCACCCGAGACAGAGCAAGGCGGCGGCGCAATGATGAGCCCATCGAAGGCGGAGCCAAGCGCACCACGCGCAAACGGCTCGGGCGAAAGGGTCGCCCCGAGTTCGGAAGAACGCGCGCCTTATACCATTGAGGAGGGAACAATGAGCACTAAAGGAATGAGCCGCCGAAACTTCTTGGCGTTGGGTTCGCTGGCCGCCGTCGCTGGGGGCGCCGCCCTTGCAGGCTGCGCCCCAACAAAGTCGGAAGGCAAGGCATCGAAAGACGACGCCAAAGCCGCCGAGATTAAAACCGCCGACGAGACCATGGAATGCGACATTGCCATCGTTGGTGCGGGCGGCGCCGGCATGTGGGCGGCCGTCGAAGCGTGCCGCGCTGGCAAAAAAGCCATCGCGATCGAGAAAGGCCAAGACGTCGGCGTATCCAATGGCTCAATAGCGGGCGGTCCATTCATGGTGGGATCGAAACTCCAGCAGGCAGCCGGCATCGATTTCGGCGTTGAGGAGGCCTTCTGCCACATTATGGAATACGCCCACTGGGCAACCAACGGCGGCGCTATCAAAAAGGCAGTCGAACTCTCCGGCTCCACCGTCGACCAGTTCACCGACGATTTCGGCGTTCCCACCGGCCTTCGCCCCGATAACTACGGCGCCGGCCACAAGTCGGTTCGCTGCAACTTCCAGGCCGACCCGAAAGATTCCAAAACCCAGCAGAAGGGTGTGAATCGCATGGGACCGCTGCAACAATGGTGCGAGGCCAACGGCGCCCAGTTCCTGTTCAGCACCGCGGGCAAAACGCTGCTCATGGAAGAAGGCACCTGCGTCGGCGTGCAATGCGAGCAGGACAAGAAGGTCGTCAACGTGAAGGCCCCGGCCGTCATCGTGTGCACTGGTGGATTTCTTGGCAACGACGAGATGATGCAGAAGCAGTTTGGCACGCATGTGAACCCCTTGGGCAACGTGTTATCCATCGGTGAAGGCATCGACATGGTTACCGCTGCGGGCGGCCAGCTGTCCACGCAGTGGGGCATTGCCGGAAACGAGTTCTCGGGCTCCAACCAAAACGCCGACGGCGTGTGGGGCAAAAACAACGCCGCCTTCTCCATTGGCATTTATGGCACCATGCTGGTAAACAACCAGGGACGCCGCTTCGCCAACGAAGGTCGCTTCGCCAATTTGCCGTTGGCACTCGGCGGTGCAATTTCACTGGTCGGTGGCCAATATTACGCCATTGTCGACCAGGCTTACGTTGATGGCCTGAATGCAGGAACCGACGCATGGACTCTGTGCGGCTCCGATGCCGAAAACTGGCGCACCGGCTCTATGACCTTGAAAGGAAAGAGCCTCGAAAAGGTTCAGGAAAACATCGACGCCGCCGTGGCGGCAGGCTGGGCGTTTAAGGCGGACAGCATTGAAGAGCTTGCCAACGCAATCGACGCACCTGATCTCGTCGAAACCGTGGACGAGTACAACGACTACTGCGCCGACGGCAAAGACGAGCAGTTCTACAAGCCCGCATGCTTCCTGCAATCCGTTGCTACCGCGCCGTTCTATGCCCTTCAGTACGAGCCCAGCGCTTGGGTAACCATCGGCGGCATTCGTACGAACGACCGTATGCAGGCCATCGACAACAAGGGCAAGGCTATCAAGGGCCTCTACGTTGCCGGCGCCGACAACGGCACCCTGATGAGCGCACCCTATTGCGACTACGAGGGCTTCTCTCTCATGTGCGCTTATAACGGCGGCCGCATGGCAGGCATGTACGCTTCCGAGGACATCGACGCGTAAGCCAACTTTACTCGCGGCCGCAGCTGCGAATGCATGCGCCCAAAAAGCACCTCCCAATTGCCCCTCCCAAAAAAAGCAGGACGGTCAAGCGGCCGTCCTGCTTTTTCTTTCGAATACGAAGAGGTGGCGTGCCTCTAGAACATCTCACGTTTATTGAATACGTACAGCTGCTCGAATTCCGACTGGCTCTTCGTAAGGTAAATAATGCCCTCGATAACACCAATGAGCCATACCACGCCCGCCGCAATGCCGATTGTGAGCAGGCTGCCCAAAATAGTCACGCCCAACATAATGAAACCCGTGGTGTGATAGCCCAGATAAAACTTATGCACACCAAACACGCCCAAGAAAATCGCAAGCAGGCCTGCGGCAACATGGTCTTTCGTATGCACGAGCGGCTGCTGGTAGGGAACCTGATAGGCACCTTGGTTCGACGCATAATAGCCGTTGCTTTGCGAATAGTACGCTGCTTGGCCCGGCTGCTGAGCATAAGGTTGCTGAGCGGCATAACCAGGCTGCGCATAGGATTGCTGCGGCTGGCCGGCAGGCTGTTGCGACGCCGCACCCTGCTGTCCATAGGGGGCGCCATTGAAGACAGGAGGCGCCGGCTTGGGAGGCTGCGACGTGGGCATGAAATCGGCAACGGCAGCCGCGACATAGGCAGGGTCGACCGGCTTGCCGTCGTCATCGACGACCTTCTCAATCGGCGGGGTGTTCGGGAAAGCCTCGAAAGCCTCTGGCGCGGCAGCCGACACGTTGGGGGCGGGGGCGGGAACCGCTTCGACCGCGGAGGCGTTGGTTTCGGCAACGAAAGACCCCGTCATACCCGAATCGGCAGCGGGCGCCTCGGATGAAATCGCGGGTTCGACGACCTCGGCAACCCCGGCAACCTCAGCCGAAGCAGCCAAAGCAGAAGAATCGCCCTCGGCAGACGCGCCCGCGCTCGTGGCCGCAGAAAGTTCCTCGAGGCGCTTGTTCATTTCTTCGATTTGACGCTTGAGCACCTCAATTTCAGCAGCATGCGCAGCCGCCGAATTCTTCGCCTCTTCAGCCATAACCTCTCTCCTTTTTCAAAACGGCGTATCGCGTATATTCGCGATGCCCGAAATATGTGCTGGGGCCATACTATAACGAAAAAGGGCGACAGCCTTAAGCCGCCGCCCACCTGTTAAACGAGCGTTATGTTTTCGTAAGTTGCATACGCCGCGCGAGCGATGCGGGTTCTACTTCTCGGGAACTTTCGTCATAAGAACGAAACCGACGATGAACAGCACAGCAATGCTGAGCACGCCGATAGAGGAATTGCCGGTAATCTGGGTAAACACGCTCACGAGCAGCGTGCCGAGCACCGTTGCGTACTTACCGAAAATATCGAAGAAGCCATAGTATTCGTTGGCATGTTCCTTCGGAATGAGCTTGCCAAACTCGCTGCGCGAAAGGGCCTGGATGCCGCCCTGGAACAAACCGACGCACACGGCAAGCACCCAGAATTCCGTAGCGGAACGCAGGAAAAACGCCGCGAACAACGTGATGCAGAAATACGCGAAAATCGCGATGAGCAGCATGCGCTTCGTGCCGAATTTGCCCGCCAGGCGGCCATACGCGATAGCCGAGGGGAACGCCACGAACTGCGTGACCAACAGCGCAAGCACGAGCTGGGTTGAGCCGATGCCCAAATCGGTGCCGTAACTCGTCGACATCGTGATAATGGTATGCACGCCATCGATATAGAAGAAGAACGCGAGCATGAACATGAACACGCGCTTGTCGGCGAAAATGCGCTTCGCCGTGGCCCACAAGCCCACGAGCGCGTCGCGGAACAGGTGCTCGGTGCGCTCCTTGTAATGCGTCTGGTGCACGTTCTTCAGCACGGGCACGCTGAAAACGACCCACCACACAGCGGTAATCACAAAGGAAATGCGAATGGCGTCGAGCTGGCCGAGGCCGAAGTTCTCGCCAAATAGCACGAGCACGAGGCAAATGATGAAGGGTACGCACGAACCAATGTAGCCCCATGCATAGCCTTGCGAAGATACCTCGTCGTAGCGGTCTTCGGAATCGGTCGCGTCAATAAGGAACGCATCGTAGAACACGAGCGACGCGTTAAGCATGATGGTCGCCACCACGTACATCACTAAGAACACCATCGCGTTGCCGGGAATGCCCATGCATGCGAGCAGCACGGCGCCCGTGCCAATGGAGCCCACGAGCAAGCGTTTCTTGTTGCCCTTCAAGTCGGCGATGCTACCCAAAAACGGCATGAGCAACGCGAGCAAAAGCGATGCCACCGTGGTTGCATAGCCCCAGGCCACTACAACAGAGCTGCCGGGGTCGGCAATCGCCGAGAAGTAAATGGGGATAAGGGTCGACGCCAGCAGCACGAATGCCGAGTTGCCAACGTCGTAGACAATCCAGCTCTTCTCGCGCTTCGTCAGTTTTATTGCGGACATGCGTGCTTCCTTTTTTTCGTGGGAGGGACGCCCAAAATAACAACTTGCGTAAAGTTCTGGGCGCTGCGGAAAAAACGCTCAAACGATTGTATATCATGGGGTCTACACTGGGACGCGCGCATTGGCGGCTTAACGTCAATTCGCCGTAAAACGCCCCGCGCCATACTTCCGAGAGGGAGGCATTATGCCTGCAATTCTTACCCACGATTTCTTCGGCCAAGACGTCTATGCCGCGCATTCGCACGTCATCGGCAAATCGATTGACGAAAAAGATGCATTCTTGCTGGGCAACCAAGGCCCCGACCCATTGTTCTACCTTGTTCTTTCACCGAGCATGAAGCAATTCTTCGGACTGGGCAGCGCCATGCACCACGACGCCCCCAGCAAACTCATCGCCGCGCTGAAGGAAAGCCTGCAGGTGCTCGAGGAACACGAATTGCCCGTGGGTCGCGCCTATGCGCTGGGCTTTCTGTGCCACTATTCGCTCGACCGAGCCATGCATCCGCTCGTGTATTGCCAGCAATACGCCATTTGCGACGCAGGCATCGACGGACTCAACCGCAGCCAGGAAAACGAAGTCCATGCTGAAATCGAACGAGAATACGACGAAATGGTGCTGTTCAGCAAGCTGGGGCGCACCATTCGCTCCTACCGCCCCTTCGAAGAAGCGCTCCACGCGAGCGAGCACACTCTGCAAACCATTGGGAAAATGTACGCCTTCGTCGCGATGAAGGCGTACCGTACATTCCCGCCCGTCGACCTGTTCGTTTCCGCCGTGCACGATTTCCGCCGAATGCAGCGCTTGTTCTACTCGCCGAACGGAACCATGCAAAGCGCGCTCAACGTCATTGAAACGCGCGTCCTGAACAGGCAATTCTCGTTCTATAAATCCATGTCGCACCGCGACAATGCCACACGCGTGAGCGACTTCGACAATCGCATGCGCCACCCCTGGGAAAACCCGTATACCCACGAAGTGAGCACGCAAAGCTTCTGGGATATTTTCGACGGCACGAAAGCCATCGCCTTCAGCGCAATCGAAGCCTTCGATAAAGACGATTTCGACGAAACCGCAGCACGCGCACTCACGGGAAGCCTCAATTTCTCGGGCCAGCCGGTGGAAGAATAAAACGACGGAACAGAAAGGCCGCCCTATCGGGCGGCCTTGTTCGTTATTCAGCGGGCTTAAAGGTATCGCGATCGGGCGCGAAACTCTGCATGGCCCTGATGGTGCGGTCAAACAGCTCGTCCAGCTCCCAACCGAGCATCTCGGCGCCCGAACGAATCACATCGCGATTCACGCCGGCAGCAAAGCGCTTGTCCTTGAACTTCTTCTTCAGCGATTTCACCTCGAAGTCCATCACGCTCTTGCTGGGACGCATAATGACCGCCGCGCCAATGAGGCCCGTAAGCTCCTCGGTCGCGAACAGGATCTTCTCCATCTGCAGCTCCGGCTTGGGCAAGTTGGGATTGAAGTCGCTCGTGTGGCTTTGAATCGCGCGAATGAGCTCGGGCGACCCCCCGGCAGCTTCGATGAGCGGCGTGGCATACAGCGTGTGCATCTCGGGTTCGTCGTCATGCTCTTCCCAGTCGAGATCGTGCAGAAGACCCACGATGCCCCAAAACTCCTCATTCTCGGGATCGAATTCACGTGCGAAATATCGCATGGTCGCCTCAACCGTTTCGCCGTGTTCAATGTGGAACGCGTCTTTGTTGTGCTCCTGCAGCAAATCGAATGCCGCTTCTCGCGTCATGCCAGCATTGAGTTTCGCCATGGTGTTGCCTCCTTATTCCTGCGCGCCGCGCGGGCGGCGCAAAACAAATTCGCCCTTGAGCAAAATGGCACCCGCAGCGTTTCTATCGCTCACCAAAGAGCGACCCCTAACGAAACGATGCAGGTGCCATTTTTGCCCCTCACCCGGGGATGAGGGCAGGCAAATCTTCAATTAAGCCGAATTATAGGCAAAAAGTCCAGGTGGTGCTAGCGCTTGGCACGATAAAGGTTCGCCGTTTGCGCACCGGACTCGGCATGGCACTCCTCAACTTCGACAAGGCCAAGCTTGCGCAAGCGGAAAATCGCCCTGTCGACGGTTTGCACGCTACAGCCTGCCTGCTTAGCGAGTTCCTTTTTCGAGCAACGCACGCCGTCGGACAGCGTCGTTTCCGCCGAAATGTAACCTAGAATTCTTTTTTGGGCGGAGCTCAAGCGAACTCCCTGGGATTCGGTTTCGCCACGCAACGAAGCCGACCTCCCTTCATCGTCTAGTATTTCCCCTATGTCGCGCCTCGCCGAAGCATGCGACGACACAGACCTTATTACATGCAAACAGTTTTCCAATAGTATGAGCGGTTCTGAATAAACCCCCCGCATTGAAACAATACTGTTTACATGATAAAAGAGCGCCGAAAAGCCACTAACGGCCGACGAACGATTGCAACCCCCTATGCAATAACGAACGCCAGAAACGCCCTTTCAACTGAACGATTATACTAAACAGCTTCCGAATAATTGTCCATATCATTTCGCCGAAAGACGCAGTTCAACGAAAATTCGACTAGCTTGATTTGCAAGTTCATCCGAACACTTCGATTTCGTTATCGAACTCAGTCGG
>ERZ824473.3026-NODE-3026-length-17698-cov-5.830584_pt1 | contig 17698 bp, 17 predicted proteins | sample MGYA00519874_ERZ824473 | MGnify/ENA primary metagenome ERZ824473 (study PRJEB31778, sample SAMEA3449151) | human gut metagenome | biome: human gut; feature: human-associated habitat; material: faeces | place: United Kingdom | collected 2010/2012 ... | reverse complement strand
TATTAAATAGTTATTTATTTTTTTGAATAATTTTTTTCATTTTTGTGTGATCATTTTTCTAATAATTCCTTGATCACAGATTCATAAATATCAAGTCCCGCTTCTAACTGTTCATCTGTCATAACAAGTGGTGCAAGGAATCGAATCACATTTCCATATGTACCTGCTCCCTCGATCATCAGTCCTTTTTTCGCACATCCACTGATCACTGCTGCAGAAAATTCTGGGTATGGTTCTTTACTCTTCTGGTCTTTGACAAACTCAAGTCCGATCATTCCACCAAGTCCACGGACATCTCCGATCACTGGATATTTTTCTTTCCATTCATTAAATCTCTTGGATACTTTTTCTCCGATCTCACAAGAACGTCCTGCTAGGTCATCTCTTTCCATGATCTCGATCGTCTTTAATGCTGCTGCGATAGATTTAGCTGTTGCTAAGATATCAGGCTGTACTCCTGCTTCTTCCCAGTACTGTGTTGCAAACATTCTTCCTGTGCGGCAGAATCCTGTCTGGACTTCATCTGCAACTAACAAGATTCCATTTTCATCACAGATCTTTCTGACCGCCTTTACCCATTCGATCGGTGCTGGGATAAATCCACCTTCACCCTGTAATGGTTCTACTACAATAGCTGCGATACTATCTGCTGGTCCACACTGTTCAAAAACATCTTTGATAGAATTTAAATAATAATCTAAAGCCGCTTCCTGTGGCATTCCTTCTGGATTTCTATAGTAGTATGGGAACTGTGCACGATAAACACCATCTGGGAAAGGTCCCATTCCAACCGCATATGCTTTTTTAGATGTCGTGAATTACCTCTCCCATGCGGTACAGTAGTTCCTATGGAAGAGGCTTCTGACAGTCGTAACAATTACTCATCTCTGACCAGAAGATTCTGGCTGTTCGTACCGATCAGGGCATATTCACTTATGCCACTATCCCTTTGACGGGAATACTTTTAAGGTTCAGTTCGTGGAATCCATACACTTTTGGACTTGTCAGAAAAGAAAAGTCTGTTGTTCGATCCCAAATATCCGGAACTGCTTTTCTCATGATGTTCGCTGCTGCATGACAGTCAGCATTCAGGATCGTTCCATCTGCACAACGATACAGACCTCGTTTGATACGAATCCCGGAAAACTGTGCGTTCTCATCATCCACACGATAAGTAGGAATATAATCTTTTGTTGTGATATCTGCTTTGGAAGTATAACTTTCTTCCTGTTCAATGATCTTGATCCCTGCATTCAATGCTTTATATGTGATCATAGCTCGTAGAAAAGCGATCGGCATGGAGACGAACTTCTGATTGTTGATTTTTCCAATCCTGGAATTCTGTTTCCATAACGGATTCACACCAAAGATCAAAGTTCCTGCATAATGATCTACGCAGAAATCAATGATACTCCGGCTGATCTTATGACACTGATCCTTCACAAAATTCGCATGATGATAAGAGAGATCAGCCAATCTCTTTGATGTTGCATATCGGTTTTTATGCCCATTGGTCAGAATGGAAATGTACATTGCCTTTTGTTTATGAAACCACTGGGTATCGGATAAAACAGCTCCGCCCTTGTAGATTGCGGATGATCCATCATCACATACGATAGCTGCGAAGTTGTCGATCCCGAAGTCAATGGCACAGGTATAAGGCATGGAAGTTTCGATCACCGGCTCTGGTTCTTCAAATGTCAGACAGAACAGAAATCTTCCATGATAAGGTTTGATCCGGACTTCTTTTAAGAAAGCATGTTCAGAAATATTAGAAAAACTCAGACGTTTCTTTATGATCGGCAGTTTTAAGGATACTCCAGTTTCTGACGGATATAAAACAGCATCCTGATTGGTGATGATCACTGTTGCAAGATCTTGTTTTTTATAGTGGGGAATCTTTGGTCTGCCTAAAAATTTTTCCGGATGTTTTTTATATTCTCTTAAAGAAGCCAGCCAGTTTTTAAAATCTGTGACAGCTTGCTTTACCATCGCCTGTGCTGTCTGCATCGGCAGTCCGATAAAGAAATCCGGATTTTCCGTGACACGCATCAGCTTCTCCAGATGGTTGTAAGAGATCACTTTTCGGACATGGATCTGAGGATGAACATCTTGTAATGCATGAACCTCACAAAAGATATCTTCTTCATTGTCTGTCCGATGTTCTTTTTCATATCCAGTAAAGATGTTACGGATACGAAAAAGAGCAGCATTATATAATAACTTTGCTTTTCTGCAGAAGTCATCACAATAACTGTAGATCATATCTTCGGATGAGATCACCCGTTGTGTTACGGAAAATGCCATATGATTGTATCCTTTCTAATGTCTTGAAAACATTGTATTTCTACAATATAATTGTAGCAAACATATGTTTAGTTATAAAGGAGATACATCATGCGAAAGAAAGATAATACAGATTATTATATCCACAGGCACAGTTGCTTTTTACTTCAGTATCATATCGTGTTTGTTACGAAATTTCGACATCCCGTCTTAGTTAACGGAGTCCGTGATGCTGTTTATGAAAGGATCCGTTACGTTGCAGATCAGAGAGGCTTTCATATATTGGAGATCAATGGAGAACCAGACCATGTTCATATCCTGTTGGAAGCAGATACTATGACATCTCCGGCAGAACTTGCCAATGTCCTAAAGACACAAACTGCCAGAAGAGCCAGAAAGCTGTATGGAGATACGAATTTAAAGAAGTATTACTGGAAGCCTTACTTCTGGTCAGACAGTTATTTTATCTCATCCGTGAGTGAAAACAGTCTGAAAGTTATCCAACAATATATCAAAAATCAAGGAATAAAATAAAGTCTGGGTCCGTCAGGACTCATTTACCCACGCCCATGCGGTGCAGTTGCTCCTATGGACGTGGTACTCTGCTTAGCTTTTATAGACATCGTCATCAAGTACCTGTTAACTGTATTTTTACATATTTTTTATTAGTTTCCTATATTCTTTTATCACAATTTTCCTTTGATTCTTTGTGTTCATTGCACAAATAGTATCAAATATGGTAGACTATTTTTACATGACTTCAAATGAATAGGACACAAATAAAGGAGGGCAGATTTATGCCTCTTACATTAAATGAATTATATACACAAACCAAACATCAATACCATCTTTCCATGATCGCAGGTGAAACTGGGATCGATCATATCATGAACTGGGTTTATGTCTCTGAAGACAGTTCTACCCATGACTTTCTGAAGGGTGGAGAACTGATCGTCACGACAGGGATCAACTGTCAGGATGAGGCTTCTCTTTATGATTTTATTGAAACGATGATCAAAAGCCATACTTGCGGGATGATCTTAAATACAGGAAAATATATTCTTTCCGAAGATATCACTGATTCTATTAAAGCATTGTGCGACAAACACAACTATCCATTGATCGAGATGCCTTGGGACGTTCATATTTATGAGATTACGAGGGATTATTATAACCGGATCTTTATGGACACACAGAAAGATACTTCGATCACGGATGCATTTTTATCTTTTATTGAAGAAGATTCCCTGCACCATTATGATGCTTTGCGAATTCTTGAAGACAATCATTTTGAGAAAGAAGATTGTTATGAGATTGCTTTAATGAAATGTAATAAGAAAGCGATCTCTGATGATCTTAAATTGCGTCTGCTGTTTTTGATGGAAAGTTATATCAAACTAAACGATCTGGATATTCATATTGCTTTTTATAAGAATCATTTTTTGTTTGTTTTTCATGACATGGAAGAAGAATTGATTTATAACGAAATATCTTCTTTGATCTCTACACTGGAAAGTTCGTTTAAAAAAATGCAGATTTATGCAGGGATTGGAAGTTCTGTCCACACGCTTCGTGAGATTCGTGTAAGTTATCAACGTTCTCTGGCTGCCCTTGTTTATGCTGCGAATAATGGACAAGAAATTGCCCGGTTTGAGGAGATGGGATTCTTTCGAATTCTTCATTCTGTGAATGATAAAAATCTTTTGATGGCTTATCATGATGAGTATTTGAAGAATATTGAAGAGTATGATGAGATTCATGATACAAATTATCTGGAGACGTTGCATCAGTATCTGCTTTGTAATGGGAGTATCCAGCATGTGGCTTCGAATATGTTTTGTCATCGAAATACGATTACTTATCGGATGCGGGTGATCGAGGATCATTGGGATTTGAAATTGGATGATACGGTAGAGAGGTTTCATTTGATGACGGCGTTTTTTATCCGGGATTATTTGAATTTGTAGTTTGATGACGGAAATTGTTGGTGAAAATAATTTCCGTGATTCAAACCACTACACAATGTGTATGTTAAACGAGACCTTAAAAGGAGAGAATTTTCAGTTATCAATCATCTAAAAGATGTAAACCAACATAGTAAAACATCCACTCTTCTGTCTTGAAAATCTTAATTGTATACGGGAATGTCTTCAGGTATTCATAAAAACATAAAGAAAGATAGGTGTACGAAATGATAGAATTTCATAGGATTTTTTGCAAAATCGCAGCCAACACGGGCACTGTTTGAACGCAGTGAGTTGTGCAGGAGTGTTGGCGGATCAGCGTTTTGCAAAAAATCCGTCAATGAAATTCGTTTTTCGTACACCTATCTTTCTTTATGTTTTTATGAATACTCGATACATTTCTGTCATACAACTTAAAATTTCTTGCTATTTTAACACACAAAATCATCCATACCCCCGTCACTCCTATGATCCAGAATTCATTTCCTGCAAATGACAACGTAATGTCATTTTCCATAAACCAAGCTCCGCTTGTAATATAGAGATTTGTTGGGTTTAGCAGGCGTAATATAACATTCATAAATGTTACATTCGAATAATAAGCACCTAGGAACAATGTCATGTTTAAGAGAATTAATATAGCAAATGAAAAATAACTGTTCCCTAGCAAGAATTGGATTGCGATCGTTGCCAGTGCAATCAACAGGATGATTCCAAGATATACGGTAAGTGTTAGGATCAAGTATTGTATCTGCGTCATTTTAAAGAATGTAACAAATGGATAAAAGCATCCTGAATATCTTTTTTCTGCAACTAGTGTGGAGGCAACCGAGACATTCCATAGTCCTTTGAATGATACACAGTAGAAAAAATAGATCCATGTAACACTGCATAGTATCGCTGAAAATAAAATTCCACTTAATGTCCCCGTAAAAGCTTTATAATCCATGATTCTCTTTCCAGTTCTGGTTGCATCTACAAGATCATTTGTCTTTTGCAGTCTCTCATAATCCATGATAAATAAAATGCTGAGTGCCATCAAAAGACTCATTTCCACGATTAATTTTTTCCCTAACTTTGAATATAATAACGAATGGATTTTATAATACTGTCCAGGATAAAAAGCATCGTTATATTCTTTATCAGATTTGATCTCCTCCACCCTTTTTTGCAGATGCTCATAGTTATCTTTTACGAATTCCTTCATAAATCCCTTAGGGTGATACTGAAACATTTCTTCTTTTTGTTTTAAAATCTTCGTCATATCAAGTTTGTCATACAAGTCGATATTTTCTTTGTAATATTCTTGGTATGCCTCGGATAACTGCTTTCTTTCATTTCTATTTTTAGCTTGACGTGAGTGGTTTATATCATCTGTTTTTTTGATAATATCATGCATGATCACTAATTCTTTGGATGTATCCTTATTTCCTGCCTCATTGTAAATAATTAAACAATTCACAAGACAAAATATCACTGCCAATAACCAAAGCATTGGATTTTTCATGATCTTTTGAAACTCTAATTTAAAAATTCTCATAAATCCACCTTTTTCCATCGATTACTTCTGATCTTATAAAATATAAACATCACTATGAGCCATGTGGCGAGCGCATACAATTCCCAGTATGCCAGAACCTGATCATTTGTAATCAGAAAGAGCATATAATAAATTTTCCTCATAAGAAACATCATCACCCCACATACTGGAATTGAAACCGCAACAGCTCCCATATAATTTCCAATTGTTCTGCCGATAAAATCAATGATCACAATACTTGCGATTGCAAATAATAAGATCAGGGCCATATAAAGTAACATATAAGTTCCAAAAGAAAGCTTATCGCACCAGTAAGAATTTGATGCGATTCCCCAACTCTCACATCTCCAAAATACCGATAATCCCTTCAAATGCCAGATAATCCCATATACAGCCATTTGAAGAATTCCAACAAAGAGTGCAGCAAGTGCACTTGCTATCAATTGAATCTGATAAATCCTTCTTCCTGTTTTCGTCGTTGCCAGAATCGGAATAACCTGTCTTAAACGTTGTTTTAGCTGATATGGAATGATCAATGCAAAAAAACAGATCATGATCAAACCACCGATCGTTACCATATCTTCTTGCAAAATGTAAAACACTCCCTCATGTACTAATGATATATAATCTCTTTTTACCCTCTTTTCGATTGCCTTTTGATATAACTTCGTTCCATCAAAAAATCCATCTGCTTTTAATTCTTTATATTTTTTATCCGAAACTCCATATTCAGATCCTTGAAACTCTTTGATATGCTCTAAAGCTTGTATATCCAAAAAAATTTTTGATGTCTTATCATTATAAAACACATAATTTTCTAATATTTTATCAAGTTCTTTTTCCTGCTTTGATAAAGTTGTTTTTTGACCAAGTTCTTCATATTTTTTATTAAAAATTTCATAATCCACAATCCCTCTTTTTGAAAGCTCTTGATCTTGTTTTATGATCTTTGCAAAACCTCTTTCTAATTCCTGATGTTTCTCCTGGTATTGTTTTTCATCTTTTACTTTCCACTTTTGTCCCCATTCTTTCACTAGTTCTGCCGTAAATGGAATGTCATACTTTGTATTTGTTAACTGTCCTCCAGTTGGATATCGATATATTTGTGTAAATGTCATATAGTATAAAATAGAGAACATACATAATAACAGTATGATTCGAATATCCAATATTTTTTTACATTCATTGATTATGATCCGCATGTTATTTTTCCTCCCTGTAAGTGACTAAAAATACATCTTCAAGGTTTGGTGTACACGGTCTTGCATTATTATCTTCTTCCTCACTATAATATCGGACCATCATTTTTTCTGATTCCTGTCGCATGGATAAAATGATTCGTTTTTGTTCAAATTCTTGGATCTCGGATTCGTTGATCGATTTCTCAAATACCTTCCCCTCAAGCTCCTTGCAGATGTTTGGAACTGTATCATTTTTTAATAACTGTTTTTCTTTGATCATAATGACATGATTTGCAATAGATTCAATGTCTGATACGATATGCGTTGAAAGGATCACTATTCGATCCTTGGATAATACGGATAATATATTTCGAAATCTTACTCTCTCTTTTGGATCAAGTCCTGCAGTTGGTTCATCTAATACAAGAATTTTTGGATCATTTAACATTGCCTGTGCGATCCCTACACGCTGAATCATTCCACCAGAGAATTTTTTCATTTTCTTATTGAAGACATCGCTTAATCCTACTAACTCCAATAATTCTGGAATTTTTTCTCTTGCAGCTTCTTTTGAAATTCCTTTTAACGCTGCAAGATAATCAAGATACTGCGTTGGTGTATTATTTTTATAATATCCAAAATGCTGTGGCAAATAACCGATCACATCCCGGTATGTTTCTCCCATTTTATAAATATCCATTCCATCGTATAAAATCTCTCCGCTTGTCGGATACAAAAGTGTTGTGATCATTTTGATCAATGTCGTTTTCCCTGCACCATTTGGTGCGAGCATGGCATATAAACCATTTTCAAGTTCCAAATTAATATCTTCCACTGCTGTGAATTTTCCATAATCTTTTCTAATATGCGAAAGTGTAAGCATCCTTCTCCTCCATTCTTCCAACCAAAGTAAATAAAGCCACAAAACACACGATCATTGTTGCAATCTGAATTCCTAGTGGAATATATTCAAAAAGAAATAAAATCTTTGTTTCCGGTAATCGCATGATCACTGCAAAAAGTAATACCCATATTACACCAAGACCCGCAAAGCACTTATAGTTATTCCATCTGTGATAAATGTATACAGCAATGATCGCAAAGACCAGCATACTTGAAACTCCAACAACTCCAACCGATAAGATTGCTTTCTCCCTAATCCCACTAAGGAATAAAAAGCTGGTATTCACCAGAGATAATACGACTGCTGTATAAAATAGGCGAAGGCTCACAATATAATTCATCGAATAATACATCGTATTTCTTAATTCATTGATCTGTGTCTGTTCGTCCATATAGCAAGTAAAGTAAGAAAACAATAGAAAGAAAACGGGCATTCCCAAAAAAGCTGCCCCAAATTGTCTGATTTCCTCCTCAAAGGAAAGTACTAGTCCAAGACACACGGCAAAATAAATTATGAACGTCGCAAAAAATACAGAAAGATTTTTATAATAAATGACTCTTAACCCAGGTCCTAGATAAATCTTTTTCATTCTTTTTAGAAATGAAATCTTTTGAGGCATACCTTTTAAAATGATGTCTTCAATTTCATTCTGTATTTCTGACCGCCGTGGGTAATGAACGTCCATCTGTTCTACATAAAATTCCTGATTATTTTCTTTTTTCATTACTGATAGTCCACCTCGCTTTTTATTTGTCGTATCATTTTATAAAATCTTGATTTCACTGTGTTTTCGGAAATATTTAATGTCTGCGATATATCCTGAAATGTCCTTTCTTCAAAACATTTCATATAAAAAATCTCCTGCCACTCCTGCTTATATAGCGAAACAATTTCCATAATGTCCTCTATCAGCTCCTTATGGATGATCAACTCGGACAAGTCCCTGACCGCTGTTCCTAAATTACCACTATGAAGTTCCAGATTCTCATCTGTCATATCAATCTGTTCTTGCTTTAATGACAAACGATGTACCTTGCTTCGATAATGATCACATATCTTATTCGATGCAATCCTATACATCCATGTCCGAAATGAAGCCTTTTTATGATCAAATATTGTGATCTTTTGCAAGTTCTGTATAAAAATATCCTGTGTCAAATCTTTTGCAAGTTCTTCATTTCCTGTTTGTCGGTATACATATGCATAGACTTCTTTGTAATAATATGAGATCAGTGCGTTGGCTGCTTCTTTATCTTGTTTTTTCTTTATTCTTTTGATCAACTTTTGTTCTATTAGCATGCATGCCACTCATTTCTTGTTTTTTTGTACTGTACATTATTATATACGGAATCATTTGTTAAAAAGTTTTAATTCTATGAAATAAAATCGCTATGCAACAGCCTTTATAGACCATCACACAGCGATTTTGTTTCATTAAACTTTATAAAAATGGCACCATATACACTGGTACACAAAAAATGTCTTGCTCCTTACTCATATCTTTCGTATAAACCAAATACCTTTTCCATTCTTGCATTTTACTATGCCGATATCATCTCACTAACTTCCAGAATCTTCTTTGTATCCTCCAGACAATGTTTCTCACTCTGTACCTTTCCATTTTCCACATCTTCCATAAAATTCTGTATCTGCATTGTCATATCATTTCCTTTAAATGGATAACTTTTCGTCTCTGTTGTTCCGTTATTCCAATGAATCGTATAATCAATGATCCTGTTATAATTTGGAATCATGATCTCTCCTTTAGTTCCGACGATTTTTGCATATCTATCCATTTCTCGATCGATTGCACCTTCGGCGGTTGCGATGCATCCATCTTTAAAATAAATCTTTGATCTGAAATAATAATTGATACCTTCAATATCTTTTCTCTCAGTTTCTATCTTATCAATTTCTTCTTCATGAATTCCCAGAATAAATCCAAGCACATAGCTTCCAATATCATTTAATGCCCCACCTTGTTCTTTATCAAATAAAAATGATGTCTTAGGCAATTCTAATGAATCTGAGCAGAAATTTGCATAAATTGTTTGGATGTTTCCGATTTTCTTCAGATCTTCTTTTAGATGATCATACCCTGTGTTAAATTTTGTTTTTAATGCTTCGGTACACAATGTATTTGTTTTCTTTACTTTTTCTTGAATCTCATCTACATCTGTGGATGTTAACACTAACGGCTTCTCACTTAATACTGGGATATGGTGTTCCAATGATCTTAAGATCCATTCTTTATGAAATTTATGTGTGAGTGCGATATAAACTGCATCTACCTGCGGATCATTTAGCAGTTCTTCATAATCTTTATATACTTTGACTTCTGGATGTTCCTTTAAATATGGATCATCCATGGAAACTGAACGTGAGCTGATCGCATAAATCTTTCCTTCATCTGTTGCCTCAATTGCCTGTACAAACTTTCTGGCGATTCTGCCAAATCCTATAATTCCAAAATTCATATCATTTTCCTCTCGTGATGTGTAATTTTATTTCTGGAAATCAATTCTTTCTTCAGTTATAATTATAGTATACGTGACGTAAAACACAACAGGAAAGGAGATTCCATATCATTCAATTACCAATTTCTCTCGGCAATCAAGGTTTCGCTTCTCTTCGTGAAAATCATTGTTTTTATATCGATAAAACAGATTTTATCAGAGAATGGTGGTAAGAACAGGATGTTGTAACTTTGATCAAATATGAAAAAAGATACCAAACTAGTAGTGAATCATTTGGTATCTTTTTTCGCGTTATAACATTTTAGTAATCTCAGAAAGATCTTCTAAGATCACATTCGGTTTTACATCGCTTGTTTTTACATCTTCTCTTGTGCTCTCTCCACTTAGCACTAAGATTGATGTCACATCACTTTGATCTGCAACTGCGATGTCGGTATACAGCCGGTCCCCTACAATAGCGATCTCGTCCGGTTCGTATCCCGTTTGCTGAATGATATAGTCCAGTGTATGTTTCGACGGTTTTCCAAAAAATTCTGGAAATCTTCCCGTTGAAGCCTCAATTAATTTTGCCATGGAACCACAGTCTGGAATAAATGTTCCACCTTCCATCGGGCAGTTCCAGTCTGGATTGATTCCAAAGTATGTACAGCCATTTCGGATATAATGACATGCTTTGGAAAGCTTTTCATAAGTTAAGGTTGTATCAAATCCAAGAACTACAATATCTGGATCTTCTTCTGTCACATTTATACCAAAATATTGAAATTCCTGGATCAGGGATGGGGTCCCTACCACATAAACACTTTTTCCCTCGTAGTGTTGTTTCAAATATCGACTGATCACATGTGTGGATGTCATCATTTGCTGGCTTTTGATCCTGATTCCAAACCTTTCAAGTTTCTCAATATAATCTTGCTGGCTTTTCGAAGAATTATTCGTAAAGAAATAATATTCTCTCCCTGTTTCTTCAACTTTCTTTAAAAAGTCTTTCGTAAATGAAAATAGTTCATTCCCAAGATAACTCGTTCCATCCATATCAAGAATAAAACATTTGATTTTTTCAAACATATGATTCCCCTGCAAATCCCTTCATTCTTTATTTCTCTCCTCGATCATGTCGAGCTTTTAGAGCCAATGCACATGCAGCACTAATCAGCGCTACAACTGTAGAATAGATACCCACATAAATCGTATCACCTTTTCCATAGTTAATCAGCAATGTACAGATTGTTGGTACCATCCCAGCTACTAAGAAACTTGGCACATGATATACAAAAGAAATTCCTGAATAACGTACTTCTGTTTCAAAGTAAGAAGACCATAAAGAACTGATAACAGCCCAGATCAGGTTATATGCAATACTCCAGCCAAGAACGATTCCAATAATTGTGATCGCAAGGTTTCCTTTGCTTAATTCAATAACTTTCAACGTAGGAATACTCAAAACAGCTGATGCTAAAGCTCCAATTACAAATGTTCTTGTATTTCCCAGTTTTTGTGCACACCATCCACCAAACAGTGTAAATGGAATCTTAAAAATACATGCTATGATCGTAATAATATAAGTCTGGATCAGTGGCATTCCAAGCCAGTTAATGCAATAGGACAAGATCCATACGATAAAAATATTATAAAATGTTCCATCCACCCATCTTGTACCGCATCCAAGAAGTAATGTTTTCCAGTATCCTTTTACCATTGGAATAAATCCGACTTTATGTTTCTTTCCTTCTGCTTCTTCTGCCTCTAATTTTGCCTGTGCCTTCTTGTAATCTTCTGTTTCCATCATTTCACCTTTTTGACGGATAACGATCAATGTCAAGATAATTGCTGCTAAAAAAGGAATTCTCCATCCCCATGTAAAGAAAATATCTTCTGGTAATAATAATGTTGGTACTGCGATCAAAATAGAAGATAATCCGAATCCAATCGGAAGACCGATTTGTGGAATCGCTGCATAGAAAGATCTCTTATTCTCTGGCACATTTTCGTATGCCATTAAGATTCCTCCACCCCATGTTCCTCCACGGCCAAAGCATTGTGCCAGACGCATTAACTGAAGAACGATAACTACTCCAACTCCTGCGCTTGCTGCTGGTGGCAGGATTCCAATGATTGATGTCGAAATTCCCATCATCAATAAAGATGCATACATCGTAACTTTTCGACCTTTTCTATCACCAATATGTCCAAAGAAAATCGCACCAAATGGACCTGCAATATATCCAATCGCAAATGACATATAAGAAAGGATCAGCGCTGTTGTTCCATTTCCCGTCTGTGAAAAAAACACTTTATTAAACACAGTTCCTGCTGCTGTTCCATATAATAAGAAACAATACCATTGCACCGCACTTTCAAACAATGTGATCGTTGCAATTTTTCGAAAATTATTTTTTTCCATATATTTTATCCTCCTTCTTGTTAATCTTCTTCCCCTTCATAGTATTTAAATGGCCATGGTCCTGAATAATCAGCACCCGTTGGAATTGTCTGATAATGTGTATTAATGCGATCTCCTTGAAGATCATGAATCAAATATCCTGGATTTCCAAGGAAGAAGCGATCTCCTCCACCTTTAAATTCCTCTTTTTTCTCTTCCTCTGTAAGATTTATATCATTTTTCCCCCTAAAATCAACTTCCATCTGCATTGCGATCGGTGGACATGTCACACATGGAATTTTATGCCATGATGTAAAAATAGCAGTATGCATATGACCACAACATAACGTAACATTTTCATGTTTATTTAAGATCTGTGCAAGTCTGTCTGCCTGATCAAATCCTTCATCCATTGCTGGCAATCCTGTTACAAATGGTGGATGATGTGTAAATACTAATGTTGGTTTCTCAGGATATTCTGTAATTCTTTCTTCCAGCCACTCTGCTACCCGATCGCTTAATCCACCCGAATGACAAGATGGTTTGCTTGTATCAATTACGATCACTCGAACTGGATATTCATCGATTGTATAGCAGATATAAGGTTTGATATCCTCTTTTACCGGAGTTTCCTCTGTAAACATTTCTAAAAAGAAGTCTCTTTTATCATGGTTCCCAGGAACAATGTAGACTGGTCTTGGAAGTTTTCTAAGTCCCTCTCTCATAAACTCATATCCTTCCCTTGTTCCACCCTCAGACAAATCCCCAGTCACTACAAAAAATTCTGGTAATTCATAATCCTTCATTGAACAAAAATAATCGATCGTCTGATGCAAGGCTTTCATTGTATCTGCTTTCTGGAAAGATAATTTCCCATCACCTCTTAAATGGAAATCTGAAATCTGAATAACTTTCATAAATGCAACCTCCTTTTTCATATCACGCTCTCGAGAATACATTTTTATTGTTCCGGAATAATAAATGTGTTAAAATTAATTAAACTTTTAATTTTTGTATCTCTGTTTCTTTAATTGAATTTTAACTTTTTCAATTGTTTTATTCAATTATTTTTAATTGTTTTAATAAAAATACAGATTATTGACTAATAATTCTCATTAATTTTTGTCTATTTTGCATAGTTTCTTTCTGTTTTTTATTAAACTTTTAATGTTATTCAGGAGGGATTTATGTCATATTATAAAAAAGTTACATTAAAAGACATTGCAAATGATTCAGGTGTTTCCGTAAGTTCTGTTTCTATGATCTTAAATAAACGCGAAGGCGTTTCTTTTTCCAATGAAACGGTTGAAAAGGTTCTGTCCTCTGCGAAAAAATTGGGATATGAGATTTCTTCTTCCCCAAAAAAGAATGGCACACCCGCTTACAATACTCAAAAATCCGTAAAGTATATTGCTATTTTTTGTCCTAACATATCAAACTCTTATTACTCTACGATTGCACAATCTATTGAACAGGCTGCTTATCAAAAAGGATTTAAAACTTTGATCATCACGACTTTTCGTGATGAAACCTTAGAAAAAGAGTTCCTTCAGGATATGATCAAACTACATGTTAGTGGTATTGTTTTTACTATGATGCCTCAATGCCCACCTTTTTTAGAAAAGATTGCTAAGAAATATCCCGTGATCGTTATCGGAGATAAAACAACAGATATTGATCTGAATGTCATCGAGACAAGCAACTATACTGCTGGAGTTTTGATGGCTGAACATTTATACGAACTTGGACACCGTAATATTGCATTTTTAACAACTACGATTGGTAAAAGCCTGTCCCTTGCCATGCGTTATCAACGTTTAAAAGCAATTCAGAACACCTATAAGAAACTTTGTATGAATGAACCTTATAATATCGTTGTAAAAGAAGCCAAAATTGATCCAGAACTTGAACGTAAAAATATTTTCTTAGAACACGGCGTTGGCTATCAATTATGCAATGAATGTCTTGATGACAGAAATCTTGCAAATCTTACTGCATTCATCGGTAATAACGATATGGTTTCTTATGGGATCATGGATGCGATCCTTAAAAAAGGCTATCAGATTCCAGATGATTTCAGTGTATGTGGGTTTGACAATGACTTTGCTTCCAGTCTGCTTCCAATCTCATTAACGACCGTGGAGCATTACATGGAAGACAAAGGAAAGAAAGCATTTGATATGATTTATGAAAAGATTCAGGAAAAGGATGACTTCTTCGTTCAAGATGATAAATGTGTGATCCGTATTGAATACAAATCAAAACTTATTTCTCGTGATTCTACGAATGTTGCTCGTACACGAAAAAATATCAATTTATAACTTTTGCTATTAAAATTTTAATAATGTTTTTTAAGATAAAATTGGACACGAAACTAGTAGTGATCATTCCGTGTCCTTTTTGCGTTATAACATTTTGATGATCTCAGAGAGATCTTCTAAAATCACATTCGGTTTTACATCGCTTGTTTTTACATCTTCTCTTGTACTCTCTCCACTTAGCACAAGAATTGACATTACATCACTTTGATCTGCAACTGCGATGTCGGTATACAGCCGGTCCCCTACAATAGCGATCTCGTCCGGTTCGTATCCCGTTTGCTGAATGATATAGTCCAGTGTATGTTTCGACGGTTTTCCAAAAAATTCTGGAAATCTTCCCGTTGAAGCCTCAATTAATTTTGCCATGGAACCACAGTCTGGAATAAATGTTCCACCTTCCATCGGGCAGTTCCAGTCTGGATTGATTCCAAAGTATGTACAGCCATTTCGGATATAATGACATGCTTTGGAAAGCTTTTCATAAGTTAAGGTTGTATCGAATCCTAAGACTACGATATCTGGATCTTCGTCTGTCAGGTTCATATCAAAATATTGAAATTCCTGGATCAGGGATGGGGTCCCTAGCACATAAATACTCTTTCCATCGTAATGTTCTTTAAGATATTTGATGATCACATGACTTGAGATCATCATCTGATCTTTCTTAATCGGTATCCCAAGCTTCCCAAGTTTCTCAATATAAGCCCGCTGGCTTTTTGATGAATTATTGGTAAAGAAATAATATTCTCTTCCAGTTTCCTCGACTTTCTTTAAAAAATCTTTGGTGAATGGGAATAGTTCATTCCCAAGATAGATTGTTCCATCCATATCAAGAATAAAACATTTGATTTTTTCAAACATGAGCTGCCCTCCTATTTGATCACATCATCATAAAAATCATAGAATTTCAGGATTCTTAAGAATGTAATACGGTCACGGATATATGGTGCAACTCTTGCTGTTTTCTCTTTCATATCTGGTGTAAATCCGATGTCTTCTAAGCTTTTTACTCCATGTACTTTCTCTAACATTGCAACAATCTCATCTGCTTTTGGAATCTCTTCTATGATCCTGATGATCTCTTCTGTTTTTTCTCTTAATACTTTTGGATCGATCAGATCTAACAGATTTGGATCATTTGTCTTTTTAATGCTTTCGCATAATTCTTTATTGGTAAATGTCTTTTCGATCAGGTCTGTCTCAATATCCACATGATCTTTTACCTTGAAGTTGCCCTCTTTTAAATATTTTACTGCTTCATGGTAGATGTCACTTACCTGGATCAGTCCGACTCCTACTTTCTCTCCATGGTATGCATCGATCTCATCATTGATCACGGCCATCTCCCAGAAATGTGCCATATGATGCTCTGCTCCGGATGCGGGACGGGAATGTCCTGTCATCTGCATAGCAAGTCCTGATAATAATAATCCATACATCAATTCTTCATATGCGTTGATATCTCTGTTACTTAATCCGTCTAAGGATTCTTTTAATTTATCCAGTGCATCATATTCCATCTCACAGATACGGTCACAGATATATTCTCCATCCAGAATATTTGTGATCTTCCAGTCTGCAAGGGCCGTGTATTTTCCTAACAGATCTCCGACTCCGGATGCTGTCAGTCTCATTGGTGCATCTGTAATGATACGGCTGTCTGCAACGACTAAAATAGGAGATTCTGCGATCATGCTCTTCTTAAATCCATACCATGACATAGCTGCAACTGTAGATACATAACCATCAACACTGGCTGCGGTTGGAACTGAGATAAATGGGATCTTTCTTTCATATGCATTATATCTTGTCAGATCATGGATTGTTCCTGATCCGACTGCGATCATGCAGTCAACTTCTTTGATCGGATCTAATTGTTCTTTGACTTTTGCTACTCCGATCTCGTTTGCATGAAGATTTTCTGGGTCTAATTTGATCACAGAAATTCCATTTAATAATTTTTCTACTTCTTTCCCTGCTGCTTCGTAGGTATTGTCATCACATACCATAACAAGATGTTTATACCGATCATATGGTTCTTTGTTTAAGATTTCTGGAAGCTTTTTTAAAGCTCCTTCTTCCAGAATCACATCATCTACGACTAGCTGATGATCCCTTCCACAACTACAATTTCCTGTGAATTCTTTGATATTGATCTTCATAATTTATGCCTCCTGATTTCAAAAATAAGGGTCTATTGCAAGATTTCATTCCTGCAACAGCCCTTATCTTTTCTTTCATTTACAATACAGAAACTGAATAACTATATTCTTTGCTCTCTCCTGCTTCTACACTCTGTACATTTCTTTTTTCTTCAAACCAATCGCCTTCATCACTGCATGTTGACAGTCCTATCCATGGCTCGATTGCCACAAAATTTCCATGATTTGCACTTGACCATAGGATTAAGTATGGGAAGTCTTTGTATTCCATCTCAATTCCTTTTCCGCTTTTCTTGGAAACAAGTTTTAATTTTCTAGATTTCAGTTCATCAAAGATAACCGCATCAATTTCAAACATTTCGTGATTCAATTCTACTGTATCTGAATCTTCAAGATATACAGATCTGTGTTTCATATCAACCAAACCTGTCTCTGGTACTGGTGTTGGAACTGTACATGTTTCTTTTTGTTCAAACACGA
>ERZ824473.3012-NODE-3012-length-17786-cov-4.338729_pt1 | contig 17786 bp, 10 predicted proteins | sample MGYA00519874_ERZ824473 | MGnify/ENA primary metagenome ERZ824473 (study PRJEB31778, sample SAMEA3449151) | human gut metagenome | biome: human gut; feature: human-associated habitat; material: faeces | place: United Kingdom | collected 2010/2012 ... | reverse complement strand
TTCCATCCATGGGCAAACATAATGCTTTCGTTCGAAGTGTTTGCTTCAGCATCCATTATCATTTGATAGCCGTTGCCGTTTTCGGGCGGTAACTCCCAACTCTCCCAACTCATATTTCGGAAGCCGCCTTCAATAACGTTCAGCTTTACAACCGCCGTTGAATAATCGGGCAGTGAATACAGCGCGCGTATTGTAATGTCGGACGAAAGCACCTTTCCGAAATAGTCCCAGCCGCGGAAAACAACGCCGGCATGCTCAGCCGCATTCGGAAATGTTGCTTCGTCAAGCACACATCCGCCCGCCATCGTGCGGGTTTCGATTACAGAACCGTCAAACCCGTCAACAAAGGTTACCGTAAAATTCGGCATAACGGGCTCCGGAACCGGGAAGTCATTCGGTATAATCATTGCAGTAAGAGCCACACCGCTTCCGCCGTGCCCGTAAACAAATTCGCCGGTCTCAGGGAAAATGGCGGCAGTATCTTCGTGCGGTTCGTTGACTCTTAGTATATGGTTTTCAAAGTCATACACAACACATGCGGTTCTATGTGATCGGGAAGTCCTCGATGAACAGTTTTCGTTGGCACTACGAATTTCATTTTGAACGGTTACTTCCCCTGTGTTCAAATCGATATTCAGCAAATAATCCTTACTGCACATCGCGTCTATAACCTTGTCAAATTCGTTGAGGGCATAAGCCTTGCCGTTTTCATCAATTGTGAAGCAGGCAACTTTGAGTTTGCAACCCTCATCGTCCGTGCCGTGCAGCGGGGCAATTTCGTGCAGCGTGCCCAATGCAAGATCAACGGTATAAAGTGACATTGCATCGCCGCACTCCTGGTTATATGCAATGGCGTACATAATGTTGTTTGAATAATTGTAAGCCATGTCGACAACCTCCAAGCCCGCATTCACTCCGGTCAAAACATCCTCAAGCTTGTTCGGATCTTTGTTGTAGTCGATAATGAAAAAATCCGCCCGTACTTTCCCGTAATTCCTCGCACTTTGGTATCCGTAGATTTTTCCGCCGACATATTCGGCAGCAGCAACATTGTACGGGAAGTTCCAAGAGTCATCATACTTATCGTCCGATACCTGCGCATGATTCCGAATCATATTCTTCATAGTGTTGAATTTAAACCATGCCTGAGCTGTTCCGTAATCTTTTAAAGCATAATCTGCACAATCTGATACGTATCCGATATAGTCGACCGCCGGAATTTCTTCCCTTACGGAGGCGCTCAGCGTCATCGCTTCCGCATGGGAATCCATCGGAGTGGCTGTGATGGTGATGTTCCCCGGGGAACGTCCCGATAAACATGCGTCTGACGAGAAATTCTGAAAATCGGTCGCCGAGGGATTCGTCTGGTTCACATCCACGGTGCAGCCGCCGACGGAAGGGTCGGAAGAGGTAAAGAGCACCTGCTTGTCGAAGGCATCCTCTGGGTAGACTGTAACCTTAAATTCAGCGCCGTAACCGCTGTACACAACAATATGTTCAAGATCGATTTCGACTCTCTCGGCATACACGGGTTCAGTGTTTCCTCGTGTTACCGTCAAATCAACCTTTGAAACGCGGTTTATTACATCATATTGGTTGAAATGAGTCACATTGAACTCATAGGTATATCCGGCTTCAAATTTGTAATCATTAAAGCAAGCGGCAATATTTCCGTCATCGCTCATGAAATAATACTTTATATCATTTCCGTTTGCCGTGGGTGCAATAAAGCACCAATCGTATGTGCCCGCCGGGATATTGATAAGCTGCTTTTTATGATACATGGATGAGTACGGTGAAAACTCGGCGCTCGCCCCTTCGGGCAGCCGATATTCAAAATTATCATAGAAGGTTTCGGGATCGCTGATCTCGGTTTGCAGCCATACCCTCTGCTCCGGGATAATATCCCCATAGGTATTTGCATCCGCATCAATCAGCATCTGACAACCCCGGGTTGTCCAATAATAGTACGGACCGATGCTGTCGTAATTGTTGTTGACGATGATCGTTGCGGGGGCTTCCGCCTCGTGATAATACGCTGTTGCGGTTACATCGTAAAGCAGATATTCACCGTCATAGTTTTCGTCATATTCCCAACAGGTAAATGCATAGCCGTCATGCTCAGGCGGTGCAGGGAAAGTTGCTTCACCGAGAGTGGTTCCGACTTCGTATTGCTTGGTTCCGATTACGGCGCCGTCAAGGCTGTCAACAAATGTTACTGTGAATTTCGTCTTTTCCCTTTCGGGCAGTTCAATATCGTTTGTTATAAACATTTTGCCGGGGCGTTCCAACTTGATATAACCGCAAGACTCGGCGGTCATTTCATCGATATTGATCTCATACAGGTTCTGATTGATGTTCCACTTCGAGTTCGTTCGGGATTCATACAGTACATATATCAGCCCCGTGTCAAAATCGCAGACGGCGTTCCACGGCCATTTTGTGTAGCCATCGGGTGCATCAAATGCAAATAATCTTGTTAATTCACCCGTCGCTTTGTTTATCTCATAGACGGTACTGTAAATAAAACCAAACATTCTTCCGTCGCGGGAGATTACAATTTCCGTCAAATTACTATTCGAGAACCCAGCAATCTTTGTTAATTCGCCGGTGTCGATATCAACGGTATACAATGCTTTTTTTGCACTCGAAGTTTCAGGATAGGCAATTGCGTACAACGTATTTGTTGTATAATCGTACCTAATTGCTTGCGGATTTAGCAGATTTGTGCGCCCCCAATAATCAACGGTTTGCGACTCAGCATCGATAATGATGTATCTGTAATTATAATAGTTGGTTGTCATATAACCATAGATTTTTCCGCCGACGTATTCGCAGGCAGTTATGGTATATCCATTTAGTTCATCGTCCGACAGATCTGCAACCAGCTCTGTAAACTCCGGCAGGCTGCTTGTGAATTTATGCAATGAAGTGTGATAGAATCTCTTGTCATATACATATGTTTCGTTGTAAATAAAAAGCTCGGAAGAAATTTTTCCGGTATCAATAACGTTGACCTCGCAGGTGTCGACAAGTCCCCCGTCAACCGTGGACGCCGTTATCACAGCCCTGCCCGCGCTTATACCGACAACGGTTCCGTCGTCGAGCACGGCGGCAACGTTTTCGTCCGATGAAGAGAATGCAACGCTCTTGTTGAACGCTTCGGCGGGAAGCACCTCGCAGGCCAATTGCGTGCGGCAATTCACGCCGACTTCGGCGGTATCCTGTAAAATAACTTGTGAAGGATGCACGGGTTCACCAACGAATACATTGTCAAGCTTGGCAATGCTGCCCGTTGCACCGGTGGAAAGACAAAACACCCATTTCAGTGTGTGCTTTCCGGCTGTGAGCGCATACTCCTTATGCGTCCAGTCATAAAAGCCGGCATATCCGTATCCTTTGCCGCTCTCCGGTGATATGTCATCGATGCTGAAAAGCAAACCTCCGTGCACATATGACGCGTTGGAAACATTGCAAATGAAGTCAAAAGAAACAATGTCGCCCTCGGCTGCGGTGACTTCCGCAGTGATGATTGCCTTTTTTTCGTATCGATCGACTTCGGGTGAAGCAATGTGGTCATCTTCCACTCTCCAAATATAGTTGCCGTTTTCGGAATCGATATAGTCGCCGGAATTGGTGAATTCGATATTTCCGCCTTCGACGTTCAGGGCTTCGTTGAGTGTCATGGCTGACGGCGGATTTTCTCCATCCTCCGCTTTTGCGGAAAATGTCGGAACCGATACAACGGACAGCACCATCAGCAGTGCCAAGATCAAGGAACATACTTGTTTCAGAAGTGTTTTCATATTTTTCCTCCGGAATCTATTTGCAGCCATGAAAAATGGCGCATTAACAATCAAAATACGAGTTTCGAACTTTTGCTGTTCTTTTTTGTTGGCGGTCGTGTTTATTTCCTTTGCTGCCCCGATCCTTCGGTTGCTGAATATCGGCTTAAATCTGTCGTTGTCTGCAATCATTTTAACTTGCGTTAGTGATAAGCTTATTGTCGGTACTGCTGCATTGCCGCGCCCTGTGTTAAGCACACACTGACTTTTCTTTGAGGTTCAAAAGGATGCTGCACATAGCTGCCGTATGTATAATAATTATACATTCGCTTTAGTTGAAAACCATATGCGGAGAACGCCGCCGTGAGCGGATTTTGCGTCAAATACGACTGTAGTCAACAGAAAAATCGTTCTTCGCACGTCATTATTGTACACAATTGTGACAATGTTTGTCAACACCGCAAATGCATAAATTTTCATCAGACAAAAAATATATTTTTGCGCCGGTGCAGCTTTAATGAAGCTTGCACTCGCTTAGCATAAACGCCCCAAAACGGATGCCGGGTGATGTGACGTTAGGTGCGAGAGACCGTAACCCGGAGCTTATGGGAATACGTGGAAAAGAGATTTCAGCTTTGAACCCGCTGCCGCGGTCATGCAGCCGTTCTGTTTGCGGTTGAAGTCTGTTCCGCCGCACACCATCGGGGCATTCGGACAGAACATGCCGAGTGATGGACCAGATAAGAGCATTGATGCCATGGATCAGGCCGATACCATTGTCATCGGGTCTCCCGTTTATTGGCACATTATCTGCGGCAGTGTCCGTACCCCCGGTGGATGAGCAGAGGTGATAAACTTTTTTCGCCTGCCCCGATGCTTGGGTTGATATCGGCTATGCCGAAAAGTTACATAATTAAACACCGAAGCCAAACTAAGAAACAGCTTCACAAGCAATAGGCCCGATACCCGATACAATAGTAATCGGCAAAAATAAGCCCGGAGCCGAAGCTGTGGAGCTATATTAACGGTACCGCAAAAGAAACGGACGCTACCCACGGTTGGAATAGAATCTCGCAATCAGTTAAACTTCTTTGTATGCGAAACAGTGCGGCTGTTGCCGGCGGCAGTAAAAACCTGTTTTGCCGCAGCGAGAAAGTTCTCGAAAAATCATTAATCCGACTTCATTAAAGAAGGATGTTGCGGCAAGAAACACTTTATAGGTTTTAACTTTGCCGCGATTGAGATTCCAACATTCTGAGTGTTTCTCTATCCCGTCTGCCGTGATAATACTTTTCCAACACTTGACTGAAAACAGTCGAATCCTCTGCGGCTGCTTCGAAAAGCGTCATGCATGAACGCAGCTTTAAACTGTCCGGAGTTCCCATCACGGCGCGAGGATCATTTGTCTCCAACTCAAGCAATGCTTTGCTGATTTCCACAAGGCGAGATTTTAATACCGGATTTGACAGGTAGGCTTTTGCTTCCCCAAGCCCGTGAACGCCGTAAAACACAGAATTGGAGCTCTTGCCGAGTCCATGCAATTGCGGAAAAATATACCATATCCAGTGGTGAACTTTTCTCCCGCTTCGAATTTCCGCAAGTGCCTGAGAATAACCGTCTACAGTGGCTTCCTGCGCTGATAAAAAACGTGTCAGATTATACTCTTTCAAAATAAGCCTCCTTTAAGGTGGTATGAATGAAATTTTGTTATTTAATACATACGCTTCTGCGGATGAGCCGAGGAAGGTGTTTATTGTTGTTATGTCCGGACATCCAACAAAATAATTATGTCATATCGTCTTCACTTCGCTTTAAAATCGACAATTTTACTGGATTAAATATCTTTATTTAATCAATTATACCATGCGCTATGCAAGAGCGCAACATATATTTGCACAAAAGAGAGCATGCCGATAAGCTGAGACACAGAGCGAAACAGGGTCTGAATGGAATGTGATAATATATTGAAAGAAGCCATATCTTGCCACATTGACAAATTTTGTGCATCGTGTATAATAATGGTGTCAATTTAGTATAAACATTGCCGAAGTGGCATGCAAACATAGCAATAACTTCGGAAACGATTGATTATTTGACAGTTCTTTTTAGAACGAGCGATAAAGTGAGCGTCAATGCTTACCAACCTTGAGGATCCCCCCCAACGACCCCTAATGATGTTGACCGATGCAGCGCATGATGCTGTAAGGTTAATATAATAATTTGTTATTCCAAAGGAGTAAAAACATGTACAACAACCCCAAAAGACGAACAGCCGCACAACGGATTATCTCTTGCGTGATGCTTTTCATACTCGCGCTTTCGTGCTTTTTACCCGTTGCGGCAGAAGATTCGGCCTCTCCGAGTGAGGTAAACATAGTTCTTTTGCTCGACAACACCGGTTCGATGAATCGAAACGACAAAAACAGAATATCAGTTGCGGCAGCTAAGAATTTTGTTGAATACCTATCCGAAACGATGAGTATCGCCGAGAGTTTCGGCTATGACTTGCCTGACATAAATGTCGGCGTATACGCATTTTCCGACAAAGCAACGAAAATTTCCGACTTGACCGACATCAGTGACCAATCAAATCGTGCCGATATTCTACGGAAAATTGAAGGGATTAAGTTCGAAAAAAGGAACACGGGCGCAACTTACTACGGTCCCGCGCTCCGAGCTGCTTACTCCGCTCTTCCGGTAACAAAATCTGATTGCAAGAACATGGTTTTCATGTTCACTGACGGCAAGCCCGACGGAAAAGATGCGAACTCGGTTTTGAACCGGCCGGACGAAGCAATAAAAGCAATGAGCGAATACGACATCGAAGTTATGGTTCTCGGCCTTAATTCAAGGCAAAGCATAGACGACGTTGCGAAAAAAACAATTTACAGCATGGCAAACACAACGCAGCGTACAGAGGGCATCGCCCAGCGACCCAACAGCGACAAGACTCAAACTTCGTTCAGCAAAGCGAACTACCTCATTGCAACAGCAATCAATGAGGATCTTCAAAGGTTCCTGATGGATATCATTTCCGAAAAAATCGGAGTTAAAATCGATAAATACGAAGGCGTGATAAATGTTGACAAACGCGAAATCGTGATCGTTAACATCTTTGCAACTTCGGACGATATCCGGGATATCGACAGTGTCTCGCTGTTTTACAACAATGAACAGGTCACATTGACCGAGACCGAGGAGTACTATGACCCTGCGGTCGATTATGAGGATAATACCTTCACAATTACGCAAAAAGACAGAAGCGCCTATGTAACAATGTACGCCCCCGCTCTCGGCGAATACACAATCCAACTGCCCCAAAACGTTGATTACATTGCTTATTATAAGGAGATTGAGATAACGGAAGAGTATTCCGTCTCCATTGAAGCAGCAAATATCACGGGCAAACCAAACGAAGGAAGCATATCCGTAACGGCAAACCGCATTGTGGACGGCAATGCGGAATCTCCCGACGGCAGCCTGCTTAACCTTATCGGATTGAAGATAATCGGTGAGACAGAAGCGCATACCCGCAGCGTCGAGTGCTCCGGATTGCAGTTTAACTCCGCAACCGGAAAATACGACGGAACCTTCTCTGTCGGTCTGCCCGGCAAATACAAGATCACCGCCGTGATGGATGAGGAGTATGTTTCCGATTCAAACGAAAAGGTCTCTTCCGAGACGGAAATCGAGTTCGTTTCAAAAACCGTTTCCGATAAAGAGCAGAGCATTTCAATCATTGTAGGAAAGGACAAGGCAATTGACATTGCAGCCGATTTCTACACCGATTGGATAGACGTCGGCAGTGAGCATGTTGTTGCAAGCAGCAACAGCGATATTGCTTCCGTAACCGAGCAGGACGGCAAGGCCGTCATCCATGCCAACCGCAAAGGCAAATGTGTTGTCACCAACACGATCACCGATAAGTTCGGCGGCAACCACGTTATCGTTTATAACGTTACTGTAACAAAGAACTATATCCCCATGCTGATCATCATTGCGGCTGCGATCCTTGCAGTCGTTGCGGCAGCAATCGCAATCTCGTACCTGACTTTCAACAAGATTCGCGGCGAGTTTTATCTGAAGCGCGACGGTGTGAGTGAAAGTCTTTCATCCTGGCGTGTGCGCGGGCGCTCATTCACGGCGTACGATCTGTTCGCTAAGGCAGGATTTAACAATATTTCAACAGGGGATAAACGCATCCTCAAAAAGGTAAAGATCTATGTTGAATCGTTCAAGGAAAAGATTGATGATGAACTCAACATAACAAGAAAGAATTGGCGCTACAAAGTCCGTTTCGGCAATGTCGTGGATTATGAACTTGAAGGGGAAAGCTTCAAGGTCAATGATAACTGCACGGAAGAATGCGTCCTCGACGCGGATTATGAATTCGAATTCCGCAGAGATTACTGAGATATTTTATTAAAGGAGAATAAATATGCCAATTAACACCGAACAATACAAGAACCAAGGCTTGTCTGATGCAGCCAGAAAAGCCAGAGTTGAAGCCAACCTGAAGCGGTTGGATTACGCTGAAGGCAACGGTCTTTTGAACTGTGAGAAAAAAACACTTTTAGATAAAGAGATTTATCTCTTTATTAGCTCCGGTGGAACAGGTCACAGAGCACTCCGCAGCATAAAAGAGACCATAGAGAAAACGATTGAGCACGGATCTCGCAGTTCAGTAAGGTATCTTGTTGTGGACTGCGATGCCGGTGAATTAAATATGCTAAGGCAGCAAAACGTTTTTGGAGAATCTGAGATTATGATTGTGCCATCCGATGGCACTCATGATACGATTAATCCGACAAGAATGAGAGACGATAAGAAAGATTGGGTGGATCCAAATCTTTTCAACGAAACAGGTGGGGATGCTCCAGGTGGGCACGAGGGCTTCAATCCTGATGGCGCAGGAGCTTGGCGTCAGCCGGGAAGGATCAGACTCACTTCACCCGGAGGCATGGCTGTTATCCAAAAAATAAGTGGAAAGATAGGAGAATTTACAACTCAACATGACACAAAGCTGAAGGTCTTTTTCCTCTGCAGTGTTGCCGGTGGTACGGGCAGCGGAACGATCATTGATCTTGCGTACATGACAAGATATGTTTTGGAGCACGACTATAATACCCTCTACAGTAACACGAGGATATTTGGTTATATATTCAGTCCTACTGCATGCGAGGGTAATGTCCACGCAAAGCGTAACCCATGGGCGAATAACAATGCTGCAATGAAAGAAATTGCCTACCTCATGAGGCTTGCGGATCGCGGCGAAACGCTTGAAATGATGTACGATACACAATCGGTGACATTCAATAAGAATATATTCGATGTCTGCATGATTGTTGATGGTGATACGACCGCATTCCGTGCATTTGAAAAACCAGCAAAGACTGCAAGAGATGTTGTTGTTCAGTCAATACTTGGCTGCATGACCGCAACAGTAACTAACAGGGGTAACACTACGACACTCATTGATTCTGTGTTTTCGAACAACAGGCAGGATGTTTCGGCAGTAATCCCCAGACTTCCGGTTCAAGAATACCCGCGCTACGCCGGCTACAGCTTCAATGCAACGGGTTTTGCCTCTGTAAAGGTTCCTGTTGAGCTGCTGACGAGCGTGGTGGTGCACAACATATTTAAAAAGCTTTGGGATGCATGGAATAAGGATCCCGGGAAGAATGCTCATATCAGATTCCTTAATGACTGCGGGATTGAGAGCGAAAGGTTAATTGCGAACATACAGTCAACGAATGAGCTGCTTGATAAGGTTGAGCAAAAGTCAAGGGAATTTATCCGCAGACACGGAATCATGGCCATGATCAACGTGGCAAGGGATGCGGCGAGACTGTTGGAAAATGAATACATTCCGTATGCGAGCGATAAAGCGAGAAACGCCTGGTTTACTAAGGAAAGTTGGATCAAAACCACGCATTTGCTGACAGCGGTCAAGTATCACCTTATCGGGCTTAACAACACCGTTTGGGAAACGTCAAGGATCGTGCTTGAAACTTTCCACGATCTTCTTGAAAGAGAAAGCGGAATTCTGACCGATGTCAACATATTTGAAAGAAATTTCAATAGGACGCTCTACTTCTGCCCGATCAATCTGACGCAGAACATGGCAACACGGATGCAGGCAAATGCATTGATGAAATTCATCACCGGCATTTATGAAGGACGAGAGGATAGGATTATTGAGGATTTCATTGATGAGATCCTGCTTACGGACAACCTTGCGAAGCTTGCAGGCGTAACATCAACGGCAGGTATCAGCGCAAGGGTCGACCCCGCAGGGATGATAAGGGACTTTATAGAGAAGCAGTTCAGAACCATAATTGATGAAAATATCGAGGTATTTCTCGTTAAGTTCTTCTCCGGAAACCCGCAGGCAGAAACTACGCAGCCCGACCCGAATGGCCCTGCAAAAAGGATTGCGACAGATGCTTTGAAGAGAGCTGCAAATGAGATATATGACACACTTACCACAAACGGTGCGGCAATGGCAAACACCCTGGGCGGTATTGAGAACCAAGTCAGCGGTCGCAGGTTTATCACTGTCCCGAAAAAGTGCACTCATCTGTTCGAAGAGATTGAGAAATGTGCGAATGCCGACAGTGCAAGGGTAAAGGTATACAAGTCAGAGTCGGATGATGAATTGCTTATGATAACTATGCTGCAGGGACTGCCGGCACTGTCTTTCCAAACTACGGCGCAGAACGAACTCGTCTATGAAGCACACTGGAACGATTTCCCCGGGATTCATATTGAGCAATGTGGAAGCGGCATCCACAATTGGGTAAACCTTCCCAACCTTGTTTTCGGAGGAAATCGGCCCAGAGAGCAGAAGAATCTTGAAGCCGCAAAGGCGGACTACGATACCGCCGTTGCCCTCGGCATGGTTATGGATTCCACGAATTATCCCTATCAGCACATCAAATCGATCTTCAGGCTTAACAAAACTCAAGACGTCGGATCCGTCACGGAGAGATGGATGATACCGGAGTTCGAAGACTACATCACGGATAGCCTTCCGAACAGTCTTGACAATCTTAACCTTGAGTACTGCCTGAATCAGTTGGAACAGAACGGCGTTGTCAGTCGTGTCGACCTTATGCAGCACGGAGATAATCGGAGCGCGATAGGGTCAGAGCTGCCTGCTGACTTCTACTACGATTACGCTTGGCACACCCTGCGGCAGATGTTTCATCTGTGGCATGCGGTGAAGGAGACCATTCCGTACGTTGCAGAGCTGTCCGAGGCGATTCAACGCAAGAAAGCAAGACTACTCTGATGAAATGACAGGCTGAGCAGCGAATGCTTATGAATGTTACAGAACGGCGTTGCCGATGGACTTGAATGCAATTACAAGCATACTGTGTCTGTCGGCATGGCTGTTTAGTAATGTGAGTATAGGAACTGTGCCGGGAAGAGAAAAAACAATGACAAAAAGCGAATTTGTCAGTAAAGTAATATGAGGGAGGAAATATGTCCGGGTGTTTAAACAAACTGATACCGAAAATGATATTGATAATAGTCGCGCTGCTGCTGGTTGCAGCAGTGGGCGGTGCGATAACCGAAGACGGAAATCAAGACGCCTTTGATACGGCCATGGAGGAACTGCCTTTTGCAGGCCCGATTTCAAAGGTACTTTGCAATCTTATGAAATTGGACAAAGGTGAGGAACTGCTTTCGGCAAATGATTTGATTACAGACGTATTAAAAATATTAATCATGTCATGCATACATCCTGCAATTGCACGGATTCTTTCACGCATTTTCCTTAAGCTTCCGGCAGGTTCTGTTTACGATCAAGAGGCATACATGGAAACGATGTCGTATCGTACAAAGGAGTTGGTTGTGCTTGTTTTGACTGCAATTCCGGTTGCTTATTTGACGGGTGTTGGAGTTGGTGCCGCAAAAAATGCATTGGAAGAAAGCATAGGTACTGTGTTGTCCTCGATTTCACTTTCTGTTGCAACAATCGCTGTTTTTTTCATTTCTGTTTGCCTGTTTTTGAAAGGTGGAGTGTCGTTCGGCAGGGCGGTGCTGATAAGAATATTCAGCACGGTTATAGGAAATTTACTTAAAACAATTGTTGTTTGTGTTATAACAATATGGATATATCTGTTGATAAAGCAAGGCGAATATTCGGCTTTGTTAGCGGCGGCGGCAGCACTGTTCATTTTGCTGGGATTGATAGAATTCGGAGTCAAATATATGATTTCTGCCATTGTAAGATAGCAATATTAAAAACTGTTGACGAAGAAGGGACTTATCGCGTTGTTTATTGTTTCGAAGCGATAGCCGAACAAAAGACGTAAATATGGACATTCAACATCACCCCTGCCTGCTTTTCGCAGGCGGGGGTGTACAGTTTGCATAATCGAAAAAATTTGAGGCAATCTCCGAAAGATTGTTCGGAAGATTATTTGTTTTCGAGGTATTCGTTAATTTTTTCAACGAGAGCATCGCAGTCGATACCATGGACGCCGCAGGCCTGTTCAAGGTCTTCGCCGCTTGCCATGACGCAGCCGAGGCAATGCATACCGCTCTCCATGAGGATATTTGCAATGCCGTAATCGGTTCTGAGAATTTCTTCGATAGTCATCTTTTTGTTGATAGCCATTATTGTTATCTCCTGTTCAAAATTATTTTTATTGTCGGCAGGGGCGGGAAAAAATATTCGCCGCCGCGTGCGAGAATACGTTTTTATTCGGCCTTTGAGGCGTATTTAACCGCAGCTTCGATGAAACCTGTAAACAGCGGGTGCGCATTATCGGGGCGGGATTTGAATTCCGGGTGGAACTGTACCGCAACGAACCACGGGTGGTTTGCAACTTCAACGATTTCCATCAGGCCGCGGCGGGGGTTCCAGCCGGTAAAGCGAAGGCCCGCATCGGCAAAATCCTGAAGGTATTCGTTGTTGAACTCGTAGCGGTGGCGGTGGCGTTCGTGAACCTCTTCCTTGCCGTAGTGCTTTGCTGCAAGGCTGCCGGGCTCAAGGCGGCAGGTGTAGCTGCCGAGACGCAGAGTGCCGCCGATGCGTTCAAGGTTGTTGACCTGATCTTCCATCAGTGCAATAACGGGGTGCTTTGCGTTGAAGTCAAATTCGGTGGAATTTGCATCTTTCCAGCCGAGAATGTGGCGTGCGTACTCGATTACGGCGATTTGCATACCGAGGCAGATACCGAAATAAGGTATGTTGTGTTCCCGTGCATAGCGGGAAGCTATCATCATGCCTTCAACACCGCGTTCGCCGAAGCCGCCGGGAACAAGAATGCCGTCCACATCCGCAAGGATTGTGTTCGGATCATTGTGCTCAAGCTCTTCTGCCGCGATCCACTTAATGTTGACTCTTGCATCGTTTGCAATGCCGCTGTGTTCCAGTGCTTCGGCAACGGAAAGATAAGCATCGTGCAGCTCAACGTATTTGCCGACGAGAGCAATGGTGCATTCCTTGGTGGGCTTGAGGGCGGATTCAACCATTGCACGCCAATGCGCAAGGTCGGGATCGCGCTGTTCAAGCGCAAGCTTTTTGAGCACGACGCTGCAAAGGCCGCGTTCTTCAAGCATGAGGGGAACATCATAGAGGGAGCGGGCGTTAAGGTTTTCAATAACGCATTCTTCCGCAACGTTGCAGAACAGCCCGATCTTTGCACGGATGCTGCGATCGAGCGGATAATCACTGCGGCAAACGAGGACATCGGGCTGAATGCCGATGCTTTGCAGTTCTTTGACGGAATGCTGAGTGGGCTTTGTTTTCAGCTCACCGGATGCCGAAAGGTACGGAATGAGCGTAACATGGATAAAGCAGCATTGATTCTGCGCAAGCTGAGTTTTAAGCTGGCGAATAGCCTCAAGGAAGGGCTGGGATTCAATGTCGCCGACGGTTCCGCCGATTTCAACAAGCATGATCTCGGGTTTGATTGCGTTGATGGCCTTCTTGATGCGGAGCTTGATTTCGTCCGTGATATGCGGAATCACCTGCACCGTGCCGCCCTGGTAGCCGCCGCGGCGTTCGCGGTCGAGAACTGCGGAATAAATCTGCCCGGTGGTGGTGTTGTTGAGCTTTGTGAGCTCTTCGTTAATAAAACGTTCGTAATGGCCGATGTCAAGATCGGTCTCTGCTCCGTCATCGGTCACGAAAACTTCGCCGTGCTGATAGGGGTTCATCGTTCCCGGGTCAACATTGAGATAGGGGTCGAGCTTCATAATCGATACGCTGTAGCCCCTTGCTTTCAACAGCCTGCCCAATGCGGCGGCGGTGATGCCTTTGCCCAGCGAGGAAACTACGCCCCCGGTAACGAAAATCAGCTTGGTGTCCATGTGTTCCTCCTGAATATAAAATCGTCAATGCACCGCAGAAGGAATGCGGAGAACACTCCGCGCCGCTGCGGCACACAATAACTGTCCATTGAATAATATTATAGTTAAAACCCGCCGCGTTTCAAGCCCTATATGCGAATAAAATCCGATATAATTTTTCGCGGCTTTCCGCGGCGGAGAAAAAACTGTTTCGGCACTGCATTATTCTTCCGTCGGTATCGGACGGATATGCCAGAGTTCTTCGGAATACTCCCGAATTGTTCTGTCGCTTGAGAACTTGCCGGAATTTGCGGTGTTCATAAGGCATTTTCGCGCAAATGCCCGCTCATCCGCCGTATCATAAATTGCACGGAGCTTTGCTTCAATATAGCTTTCAAGGTCATATAGATTGAAATAATAGTCCGGCTTACGCCAATCGCCCGTCAAAAGGGAGTTGTAAACTTCCGTAAATACGCGGCGCGCTTCTTCTTTTGCTCCCGAATCCTGCGGCAGTGTGTAAACGGCATTCAGAATGCTGTCGTCAACAAGGGAATCAACCGCGCGGCGTACGACGGAGCTGCTTTCGTAAACGGTTCGAGGGTTGTAATGCGGGCGGAGGCGGGTCAGCTCCTCGACTCTTGCACCGAAGATATAGTTGTTTTCCTCGCCGGCGCACTCGACGATTTCGATATTTGCGCCGTCATATGTTCCGAGAGTTACGGCACCGTTTATCATGAACTTCATGTTGCCCGTGCCGCTTGCCTCGGTTCCGGCAGCAGAGATCTGCTCGGAAATATCTGCGGAGGGAATGATATGCTCGGCATAAGAACAATTGTAATTTGAAACGAACACAACCCTCATCTTATCGCGAACGGCCGGGTCGCTGTTGATGCAGCGCGCAAGCTCGTTGATGTATTTAATGATGTTCTTCGCCATTATGTAACCCGGAGCTGCCTTTGCACCGAAAATGAATGCGGCGGGGGGCATATCGGAAAGCCGTCCTTCCTTAAGCTCGCGATAGATATGCACAATGCTCAGTGCGTTCATAAGCTGCCGTTTGTATTCATGCATGCGCTTCACCTGAATATCAAAAACGAACTCCGGAGGAATTTCAACACCCTCCTTTTGAAGAATGATATCGGAGAGCTTGCGTTTTGCCTCGCGTTTGACGGCAATGAAACCCCGAATCAGTTCATCGTCGATCAGGGGTTCAAGCTTTTTAAGCTCGTACAGGTCGGTCATAAAGCCGTAGCCGATGCGACTCCCGATAAGTGTGGAAAGTGCGGGATTGCAAAGCCCGAGGAAGCGGCGCTGGGTCACGCCGTTTGTTTTGTTTTGGAAGCGTTCGGGATAAACATCGTACCAATCCTTAAGCACTTCGGTGCGCAGCAATCCGGAATGGATCTGCGCAACGCCGTTGACGTATGAGGAAACAAAGGTTGCAAGCCTTGCCATATGAATCCGTCCGTCGGCAACGATGTACATTGAGTTTATCTTTTCCTGCGGCAGCCCGCGGGACGTCAGTTCGCGGTGCAGTGCATCGTTAATGCGGAAGATGATATCGAGAATATTCGGAATAACGCTGCGGAAGAGCTCACAATCCCATGTTTCGAGAGCCTCGCTCATGAGCGTGTGGTTTGTGTAGCTGAATGTGCGCCGCGCAATGTCCAGTGCGTCGTCAAAACTTTTGCCCTCGTTCATAAGCAGACGGACAAGCTCCGGAATGCTGACCGTCGGATGCGTGTCATTAAGCTGTATTGCGTTCATCTCCGCAAAATTATCAACCGTGCCGAAAACACGCTTGTGACGGCGGAGAATGTCGCCGAGCGATGCGGCGGAAAGGAAATACTGCTGCTTCAGGCGCAGGCGTTTACCCTCGTATGTGCTGTCGTTGGGATAAAGCACACGCGTAATATCCTCAACGGCATTCTTTTCGCGGACGGAAAGCGCGTATTCCTGCGAATTGAACGCGGCAAAATCAAATTCCTCCTCCGCTTCGCTCTGAAACAGGCGGAGAGTGCCGATTGTTGAAGTGTTGAAACCGATTACAGGCATGTCATAGGGCACGGCGAGAACGCGCCTGTCCGCGAATTCAACAACAATGGTTTTATCGTCGCGTCTGCGGCTCCACGGATCTCCCTGCTTTTGCCAATCGTCAGCACGTTCAACCTGAAAGCCGTTCAAAAAACTCTGCTTAAACAAACCGAATTTGTAGCGGATGCCGTATCCGTCAAGCGGAAGGTCGTGAGTTGCCGCGCTGTCAAGAAAACATGCCGCAAGCCTGCCCAACCCTCCGTTGCCGAGAGCGCAGTCCTCGATGGATTCCATAATGTTGATATCGACTCCGCGCAGAGCAAGCAGACGGGATACTTCCGGCAAAAGATTCAACACGAACAGATTGTTGAAAATCATTCGCCCGGTTAGATATTCGGCGGAAAGATAGTATGCCCTCCGCCCCGTTTCACGATTGCGGCGGCTCCTGCGCCAATCATCCGCAACGGCATACATCACCGCATCGGAAAGTGCGCGGTGCAGCTGCTTCGCATCCGCCTCGTTTATGTTTATCTGATAGTCGCTGCGCAGAATATCCTCCGTGCGCCTGATGATCCCTTTTGCATCCATAAGCATGATTCCGTTACCCGTGGCTCTCGGCTGCCCGAAAGCGTCCTTTCGCAGTCTGATTAATGTTTTCAGCTTATTATACCATATGCGGCGCGATTAGGTAAGTACCGGGTGACGGGAGTTGATGATGAAACAAACATTATGAATATATCATCCGTATATTTGCTTTTAACGCTTAAGTATGTTATAATACATTTGTATTTGAATGTTCTTTTTTAAGCTTTTTTCGTAAAGAGCCTTGACTTTGTATCTTTTGCAAAAACAGCTTGAGTCGGCACTTCTCCAAAATCAGCTGCGGGCATGTTAATGCAAAAAATTAAGCAATCCCGTGTTCGGAAGCGAACACAATAAGTTTTTAACGAATGCAGGCACAACTTTTCTCAGTGTATCTGCAAAAACAAATCTGATTAAATAATGTATGATTATTCATAAAATGGCCGATGTGAACGGGATGTTCAAGCGTGAATATGCATTCACACTCATAAAACTCGGCACGGCGAAAGAGCAGATGGAAAAACTTGACGAGGCATTGCAATGCTATACAATGGCAATGCAGATAACCAAAGAACTTCTCGCAGCTTCGCCCGATGACGGCAAACTTAAGTACAATATGAGTGTTTCTTATGAACAGATCGGTCATATAGCAGAACTTAAACACAATTATCGCGAAGCTGAATTGCTGTACAGACAATCGCTTGAGATCTGCCGCACCAACGTTAAGCTCGGGACTCGACCGTTTAATGAAGACGCTCTTGCAAGTTCGTTATACAGACTTGGTGCACTTCCGTTGCAGCGAAAGGCAACAGACGAACAGAAAGAATGCCTTAAAGAAGCGATGTCCATATGGAAAGATTTGTATGACGCAACGGGAGATATTGTGTATAAGAAAAATTATGATTTTGCCAAAAAGGCATTAAGAAGATAATGCGGTAAATTAAAAACACGCTCCCGTGCATCGGACACCGCAGTGCCTTTCAACTCCCGCCTAATCAGAAGAGCCGCGCTTTGACGCGGCTCTTCAGAGTGTCGAAAAAGTCCGGCAATGCTGGACTTTTTCGTTGTTTTATGGTA
>ERZ824473.3007-NODE-3007-length-17803-cov-5.578262_pt1 | contig 17803 bp, 14 predicted proteins | sample MGYA00519874_ERZ824473 | MGnify/ENA primary metagenome ERZ824473 (study PRJEB31778, sample SAMEA3449151) | human gut metagenome | biome: human gut; feature: human-associated habitat; material: faeces | place: United Kingdom | collected 2010/2012 ... | reverse complement strand
CACAAAAAAGTGGAACAAAAGCAAGTACAACAGGAACAATATATGGAATATATGATATGTCAGGAGGAACATGGGAAAGAACAGCAGGACTAGTAAATAATGGAAATGAAAATTTAGCAAAAAATGGACAATCTCTATTAAATACATTAAATGATGGAAAAAGTTCAAAATATGTAACAGTATATCCATTTGACTCATCTGTTGACAAAAATGGAGCAAATATAGATACAGCAAGTGAGGCAAACTGGAAAGTAAATACAAAAATATATGGTGACGGAATACGCGAAACATCAACAGCCGGAACAGAAAAAACATCATGGTATGGAGACAGTTCTTACTTCTCAACAATGGGTTTTCCGTTCAGTAGACGCGGTGGCCTTTTGTGGAATGGCGAGGGAGCTGGTTTGTTCTCTTTCTACCGTCTCAATGGCGCTGGCGATTACGTCGTTGGCTTCCGCTCAGTGCTTGTCGCTCAGTAACATTCCAATATATAACACAAAGCTAAATTTAGCAATGAAACTATTGCAAATTTAGCTTTTATATTTCACAAAAACCTTGCTTTTTAACCATTTTTGAAGTATAATTTAAACCGTACAATCAAAAAGAGAAAGAAGGAAAATAAATGAAAGCAATAGAAATAAGAAATAAATACCTAAACTTTTTTAAAGAACACGGACACGCTGTAATACCATCAGCACCATTAATACCTGAAAACGATCCATCAGTACTATTCACAACAGCAGGAATGCAACCACTAGTACCATACTTACTAGGAGAAAAGCATCCATCAGGAACAAGACTTACAGACTATCAAAAATGTTTAAGAACAAATGACATAGAAGAAGTAGGAGACAATAGACACTTAACATATTTTGAAATGTTAGGAAACTGGTCATTAGGAGACTACTTTAAAGAAGAATCAATCCAAATGAGTTTTGATTTTTTAACAAAAGAACTACAAATACCAGTAGAAAAACTATCTGTAACAGTATTTGCAGGAGATGAAGACTGCCCAAGAGATGAAGTTGCAGCAGAATGCTGGAAAAAAGCAGGAATATTAGATGGACACATCTATTATTATGGAAAAGATGATAACTGGTGGATAGCAGGAGAAGAAGGACCATGTGGACCAGACACAGAAATGTTCTATGACACAGGAAAACCAGCATGCGGACCAGATTGCCAACCAAGTTGCGATTGTGGTAAATATGTTGAAATATGGAACAATGTATTTATGGAATATTTCAAAAGTAAAGACGGAAAATATTCAAAATTAGCACAAAGAAATGTTGATACAGGATTAGGACTAGAAAGAATGGCAATGCTATTACAAGGAAAAGAAACACCATTTGATACAGAATTATTCAAACCAGTAATGGACAAGTTATTAGAATTACAAAAAATAGATAACATAGAAAGTAGAAGAATTATAGCAGAACACTTACGTTCAAGCATGATGATAATAAGTGATGGTGGAAGACCTAGCAATGTTGACAGAGGATATATTTTAAGAAGATTAATTCGTAGAATGGTAAGACATATGAACAAACTACAAATCAACCTTGATGAAATATCAACTCTAGTAGATATAAATGTGGAAAACTTAAAAGAAATGTATCCAGATTTGGCTAAGAATGAAGAATTAATAAAAAATGTAATAATTGAAGAGAAAAATAAATTTGTAAAAACATTAGCACATGGTGAAAAAGAATTTGAAAAAGAAATGAATAAAGCTAAAGAACAAGGAAAGAATAAAATTGACGGAAAAGTAGTATTCAAATTGTATGACACATACGGATTTCCACCAGAAGTTACAAGTGAACTAGCACAAGAAAACGACATGACAGTTGATATGAAAGAATTTGATGAATTATTTAAAGCTCATCAAGAAAAATCAAGAATGGGTTCAGAACAAAAATTTAAAGGTGGACTAGCAGAACAAAACGAGACAACAATAGCATACCACACAGCAACACACCTTTTAAATGCAGCACTTAAAGTAGTTTTAGGGCCAGAAACACATCAAAGAGGATCAAACATCACAGTAGACAGAATGAGATTTGACTTTAACTGTGACCACAAAATGACAGAAGAAGAAAAGAAACAAACAGAAGACCTAGTAAACAAATGGATTCAAGAAGCATTACCTGTAACAGTAGAAAAAATGAAAAAAGAAGATGCTGTTAAATCAGGAGCAGAATGTATGTTTATTGAAAAATATCCAGATGTTGTAACTGTTTATACAATAGGAAATGTTTCAAAAGAACTATGCGGAGGACCTCATGTAAAAAATACAAGCGAACTTGGAAAATTCAAAATCAAAAAAGAAGAAGCAAGTTCAGCAGGCGTTAGAAGAATAAAAGCAATATTAGAAAAAGGGATTTAGGGACGTTCCTTAAAATCCCTTTTTCAAGGGAATGTGGGACAATCCTTTAGGCTATAAACAGTTTTAATTTTAAAAAGGACTGTCCCTTTATCCCGGTTAGAAGGGAATTTAAGGAACGTCCCTAAATCCCCTTCAGGAAAGGAAAGATAAAAATGGAAGATTGTTTATTTTGTAAAATAATAAAAGGTGAAATACCATCAACAAAAGTATATGAAGATGAAGAAATATTAGCATTTAATGATATAAATCCAGCAGCACCAATTCATATATTAGTAATTCCAAAAAAACACATAACATCATTAGCACATATGGAAAAAGAAGATGAAGCAATTGTAGGGAGAATATATGGAGTAATAAATAAAATTGCTGAAGAAAAAGGATTTAAAGAAAGCGGATATAGAGTTATAGTAAACTGTGGAAAAGATGCAGGACAAGAAGTAATGCACTTACATTTTCACATATTAGCAGGAGCAAAGTTTGGAGACAAAATTGTATAAAAATCTATATTAGTATGAATTTAATATACAATAAAGATTAGAAAAAAATTAGAAAAAAATTGTAAATATAAATTTTATATGTTATAATATAATCAGAGTTAATGTACGGAGGTAAAAATTATGTTTGAGAGTAAATATAGTAAAGTATTAACAATTATACTAGTAATAGTAATTGTGGCAATAGTAATATTATTAGGATTTTTAGCTTATGATTATATAAACAAATTCAGTTCAACAAAACAAGCATCAGATTTTGTTGAAGACTATCAAGGAAATATTACAACAAGTGAAGAAGATAATACAAACAATTCACAAGAAAATGTTGCATTAGATTCAACAAATGAAGTACCAATAACAGATTCTTCAACAAGTGGAAGTACAGGTAAAAAGAAATATAAAGGTTACACAGTTGTAGGTACTATGAAAATACCAGCAATAAACCTAGAATATCCAATATTTGAAGAAATAACAACAAAAGCATTGGAAACAGGATTAATTGCGTTATATCCAAACGGAGATAATATAAATCAAGTTGGAAATACAGTAATAATTGGACATAATTATAGAAATGGAATGTTTTTCTCTAATTTGAAAAAATTATCAAACGGAGCTAAAATATATATTAAAGATTTTAGAGGAACAACTTTAACATATGAAGTTTATAACAAATTTGAAGCATCTTCAACAGATACATCTTTCTACACAAGAGATACAAATGGAGTTGCTGAAATAACATTATCAACATGTACAGATGCAAGTAATGATCAAAGAACAATACTATTTGCAAAACAAATTTAATTGAATAAAAATAAAGAAAGAAGGATTGACAATATAGCAATCCTTCTTATTTTATAGTTGTTATAATTCTTAACATAAATTTACTAAAAACACTTTAAAAAAAGCCCAAAATGTTATACAATATACGAAAAGTAAAAAAAAGGAGAAAGGTATGAACAAAAAATGGCAGATATATGAAGCAAACGTAGAAGAGACCAATAGAATAGCAGAAAAATATAACATAAACAAACTACTTGCATCAATAATAATAAACAGAAAAATACAAGAAGAAAATATAGAAGTATTCTTACATCCAACAAGACAAAACTTTCATGACCCGTTTTTAATGCCAGACATGAACATAGCAGTAGAAAGAATACTAAAAGCAATAGAAAACAAAGAAAAAACAATAATATATGGAGATTATGATGTTGACGGAATAACAAGTATAACAGTATTAAAAAGTTTTTTAGAAGACAGAGGATTACATGTAGATTCATATATTCCAAATAGATTAGAAGAAGGATACGGATTAAACAAACCAGCAATAGACTACATAGTAAAAGAAAAGTACACATTAATGATAACAGTAGACACAGGAATTTCTGGAATAGAAGAAATAGAATATGCAAATTCACTAGGAATAGAAACAATAGTAACAGACCATCATGAAGTAGGAGAAGAACTACCGAAAGCACTTGCAGTAGTAGACGCCAAAAGAAAAGACAATCAATATCCATGTCGAGATTTAGCAGGAGTAGGAGTTGTTTTTAAATTAATACAGGCATTACGGAAAAAAACTAGGATTAGATGAAAAAGAATATTTAAAATACTTAGATATTGTATGTGTAGGAACAATATCAGACATAGTTCCATTAGTAGATGAAAATAGAGTTATAACAAAATTAGGACTATTGTTAGTAGCACAAACAAAAAATATGGGATTAAAATCATTAATAATGTCATCAGGATATAAAAATCTTGATTCAACAACAATATCTTTTGGAGTTGCTCCAAGAATAAATGCATGTGGAAGAATGGGACATGCAGATGAAGCTTTAAAACTATTTTTATCAAAAGACATTTACGAAGTAAATGAATTAACCAAAAAATTAAACGATTATAATAAAATGAGACAAGAAAAAGAAAAAGCAATTTATGAAGATGCACTAAATCAAATAGAGAAAAACAAATTATACAAAAATTGTGCAATAGTAGTAGGTGGAGAAAACTGGCACCATGGAGTAATAGGAATAGTATCTTCAAAAATAACAGATTTATACTTTAAACCAAGTATATTATTATGTTATGAAGATGATTTGGCAAAAGGGTCAGGTAGAAGTATACCAGGATTTGACTTGCATGAAGCATTAATGAAGTGCCAAGATACAATCGAAAGATTTGGTGGACATAGCATGGCAATAGGAATAACAATAAAAAAAGACAAATTTAATGACTTTGCAAAAGAATTTGAAAAGATAGCTAAAGATGCAAAAATAGATGAGATAATACCAATTATAAATATAGATGCAAAAATTAATTTAAGTGATGTAAGCAGAGAAACAGTAGAAAGCTTAAAACAATTAGAACCATTTGGAGAAGGCAATAAAATGCCAATATTTGCATTTAAAAATTTAAAAATAGATTCAATAAGAAGTTTATCAGAAGGAAAACACATAAAAATGACTTTAAAAGATGGAAACTCTGTAGTTAATGCAATAGGATTCAATTTAGGATATTTAGCTGATGAATATAGAATTGGAGATAAAATAGATGTTGTTGGAACTTTGGAAATTAATAGTTTTAATGGAGTTGATAATTTACAAATTAATCTTAAAGATGTAATGAAGTCAATATAAAAAAGTTGTCAAAAGGGACGGGCTTTTTTGACAGCTAATATTGAAAATTTTGTCAAAAAGGGGCGGCCATTTTGACAAAAGAGGGGTGAACAAGATGCAAGAAAATAATAAAGAAATAAAAATTCAAGATGTAATTTCGAAAAAGAAAGAAACAAGTAGAAGAGTAGACACAAAATTAATAATGAAAGCATATAACTATGCAGTAGAGCACCATGGAGATCAAAAAAGGCGCTCAGGAGAACCATACATAATACATCCACTAAATGTAGCATATATATTAGCAGAATTAGGCTTAGATGAGGCAACAATATGTGCAGCACTTTTACATGATGTTGTAGAAGATACAGATGCAACAGATGCAGATTTAAGAAGAGAATTTAGTGATGAAATAGCAGATATGGTAGCAGGTGTAACAAAGCTAGAAACAATACAATTTTCAACAGTTGAAGAGCAACAAGTTGAAGATTATAGAAAAATGTTTTTAGCAATGGGAAAAGATATTAGAGTTATAATACTAAAAATAGCAGATAGACTTCATAATATGAGAACACTAAAATATCTAAAAAGAGATAGACAAATTGCAAATGCAAAAGAAACAATGGAAATATATGCACCACTTGCAAACCGTTTAGGTCTATATTCAATGAAGTGGGAGCTAGAAGATTTATCATTTAAATATCTATATCCAGAAGAATACCATGAATTAGTTGAAGGGATAAATAAGAAAAGAGAAGAAAGATTAAAATTTATAGAAAAAATAATGGCAGACATACGAGTTCAACTAAAAAAACAACATATTGATGCAGAAGTAACAGGACGTGCAAAACATTTATATAGTATATACAGAAAAATGAAAAGAGACAACAAAACACTAGACCAAATATATGATTTATTTGCATTACGTATATTAGTTAACTCAATAAAAGACTGTTATGCAGCACTTGGAGTTGTACACGAAATGTATAGCCCAATGCCAGGAAGATTTAAAGACTATATAGCAGTACCAAAACCAAATATGTATCAATCTATACATACAACATTATTGGGAGACAAAGGAACACCATTTGAGGTACAAATACGTACATGGGACATGCATAGAGTAGCAGAATATGGTATAGCGGCACACTGGGCATACAAAGAAGCAAGCTATTTTGGAAAAAAACAAGCAGTAAAAGTAGAAGAAGACAAACTAGCATGGCTTAGAGAATCATTAGAATGGCAAAAAGATATGCAAGATCCACAAGAATTCCTAGACACACTAAAAACAGAATTATTTGAAGATGAAGTATACGTATTTACGCCCAAAGGAGCAATTAAAGTATTACCAAGAAATGCAACACCAATAGACTTTGCATATAGCATACACGAAGAAATAGGAAATCATATGACAGGATGTAAAATAAACAGCAAAATGATGCCTATAATTACACCATTAAAAAGTGGAGACATTATAGAAATAATAACATCAGACAATTCAAAAGGACCAAGCAGAGATTGGCTTAAATTTGTAAAAAGTACAAAAGCTAAAAACAAAATAAACGGTTGGTTTAAAAAATCTCATAAAGCAGAAAACATAGAAAAAGGAAAAGAGCTAATAGAAAAAGAAATCAAAAGAATTGGAATGACACATGCAGATTTATTCAAACAAGAGTATATAGATGCAATGCTTGATAGATATAAATATAAAAATCTAGAAGACATGTATGCTGCAGTAGGATTTGGAGCAAATTCAGCAGTAAAAGTAATTGCAAAAATGTTACAAGAATATAGAAAAGAGCATCAAGAAGAAGACATTGAAGAAAAAATGGAAGAACTAAGAAAACAAAAAGAAAACAAACAAAAACCATCAAGCTCAGGGGTTATAGTAAAAGGAATAGACAATTGCTTAGTAAAACTTTCAAAATGTTGTAATCCATTACCAGGAGACGAGATAATAGGATATATTACAAAAGGTAGAGGAGTATCAGTACATAGAAAAGACTGCGTAAATGTAAAAGACCTACTATCAGAAGAAAATAGAATAATAGACGTAAAATGGTATGAAGAAACTAAAGAAAACTATAATGTAACAATAGAAGCTTTAGCAAATGACAGAAAAGGTTTATTGGTAGATATTTTGAACAGTATAAAAGAAACAAAAGCAAATCTTATGGGAGTTAGCACGAAAACAACTAAAGAAAGAATAGCTATTATGGACATAAATATTGAAGTTGAAAACATCGAAGAATTAAATAAAGTAATTAGAAATATAAAAAAAGTTGACAGTGTCTATGAGGTAAGGAGATAAAGTTATGATTTTAAAAGAACTAAAGATAGATACATGGATCGGAGATCCAACAAATTGTTATGTAATATTTGATGAAGAAAGCAAAGAAATAATGTGTATTGACCCTGCTGGAGATGTAGACAAAATAGAGAATTTAATAAAAAATGTATTTAAAGGAAAACTAAAATATATTTATTTAACGCATTGCCATGGCGATCACATAGCAGGAGTAAACGAGTTAAAAAGGCGTTGTGGCGGAAAAATTTTAATACATAGAATTGATAGCGAAGGGCTAAACAATGTAGATATAAATTTATCAGAATATATAGGATTACCTGAAATAGAACTAGAAGCGGATTCAAGAGTTGACGACAACGATTTAATTCATTTAGGAGAGTTAGAATTTAGAGTAATACATACACCAGGTCATACAGCTGGAAGCACATCACTTTACTGCGAAAAGGAAAAATGTTTATTTTCAGGAGATACAATTTTTGCTGGAACATGGGGAAGAACAGATTTGCCAACATCAAGTAGAGAAGATATAATGAATTCAATAGTTAACAAAATTTTAGTTTTACCAGATGATACTTTTATTTATCCAGGACATGGAAAAGCTACAATGCTTAAAGATGAAAAGCCAATTTATCTTGAATTAAAGCCTAAAAAATGGTAAATATAGAAGTTTTTAATTGAAAAATTATAAAAAATGTGTTATACTATTATTATAGATACTAATTGTATATATTGCGGTGGTTAGGTGACAGGAGGAAAAAATGGTTAATGTTAATATAAAAGAAAGAATCTTAGAAAAGCTAAAGGATAATAATTATATTCTAGAACATCGGAGTAATCAACTAACAATACGAGGCTTCTATGGAAAAACACTTTGTGAAGTAATCTATTTAGAAGAAACAAATGCAATTATTGTAATGACAGAAGATACTTTCAAGTACGGAAAGAAAGTAGAGTCAATAGAATTTGACACAAACCAAGGACTTATAATTTATTTATCAAGTAAGATGGGAAAGAAAATGGAAAAAATAAAAGTAACAGAAAAGTAAGTTTAATTAAAAACCTAACCGTGCAAAATAGGGGAGTAGAATGCTATTCCCCTAAATTTTAAATTTGAATATATATATAAATTGGATTTTTATTAAATAAGATTTATACTTTTGGAAGGAATGGAATAAAAATGAGCAAAACAGAGCCAAGAACATTAGCAGGATTTATGGAGCTAATGCCAAATGAACAAATATTATTTGAACAAATAAAACAAAAAATAGAAAAAACATATCAAAAATTTGGATTTTTACCACTAGACACACCAATACTAGAACTATCAGAAGTATTGCTAGCAAAAGCTGGTGGAGAAACAGAAAAACAAATATACAGATTTGAAAAAGGCGATACAGACATATCAATGAGATTTGACTTAACAGTACCACTTGCAAAATATGTGGCAAAAAATTATGGAAATTTAAGTTTTCCATTTAGAAGATATCAAATTGGAAAAGTATATCGTGGAGAAAGAACACAAAAAGGAAGATTCCGTGAATTTTATCAATGTGACATAGACATAATAGGAGACGGAGAACTAAGCATAATAAACGATGCAGAACTTCCAAGTGTTATATACAATGTTTTTAAAGAATTAGGATTTGATAACTTTACAATAAAAATAAATAATAGAAAATTATTTAATGGTTTATTTGAAAGCTTAAATCAAAAAGAAAATGCAGTTGAAATATTAAGAATAATTGACAAAATAGAAAAAATAGGAAAAGAAGCTGTAATAGAAGAATTAGAAAAAATCCAGGTTCAAACAGATTCAATTAATAAAATACTTGAATTTATTGAAATAGAAGGAACAACAGATGAAAAACTACAAAAACTACAAGACTTAAATATTGAAAATGAAGCATTCCAAGCAGGATTAAAAGAATTAAAACAAGTTGTTAAATATGTAAGATTATTTGGAATTCCAGACAGTAATTTTAAAGTGGATTTAACAATTGCAAGAGGCCTAGATTATTACACCGGAACAGTATATGAAACATTTTTAAATGAATATAGAGAATTAGGAAGTGTATGCTCTGGAGGTAGATATGAAAATCTAGCAGAACATTATACTGACAAAAAATTACCAGGTGTTGGAATATCAATAGGTTTAACAAGATTATTTTATAAACTAAATGAATTAAACCTAATAAAAGCAGATAAAAAATCTGTTGCAGAAGTTTTAATAGTTCCAATGGTTGAAGATATGAAAGTGCCTATAAAACTAGCTAGTAATTTAAGGAACAACGGAATTAATACAGAAATATTCTTAAATGACAAAAAACTTAAAGCTAAAATGAAATATGCAGATAAACTTGAAATACCTTATGTTATAGTAGTGGGCGAAGATGAAGTAAATACAGGAATTGTAAAAATTAAAAATATGAAAACAGGGGAACAAGTAGAAAGAAATATAGAAGAAATAACAAAAAAAGATTTCTTTGAGTAAGGTTATTTATAACAAAAAAGTAAAAAGGTTATAGTTGCAAAAAAAGTTTGCAACTATAGCCTTTTTACTATATCTAAGTATTTTTAGTATAAAAGAGTGATTTTATTTCCATTTTTTTTAATAAATCCTTCATCTTTCAAAGCTTTAATTTCTCGCATCATAGCACTTCTATCAACACTTAAGTAATCTGCCAAATCAGTTAAAGAAAAAGGAAGAGAAAAAGTCTTACTTAAATTTCTAGTAGATAAAATATTAAAATAACCACGAAGTTTTTCTCTAATAGAACGTTTTGTTAAAATTTCAACTCTAGTATTCAAATCCATAACTTTATTTAAGATCAAATTAGAAAAATTTTCAGATAAAGTCTGGTGGAACTTACAATTATTTCTACATTTTTGATGAATATTATTATAGTTAAAAAACAAAACTTCACAACCTTTTTTCGCTTCAACAGAAAGTTCATTATTAGTAGTAACAATATACAAAGCCTCACCAAAAATATCATTTTTAGTAAAATGTTCAATAATAGTTTTATCACCATTCATATCATATCTAACTAAATCCGCTTCACCACTTAAAATAATGCAAATTTGATTTCTCTTTTGTATATATGTTGTTATAGTCTGATTTTTTTTAAAAAATTTTTTCTGAACATTTTTACAAGTAGATACAAAATCCTTTAAAAAATTGTCTGTACTGTTGATAGTCTCCATTATATTCACCTCAATATATCACATAAAGTTAAAATTTATTACTTCATTGATGATTATTATACAATAAAAAAGTTGCAATTGCAACAAAAAATATGTAACAAAAATGTAATAATTATAAAACTATTGAAAACAGCTATATCAAAAAAATATTTCAAAAATTGTTGTATATGCAACAGAAAAAGAAAAATATTGATATATAATAAACACATAAAAAGTAGAATTTTGGAAAATTTTAAATGACGATAATTAAGCAAAATGAAGTGAAAGGAATGAAAAAATGAAAATAATAAAAAGAGATGGAAGAATAGTAGATTATGATAGGCAAAAAATAGAAGTAGCAATAGAAAAAGCCAATAGAGATGTAACAGGAAAAGAAAAAGCAACACAAAAAGAGATAAAAGAGATAATAGATTATATAGAAAGCTTAGGAAAAAGAAGAATTTTAGTTGAAGATGTTCAGGACATAATAGAAGAAAAATTAATGGAAATTGGAAAATACAAACTTGCAAAAGAATATATAGTTTATCGTTACAACAGAGCATTAGTAAGAAAATCAAACACAACAGATGAATCTATTTTAGGATTAATAAGAAATGAAAACAAAGAATTAGCAGAAGAAAATTCAAATAAAAATACAATGCTTGCTTCAACCCAAAGAGATTATATAGCAGGAGAAGTTTCAAGAGATTTAACAAATAGACTATTATTACCAGAAAAGATAGTAAAAGCACATCAAGAAGGAATATTACATTTCCACGATGCAGATTATTTTGTTCAGCCAATATTTAATTGCTGTTTAATAAATATAGGAGACATGTTAGACAATGGAACAGTAATGAACGGCAAATTAATAGAAAGTCCAAAAAGCTTTCAAGTGGCATGTATAGTAATGACACAAATAATTGCAGCAGTTGCAAGTAATCAATATGGGGGGCAATCAGTTGATATAAAACATTTAGGAAAATATCTAAGAAAAAGTTACAATAAATATAAAAAACAAATCGAAGAAAAATATAAAGGAAAATTATCAGGAAGTACAATAGAAGAATTAGTTGATGCAAGGGTAAGACATGAGCTAGAGTCAGGAGTTCAAACAATTCAATATCAGATAAATACTTTAATGACAACAAACGGACAAACTCCATTTGTAACATTATTTTTACATTTAGATGAAAAAGATCCATACATAAAAGAAAATGCCATGATAATTGAAGAAATTTTAAAACAAAGAATACAAGGTGTAAAAAATGATGTTGGAGTGTATGTAACACCAGCATTTCCAAAACTAGTATATGTTTTAGATGAACACAATTGCTTAAAAGGTGGAAAATATGATTATTTAACAAGATTAGCTGTAAAATGTTCAGCAAAAAGAATGTATCCAGACTACATATCAGCAAAGAAAATGCGTGAAAACTATGAAGGAAATGTATTTAGCCCAATGGGATGCAGAAGCTTTTTATCACCTTGGAAAGATGAAAATGGAAATTACAAATTTGAAGGGAGATTTAATCAAGGTGTAGTAAGCATAAATTTACCACAAATAGCAATAATAGCAGACGGTGATGAAGATAAATTCTGGAAATTATTAGATGAAAGATTAGAATTATGCAAAGAAGCATTAATGTGTAGACATTATGCATTATTAGGAACAACATCAGATATAAGCCCAATTCATTGGCAATATGGAGCGATAGCAAGATTAGGAAAAGGTGAAAAAATAGATAAATTATTATATGGTGGATATTCAACAATATCATTAGGATATATAGGAATATATGAAATGACAAAATTAATGAAGGGCGTATCACATACAACACCAGAAGGACACGACTTCGCATTAAAAGTTATGAAATATTTACGTGGAGCAACAGACAAATGGAAAAAAGAAACAAATATTGGATTTGCATTATATGGAACACCAGCAGAAAGTTTATGTTACAAATTTGCTCGTCTAGATAAAGAAAAATTTGGAACAATTAAAGATGTAACAGACAAAGGGTACTATACAAATTCATATCATGTTGATGTAAGAGAAAAAATAGATGCATTTGAAAAATTATCATTTGAAAGTGAATTCCAAAAAATATCATCAGGGGGAGCAATATCATATGTTGAAATACCCAATATGCAACACAATATAATTGCTTTAGAAACTGCTGTTAAATTTATTTATGATAATATTCAATATGCGGAATTTAATACAAAATCAGATTATTGCCAAGTATGTGGATTTGATGGAGAAATTATTATAAATGATAATAATGAATGGGAGTGTCCAAATTGTGGAAACAAAGACCATAGTAAAATGAATGTTGTAAGACGTACTTGTGGATATTTGGGTGAAAATTTTTGGAATGCAGGTAAAACTAAAGAAATTAAGCAAAGAGTTTTACATATGTAAATGGAAAGAAGGAGAAAAAAGGGAACGTCCCCTTTTCCCAGAGAAAGTTATGAATTATGCTGATATAAAAAAAGTAGATGTAGCAAATGGTGAGGGAGTAAGAGTATCACTATTTGTAAGTGGATGTAATCATCACTGCAAAGGATGTTTTAACCAATGTGCATGGGACTTTAATTATGGTGATAAATTTACGGAAAAAGAAGAACAAAAAATAATTGAATACATGGACCATGACTATATAGAAGGACTTTCACTTTTGGGTGGAGAACCACTTGAACCTCAAAATCAAGAAGGTTTATTACCATTAGTCAAAGAAGTAAAAGAAAAGTTTCCAGATAAAAATATATGGTGTTATACTGGTTTTGATTTTGAAAAAGATGTTATGGGAAAGATGGCAAAAAATAGTCAAACAACACGAGAACTATTAAAGTATATTGATGTTGTTGTTGATGGTAAGTTTGAAGAGAGTAAAAAAGATTTGAAACTTCAGTTTAGAGGATCTTCTAATCAAAGAATTTTAGATGTAAAAGAAAGTTTAAAAAAACATAAAACAAAGGAAATAGAAAAATATGAAAATTTTAAAACAAATAATAGCAAGTTTTAAACGTACAAAGTTATTAATACCTGCTTTTTTGGTGTTAAGTATTATATTAAATTATTTAGTAACATTTGTACCAGTCGTAATACAATATTTTATAGATATATTACTAAATAAAGATGTTAATAACAAACTAATAGAAAATTTTATTAATTTATTTAATAATAAAATATCATTCATACCTACAATTTGTATATTATTATTACTTATTCAAGTAGGCATTGGATTGTCAACATATATAAGAACAATTGTAAAAAATAAAATAATACAAGAATTTCAATTTGAATTAAAATTAAAATTATTTAATCATATACAAAATTTAACATACCAAGATTTTTATAAAAACTCTCTTGCAGATTTAATACAAAATTCAACAAATGACGTAAATAATATAGTAAATTTTATAAATACACAATTTACGTATATATTAGATATTGTTTTAATCATGATTTTTGCAATAGCTCAACTTACAAAGTTAGATTTGAGATTATCAAGTGTTATGATTGTAGCAATTTCAATTATAATTGTATTATCAATATGGTATTTTAAAAAATCTAAACCAATTATAGAAAATAGAATAAAAGAACAAAAAGAAATGTATACAAAATTAAATGATAATTATTCAAATATAAAATTTATAAAAGTTAATAATTTACAAGAAAATGAAAAAGAAAAATTTAATAAAATTAATATAAAAAATTTCAATGCAAACAAGAGTAAAGTGCTTTTAGACAGCTGGTACAATATGGCAACTGTAAATATTGTAAAATTACAAACTCCTTTTATATTTATAATAAGTTCATTATTATATGTATATGGAAGCATCTCTATAGGAAGTATCTATGTGGCTATAAATTATTCAAATAAAATAACAAGAGCATTTACAGATTTAGCAGAAATACTAGAATTTTTTAATTTATGCATAGTTTCATATAAAAGATTAGATAAATTGCTAAATTTAACAGTAGAAGATGAAAAAAATCAGAATAGTGATATTAAATTAAAAGATACAAAAATTAAATTTGAAAATGCTACTATAAAGGTTAATGGCAAAGTAATTTTAAAAGATTTAAATTTTACAATTAATCCAAAAGAAAAAGTAATTATTGTAGGAAGTACAGGAAGTGGAAAAACTATATTATTAAAAACATTAGTAGGATTTTATGAATATGAAGGAAGTATAAAAATAGGGGGATATGAAGTAAAAGATTTAAACAAAAAAAGTTTGAGGGAAAATATATGTCTACTGTTACAGGATTCATATTTGTTTTCAAAAACCATTGCAGAAAATATAAAAATATTAGTACCACAGATGACATATCCAGAAATAGTAGAACTTTCAAATTTTTTCTCTTTGCATAAAGATGTAACCAAATTTAACAAAGGATATGATAGTCAAATTGGAAGAAATGGAATAGTTTTATCAAAAGGGCAGAAACAAAGACTTGTATTAGTAAGAGCATATACAAAACCAAAACCAATAATGATTTTTGATGATTCTTTTAGTGCAATTGACAGAATAAATAAGAAGAAAATATTAGACAATTTAATAACAATAGAAGACAATTCGACAAAAATAATAATTACTCATGATATTGAATTAGCTACAAAATTTGAAAAAGTAATTTATATAGATAAAGGACAAGTAATATGTGGCACACATAAAGAATTATTAAAAAATGAAAATTATAATAAAATGTATAATCTAAATTTAGACAAAGTAGGTGAAGAATATGTTTGATAAAAAATTATTAGCAAAAATGTTCAATTTTACAACAAATAAAAAAGAAACGATTAAGATTGGAATAATTAATTTTTTTACTGCTATACCATATCTTTTATTTTATAAATATATACTATCAAATGTAATTGATAAATATATACCAGAAAAAAATATAAAAATGGTAATAATACTTTCATCTATTTTAATATTAATTATATTTATTAGGTTTTGGTTTGACAAATATGGAGTAATAAAAAGAAAATTATGTTATTATGATAATGATAGACAAATAAAAAAGAAAATTTTTAATAGTATACAAGATGCAGAAATTAGTAAAATAGAGGGATTTCAGGTTGGAGAATTGTTTAATGTAACAACAACACAAAGTTTTGAAGCGTCACAATTATTTGTATGGAATATATTAGGAATAGTCTCTATTAGAATAAGAAGTATTTTAATTATTTCAATTATAATGTTTTTTATAGATTGGAAAATTGCTTTAATTGTTATAGGTATATTTATCTTTTCTTATATAATATTAGTACCATTTTATAATAAAAATATGAAAAATTATAAGAATATGCAACAATCTATTATCAATTTACAGGGAAAAATTAATGAATATATAGACAGTTTTTCAACTACTAAAACTTTAAGATTAGAAGAAATAAATATTGAAGATATTAAAGTAATGCTTGAAAAAGCAAAATATGAATTAATTAAATCTAGTAAAATTTTAGGATTACATACGGCAATATTTTCATTGCTAACATTTTTTGCAACAATTGCAACTTTAATTATAGGAGGAAATCAAATCATAATTGGAGTTGGAGTGGGATCAACAATTATTTTAATAATTGATTATATTAGCGATATTAGCAATCATATGCAAAGTCTTTTAGAACATGTACATGGAGTAATTAACAAATATAATTGCTTTATAAATGTTTTAGAAATTATAGACACTAATAAAGAGGAAGATAAAGGAACTTTAGAATTAGAAAAAATTAAATCAATAGAATTTAAAGATGTTAAATTAAGTTATGATAATGTAAATACAACATTAGAAAATATAAATTTAAAAATAGATAAGCCATTGACCGTTGCAATTGTAGGAAAAAGTGGAGCAGGTAAAACATCATTTGTTAATTTGATACCAAGATTTTATAATTTAACAGAAGGACAAATTTTAATAAATGGAATAGATTATACAAAATATAAATTAAATGAATTAAGAAAGAATATTTCTTATGTATTTCAAGAACCAGTAATACTGAATATGTCTATAAAAGATAATTTAATGTATGGAAATGAAAATATAACATTTGATGATGTAAAAAATATTTGTAATAAAATAGGACTTGCTGAGAAAATAAAAGATTTTAGTAATGGATATGACACAATTATTGATAATAAAACAGATATATTATCATACGGAGAAAAACAATTATTAAGTTTTGCAAGAGCAATTTTAAAAGATGGAAGTATAGTTGTTTTAGATGAAGTTACATCAAATTTAGATTTAGAATTTGAAAACAAAATTATGGAAACTAATAAAATTATTTTAAAGAATAAAATTTCTTTTGTTATTGCTCATAGAATAAATACAATAAAAGATGCGGATTTAATTATATTTATAGAGGATAAACATATTGCTGAAATGGGAACACATGATGAACTTATTAAAAAACATGGTTATTATTATAATTTATATATGAGTAATGAAAAGAAAAAAGACATATTACAAGTTTAAGTAATATGTCTTTTTTGCGAAAGTATTATCCTAAAAATCTATTTAATAATTGCTCTCTGCATAAATTTTCAAACTCATCATTTAAAGATTCTAAAGTAATATTTTCATTATATTTTCTATTCAAGCAATATTTTATAATATAATCGCAAAGTTCAGGATTCTTAGAAAGAAGAGGACCATGTAAATATGTTGCAATAACATTATCTTTGAAAAATCCTTCTTCTGAATCACCAAATTTATTACCATTTCCAAACAAAACATTTCCAAAAGAATTAGAAATATCAAAAGTTTGTCCACCATGATTTTCAAAACCAATAA
>ERZ824473.3001-NODE-3001-length-17838-cov-8.485520_pt1 | contig 17838 bp, 11 predicted proteins | sample MGYA00519874_ERZ824473 | MGnify/ENA primary metagenome ERZ824473 (study PRJEB31778, sample SAMEA3449151) | human gut metagenome | biome: human gut; feature: human-associated habitat; material: faeces | place: United Kingdom | collected 2010/2012 ... | reverse complement strand
AGACCAGCTGCGGCATTGCCAACCAGCCTTGCGAGAAGACCGACAAGTAATTTTTGCTGGCTTTGATGCCGGGATGCCGTGTGGCAGCCCGGCATTTTCTATGATACAAAGGGTGCGGCGGGCGCATATGGAATGCGCCCCTACAAGGGGAATGCCGTAGGGGCGGATTCCATATCCGCCCGTGGCCGTCCGCCGCATTGCACCATAACAAAACGGAGAAAACCATGATCCATCAATACAAATTAAGCGGTTACAACATTGTGCTGGATGTCTACAGCGGCAGCGTGCATGCGGTGGATGACGTCGCCTATGACGCCATCGCCCTGATCGACCAAGGCAGCAGCCGGGAGCAGGCTGCTGCAGCCCTCGCCAAAAAGTACGCGGACCGCGCCGATGTGACCGCCGCCGACATCAGCGACGTGCTCGACGACATCGACGAGCTGACCGCCGCGGGCCAGCTGTTTGCGCCCGACGCCTACGCCGACCACGCCTTTGACTTCAAAAACCGCTCCAACGTTGTCAAGGCGCTCTGCCTGCACGTCGCCCACACCTGCAACCTGAATTGCAGCTACTGCTTCGCCGCGCAGGGCAAGTTCCACGGCGAGGCCGGTCTCATGAGCTTCGAGACCGGCAAGCGTGCGCTGGATTTCCTCATCGAAAACTCCGGCACCCGCCGCAACCTCGAGGTCGATTTCTTCGGCGGCGAACCGCTGATGAACTTTGAGGTCTGCAAGCAGCTGGTCGCCTATGCACGCAGCATCGAGAAACAGTACAACAAAAACTTCCGCTTCACGATGACGACCAACGGCATCGGCATCACGGACGAGGTCATCGACTGGTGCAATAAAGAATGCCACAACGTTGTTTTGTCGCTGGATGGCCGCAAGGAGGTCAATGACCGCTTCCGCGTCGACTTCGCGGGCAACGGCAGCTATGACCGCATCGTGCCCAAGTTCCAGAAGCTCGTCAAGGCGCGCGGCGGCCAGGGCTACTATATGCGCGGCACGTTTACGCATCACAACGTTGATTTTACGAAGGACCTGTTCCACATGGCCGACGACCTCGGCTTTACCGAGCTGTCCATGGAGCCGGTTGTCGCCCCGCCGGACTCTCCCGAGGCCCTGACCGAGGAGGACCTGCCCAAGCTGTTCGACCAGTATGAGCTGCTGGCCAACGACATGCTGCGCCGCCAGAAGGCCGGCAAGCCGATCACGTTCTATCATTATATTTTGGACCTCAAGCACGGCCCCTGCATCTACAAGCGCATTTCGGGCTGCGGCTCCGGCACCGAGTACATGGCCGTGACCCCCTGGGGCGACCTGTACCCTTGCCACCAGTTTGTCGGCGACCCGGCGTACAAGCTGGGTAACGTCTGGGACGGCGTGACCAACACCGCCCTGCGCGACGAGTTCAAGCTGTGCAACGTCTATGCCCGCCCCGACTGCAAGGATTGCTGGGCACGCCTGTACTGTGCGGGCGGCTGCGCGGCCAACGCCCTGCACGCTACCGGCGACATCCACGGGACTTATGAGTACGGCTGCAAGGTGTTCCGCAAGCGGATGGAGTGCGCCCTGATGATGCAGGTCGCCCAGCGCCTTGACCCCGAGCTGGCGAAGAACGCCGTCCGGTTTGAGAGTGACTGCGACGGGTGCGGGGCGACGGAGTCGAGCGCCGCCTGCGGCGGATGCAGCGAGACGGAGGAAGCGCAGCGGTCGCAGAAAACGAGCCTGTAAAGGCGAAGTTTGATGCGGTAACCGCAAGAGTAGGGCAACGACGGCGCGTGCGAGAAATAAATAGCCATTGAGTATGCCGCTCTGTAGGGGCCGGACATGTCCGGCCCCTACCGCGTCACAATGGCAAACGGCAGCTGCGGAGGGGTCAAGACCCCTCCCTACAGATCGGGGTCCACGGGTGCTTTGTAGGGAACGGTCTTGACCGTTCCGGGGATGTGTGCCGTTATTGCATGGTAAAACATTGTTGAGGCGTAGGGGCCGGGCATGCCCGGCCCGCAGCTTACCGGCAAGCACCTGCTTGCGGTTTATGTTGCGGGCCGGACATGTCCGGCCCCTACAGGAATATAAAAGATAAACGCCTGTCAGCTGTTTATCTGCCAATCGCCGCGCACTTCTCCTTCAGCCAGACCTTCTCGTCCTCGTTCAGGCGGGGGCTGAGCATCTCGTAGACGTGGGCGTGGTAGTCGTTCAGCCAGTTGATCTGGTCGCGGCTCAGCTCGTCCACAAGGACCGGCTCGGTGGAGATGGGCACCAGCGTCAAAGGCGCAAAGCCCAGCCAGTGGCCGTACTGGTTCTCGCCCAGGTCGATGCACTCCAGCTCGTTCTCAATGCGGATGCCGACCTCGTCGGTCTCGTAGATGCCCGGCTCGTCGGTGATGGTCATGCCGGGCTTAAAAATCACGGGGTTGTTCGGGCGCAGGCTCTGCGGGCCCTCGTGCACGCCGGAGATAAAGCCGACACCGTGGCCGGTGCCGCAGCGGTAGTTGACCTTGTGCGCCCAGACCGGGCCGCGGGCAAAGGTATCCAGCGCAAAGCCGGTGCAGTAGTCCAGGAACACCGCGCGGGCCATGTCGATGTGGCTCTGCAGCACCCAGGTGTAATAGCGGCGCTCGTTGTCGGTCAGCGGGCCGACGGGGTAGGTGCGGGTAATGTCGGTGGTGCCGCAGTCGTACTGGCCGCCGTTGTCCACCAGCAGGAAGCCGTGCGGCTCGATGACGCTGTTCACGTCGCCCTCGGCGTGGTAGTGCATCATGGCGGCGTTGGTGCCGTAGGCCGCAATCGTGGAGAAGCTGTCCTCAAAGTAGCCGGGCATCTCGGCGCGGCGCTTCTGCAGCATCGTGTCGATGTCGATCTCGGTCAGCTGCTTACCCTCGGCCAGCGCCTTTTCCAGATCCATCTGGAACCGCACCACGGCGACGCCGTCGCGGATATGGCACTCGCGGATGTTCTTCAGCTCGGTCTCGTTCTTGATGCCCTTCAGGGCAAAAATCGGGTCGGCACCGGCCACGGTCTTGTGGGCGGTCAGAGCCTCGTACAGGGCGTAGTTGGTGGCCTTCTCGTCCACCAGGAACACCTCGTCGGCGGGCAGGGCGTGGACGGCGTCGATAATTTCCTCGTAGCCGCGCAGCGTCACGCCGCTCTCGGCCAGCGTGGCGGCGTCAGCGTCGGACAGGCGGCCCGGCGCAATAAACAGCGTGCAGGCGTCCATTGTGACCAGCGCGTAGGCGACGGCCAGCGGGGTGCAGGGCAGGTCACGGGCGCGCAGGTTCAGCAGCCAGCCCACGCAGTCCAGACCGGTCACGGCCAGTGCGGTGGCACCGGCCTTCTGCAGCTCGGCACGCACCATGGCGATGCGGTCCGCGGCAGTCGCGCCGGTCTGGGCCGGGGTCAGCAGCTCACAGGGGGTGTCGGGCAGGGCCGGGCGCTCGCCGGTGGCGTCCCAGATCGGGCTGGCCACGTCCTGGCTCTTGAGGGAGGCCCCCTTCTTGGCCAATGCGTCGATGTACTCCTTGGCAATCGTGGCGGGCACGCAGCTGCCGTCCAGCAGCAGGGTCTGGCCGTCCGCAAAGTGGCTCTCGAGGTACTCGGCTACGGTGGGCACGCCCGCGGAGCCCGCGTGCATGCACTCAATCTCGCTGCCGGCCAGCTGCTTGTCGGCCTGCACGTAGAAGCGGCCATCGCACCACAGGGCGCTGCCGGTTTGGGTCACAACGAGGGTCGAGTTCTCGCCGATGAAGCCGGAGAACCACGGCAGAGCGTTATAATAGCCGGGCAGGTACTCGCTGCAATGGGGGTCGCTGGTCATGATGAGCACGCCGTCCGCGCCCGCCGCTTTGGCAGCGGCACGCAGCGCGGCGATTTTTTCATTGGTAGTCAAAATGGATCGCTCCTTTTTGTGATAGATATTGGGGTTAGGTATATCATACCACGAATGGTGCAAATAATAAATAATAAATAATAAATATTGTGGAGTTTGCGCCGGGGGGGCACAAACAAAAATGCGGCGCGCCGTAGGGGGCGGCGTCCCCGACGCCCCGCCGTGCAGAAGATGGTTTGCGGGCAATGCGTAGGGGAGGGATATATGCCGCCCCTACGGGCCAACCCGCTAACGTCTGCCTACCCGGCGGAGCGGTCAAGACCGCTCCCTACAAAGCACCCGTGAACGATAGCCCGTAGGGAGGGGTCTTGACCCCTCCGAGGCAGCCGGTGGCAGCCGCGCGGTAGGGGCCGGGCATGCCCGGCCTGCAGCATTAAAGGCAATTGCCCATTAAAGGGTGGCCGCGCCAACCCCCGGGCCGGGCATGCCCGGCCCCTACGGGGAGGCGGTAATCCCATAAATTTTGCAAAAAATTCAAAATTTCCCGCGCAAAATGGCGCAAAACCCCTTGACGTGTTTGTTATAATAGTATTAGCAGTTAGTGTAATAGATTGCCAACCAACTGAACATCTGAACACATCTTGAATAGAGGTACCCAACTATGGCTGAAAAGAAAACCAAAATCGACATTTTCTCCGGCTTCCTCGGCGCCGGCAAGACCACCCTTATCAAAAAGCTCATCAAGGAGGCCTTCGCCGGTGAGCAGATCGTCCTGATCGAGAACGAATTCGGCGAGATCGGCATCGACGGCGGCTTCATGCGCGAGGCCGGCATTCAGGTCAATGAGCTGAACTCCGGCTGCATCTGCTGCAGCCTGGTCGGTGATTTCCGCGAGGCACTGAAGAAGGTCGTCGAGACCTACCACCCGGACCGCATCCTCATTGAGCCGTCGGGCGTCGGCAAGCTGTCCGACGTGACCCGCGCCGTCGAGGGCGTTGCCGAGGATCTGCCCGTCATCCTGAACAGCTTTGTCACCGTCGCCGACGTGAACAAGGTCAAGATGTATATGAAGAACTTCGGTGAGTTCTATGACGACCAGGTCAGCCATGCGTCCTGCATCATCCTGAGCCGCACCGGCAACGCCAGTGAGGAGAAGGTCGCTGCCGCCGTCGCCCTGCTGGCCGAGAAGAACCCCACCGCCACCATCGTCACCACCGACTGGACCGTCCTGACCGGCGCACAGATCGTCTCCGTCATGGACGGCAAGCGCGACCTCGTCGCCGAGCTGCTGACCGAGGCCCGCGCCGCCAACGTGGCCCATGCCGACGAGGATGAGCACCACCATCATCACCATCACGACCACGATGAGGACGACCACGACTGCTGCTGCCATCATCATCACGACGAGGACGACGATGAGGACGAGCACGAGCACGAGCATCACCATCACGACCATGATGACGATGACCACGACCACGACTGCTGCCATCACCACGACGATGAGGACGAGCACGAGCATCACCATGAGCACCACTACGACGAGCATGGCGTCTGCTCCTGCGGGCATCATCACCACCACGACCACGACGCCGACGAGGTGTTCACGAGCTGGGGCAAGGAGACGGCCCACAAATACAGCCGTGAGGATCTGGACAAGGCCCTGCACGCGCTGGACGAGGGCGCTTACGGCATGATCCTGCGCGCCAAGGGCATTGTGGACGGCGGCGACACCTGGTACGAGTTCGACATGGTCCCCGGCGAGCACGAGATCCGCCCCTGCGGCCCCGACGTCACCGGCAAGCTCTGCGTCATCGGCTCCCAGCTGAAGGAGCATGAGATCGCGGAATTGTTCCACGTTTGATAAGAATGCCTTCCCCCTTGGGGGAAGGTGCCCGAGGCCCTGACCGAGGGCGGATGAGGGGCGAGCTTGCCGCAGCAGCCCACGAATGGCTGGCCGCGATTCGCTCTCCCCCTCATCAGTCCGCTTCGCGGACAGCTTCTCCCCCCGGGGGAGAAGCCTTTGACTGCTACTAACCGAAAGGACGTCCCCTATGCCTAAACAAATCCCCGTATATCTCTTCGTCGGCCAGCTGGAGAGCGGCAAGACGAAATTCATTCAGGAAACGATGGAGGACCCCAACTTCGACTCCGGCGACAAGACCCTGCTGCTGGTCTGCGAGGAGGGCGAGATCGAGTATGACCCGTCCAAGTTCGCCTTCGGCGGCGTGCACGTTGCCCAGATCGAGGATAAGAGCGAGCTGACCGCCGAGAACCTGACCGCGCTCGAAAAGAAGTCCGGCTGCGGCCGCGTCATCATCGAGTACAACGGTATGTGGCTCATTCAGGAGCTGTACGACGCCCTGCCCGACAACTGGCTCGTCTACCAGAGCCTGGCCACCGCCGACGGTACGACCATCAAGACCTACGCGGGCGACAGCGCCATGCGCAGCCTGCTGCTGGACAAGCTGCGCGGCAGTGAGCTGCTGGTCGTCAACCGCGCCGAGGCTGTCAACGACGACGAAAGCCGCCAGCTCATCCACAAGCTGGTGCGCCAGGCCAGCCGCCGCTGCGACATCGCCTACGAGTTCAAGGACGGCAGCGTCGCCTATGACGACATCCCCGACCCGCTGCCTTTCGACGTGGACGCGCCGGTCATTGAGATCCCCGAGGAGTTCTTCGGTATATGGTACATGGACTGCATGGACGACCCGAAGAAATATGACGGCAAGACGGTCAAATATCTGGCTCAGGTCTGCCAGACCCCCCAGGCCGGCAAGGGCGCGTTTGTGCCCGGACGCTTTGCCATGACCTGCTGCGTGCAGGACATCCAGTTTGTGGGCATGCCCTGCAAGTACGACGATTACAAGTCGCTGGAGCAGCGCAGCTGGATCAACATTACGGCCAAGGTCAACGTCAAGTACCACCCCATCTACAAGGGCCAGACCCCCGATTCCACCGGCCCTGTCCTGACCGCCATCTCCGTCGAGCCGGGCGAAAAGCCCGCGCAGGACGTGGTGATGTTCAGCTGATATTGCAATAGAAAAGCACCTGCCTTTTACACGAAGGCAGGTGCTTTTTGATTTATAGAGCGGTAGGGGCCGGGCACGCCCGGCCCGGCGGTTTGCGGCGGACGGGCGCTTGCGGGAAGCCTGCGGGCCGGGCATGCCCGGCCCCTACCGCGAGGGTCGAGACACTCCCGGTTATCTTGTGAACGTCTGCTAACGGAAAACCTCCGGCCCCTACGGCGCTAAAATCAACCGCGCGTCCCCGCGATCTTGGAATCGGTGCTCCACCCCTGCAAATCGGTGGGCGTCAGGCTGCTCATCCAATTTTCGCGCTCGGTCTCCCACTGGTCCCAGGCGGCCTGGCTGCGGATGGCGGTGCCGCTCTCAAAGGCATCGTCCCACGGGTTGGCCGGGTCGGGGTCGGTGGGGTCCCAGCCGCGCTTCTCGGTGTCGGCGGGGTCGGTGTAGATCGTGCCGGGCTTTCCCATCGGGCCGGGGTCGTCGGCGTCGTTGTAGATGATGACCGGCGTGCCCAGCGGGCAGTTGTCGTAGATCCACTTCACGTCCACCACGGCCAGCCGGATGCAGCCCAAGCTGGCGCGGGTGCCCAGCAGGTTGAACTCGTCATACTCCACATCGTCCTTGTGCTGGCTGTAGTAGGGCACGCTATGGAACAGGTAGCTGTCATAGATGCGGGTCGCGTACTGGCCGTAGCTCGGGCCCATCAGCAGCCGCCAGCTGTAGTCCACCGGGGTCGAAAAATACCCGGTGGGGGTGTCCATGCCGCCGCTGCACACCATCGCCATGAACGGCACAGCGTACTTTTTTGTGGCAGAATCCACGGCGTAGACCGTGACCACGCCGCCTGCGTTGTTGACCGCCAGCAGGTAGGGGCAGCCCTCCTTCGCGTCCAGCGTCAGGCCGTAGGCGGCAAACTGCGTTTTCAGCCCGGCCAGCGTCTCGGCGGCGTTGTCGTCCCAGGTCGTCGGGTCCTTGATCTGCGGCGCGTCCTTGGTGGCGTTGCTCGTGGCCGTCGCCATCGTGGGGGCCACTGTCGGCTCGGGCGTCGGCGCGGGGCTTGTCTCCGGCGTGGCGGTGGGGGCCGCCGTGGTCTGCGGCGTCGGGGCGGGCAGCACGTCCTGTGGGGTGTTGGGCATCTGCACGCAGGCACACAGCAGCGCAGCTGTCAGCAGAAGCGGAAAAATGCGGCGTAGAATCGACATAAAATCTCCTTAGTGTTTGGTGACGCCGTACTCCTCGGCCACGAATTTCTCCAGCGCGGCAAAGCTGCGGCGGACTTTTTCGGTCTCGATGCAGTACGCCATGCGGAAGTAGCCGGGGCAGCCGAAGCTGTCACCGGGGACCAGCGCCAGGTCATATTTCAGCGCCTTTTGGCAGAACGCCTTTGCGTCGTCCTCCAGCGCCTTCGGGAAGATGTAGAACGTGCCGTCCGGCTTGACGACGGTGAAGCCCAGCGCGATCAGCTCGTCGTAGATCAGGTTCATGTTCGTCTCGTAGACGGACAGGTCGCTGGTCACGTCAAGGCAGCGCTCGACGGCCATCTGGATGAGGGACGACGGGCAGTTGTGGCCGGTCCCGCGGGAGATCTGGCCGCACATCGGCACGATGTACGCGGCGTCCTCGCACCGCGGGTTGGCGGCCACATAGCCGATACGCTCGCCCGGTACGCTCAGACTCTTGGAGAAAGAGTAGCAGGTGAGCGTATCATCGTAGAATTTGGCGGGGTAGGGCGTGACCCTGCCGCCGAACGAAATCTCGCGGTACGGCTCGTCGGAAATCAGGAAGATGTGGTGGCCGTATTTGGCGCTTGTCGCGGTCAAAAAGTCGGCCAGCTGCTGCAGGGTCTCCTCGCTGTAGGCGGTGCCGCTGGGGTTGTTGGGGCTGTTGATGAGCACGGCGGCGGTGTTCTCGTCCACGAGCTGCGCGAACGCCTCAAAGTCGATCTGAAAGTCCGCGCACCGCGGCGGCGTCACGCGCAGGGTAAGCCCCGCGCCCTCGATGTACGGCTTGTACTCGGGGAAGAACGGCGCAAACGTTACGATGTTCTGCCCGGGCACGCCGACGCAGCGCACAGCATGGGCCAGCGCACCCGCCGCGCCCGTCGTCATAAAGATATGGTTGGCGGTGTAGTCCATGCCGAACCGGCGGTTCAGGCTTTCGGCCACGGCCTTGCGGGCGGACGGCAGCGTCAGCGTCGGCGTATAGCCATGCAGGCTGACGGGGTCGGTGTGGGCCAGCAGGTCCGCGCAAGCCGCGGTGAACTGCGTCGGGCAGGGGACAGACGGGTTGCCCAGCGAGTAATCGAACACGTTCTCATAGCCGATCTCCGCGCCGCGGGCGGTGCTCCATTCAGAAATCTGACGGATAACCGACTTGGAGCCCAGCATATCTTTATAGTGCTGTGCAATCATAATAACAGCTCCTTTTTAAAATGTTTGTCGAAGGCCGGGAGAGTAACGGCAGCTCTCCATCTCGTCCGCAACCCGTTCACAGCAGTCCGTAGGGGCCGGGCATGCCCGGCCCGCAGCCTTGCCGTTGTATCCCCTTTACCGGTTTGCACCGTAGGGAGGGGTCTTGACCCCTCCGCGGGGCGTCGGGGACGCCGCCCCCTACATCCTTGGCCGCGAACTTTCCGCCAACCGTAGGGGCGGGCTGCCGCCCTCCCTTGCCCCTCTCGTCCGCAACCCGTTCACAGTAGTCCGTAGGGGCCGGGCATGCCCGGCCCGCAGCCTTGCCGTTGCCACCCCTTTATCTTTTGCATCGTAGGGAGGGGTCTTGACCCCTCCGCGGGGCGTCGGGGACGCCGCCCCCTACAACAATCCGCAAGGCTTCTCCTTATCGCAAACGGGCACGGCGGCCTGTTGGCAGGCCGCCCTACGTATGGTCCGTAAACTTCTGCTCCGCGGGCGTCGGGGTCGCCCCGGAACGGTCCGGTCAAATCCCGTCTCTGGGCAATCTCCCGGCATTCCCGGCGTTTCGGGTGCCCTGGTCACTCTCTCACCCCAAAACAACCTTTTCCAACCCCTGGGTATCCTCGGCCAAATATTCTGCCCCGGCTTCGGTCAGCTCCTCGCGGGTCCGGAACCCCCACAAGACCCCGCAGCAGGGCAGGCCCGCGTTGTGGGCGGTCTCCACGTCCACATTGCTGTCACCGACGTACAGCACACTGCCGTCGGCCTCGACGCCAAGGCGCGCCATCAGGGCGCGCGTCCCCTCGGGGGCGGGCTTCGTGGGTACGTCGGGCAGCGCACCGCGGACGACCTCAAACAGGTCGGCGTCAAAGTACCGCGCGACCACGGCGCGGGCAAACTCGTCCGCCTTGTTGGAGAACACCGCCATCCGCACCCCGGCAGCCTTCAGTCGGGCCAGCAGCGCCGGCATACCGGGGTACGGCGCGGTCTTGTCGTGCATGTGTGCGCCGTAGACCTTATCAAACTCGGCCAGCGTCGCGGCCAGCTGCTCCGGGCTGCGGCAGCTTGCGGGGCTGAACCGCTCCACCAGCTTCGGGATGCCGTTGCCCACAAAATAGCGGTACTGCGCAGTTTCATACTGCGGCCAGCCGTGGGCGGCGCAGACGCGGTTCGCGGAGTCGGCCAGGTCGTCAATCGTGTTCAGCAGGGTCCCATCCAAATCAAACAGTACGGTTTTATACATTCCTCAAAACCTCTTTGCACAAGAAATCACTCTTATTATAGTTGCATTTGACGAAAACAGCAAGCCGCCGCGCCCATTTACCGTAAAAAAGATGTAAATTCTCAAAAAGCTGTTCCCATTTGCACGATTTATGGTATTATATAAGGTAGCACGTAAGGAGGTTTCTCGAATGGATTTGTTTTTTGATTTGCTGCGTTCGGTCATCTACGGTGTGATCGAGGGCATTACCGAGTGGCTGCCCATCTCCAGCACCGGCCACATGATCCTGGCCGAGCAGGTACTTAAATTCAGCTTCAGCGCCGAATTTATGGAGATGTTCCGCGTCGTCATTCAGCTGGGCGCGATCCTGGCCGTTGTGGTCATGTATTTCAAAAAGCTGTGGCCCTTCTGCGTTGACAATGGCCGCGACTCCGGCCTGGCGAAGCACGTCCGCTGGCCGGTCATGCGGCTGTGGTTCAAAATCATCGTCGCCTGCCTGCCCGCCGCCGTGCTGGGCCTGGCGCTGGACGACTGGATCGACGCACATTTTTATAACAGCGTCGTCGTCGCGGTCATGCTGATCGTCTACGGCATCGCGTTCATCCTCATCGAGCGCCGCCCCCGTGTGCCCACCACCACCAAGCTGAGCCGCATCACCTACAGGCAGGCGCTTATCGTCGGTGCGTGGCAGGTGCTGGCGCTCATCCCCGGCACCTCCCGCAGCGGCTCCACCATCATCGGCGGCCTGCTCTGCGGCATGAGCCGCGCCTGCGCGTCCCAGTTTACCTTCTTCCTGGCCATCCCGGTCATGGCGGGCGCGTCGGGCCTCAAGCTCGTCAAGTTCCTGGCGGGCGGCGGCGTCTTTACGGTTGGCGAGATCGGCGCGCTGCTGGTCGGCTGCATCGTGGCGTTTGTCGTCTCCATTCTGGCCATCCGCTTCCTGATGGACTACGTCAAGAAGCACACCTTCACAGCCTTCGGCTGGTACCGCATCGCCCTGGGCATCGTCGTCCTGGGCGTCTGGGCCCTGCAGACATTCGTGCTGGCGTAACATTGTAAATAAAAAGCTGCTGCTCGTGGGAGAGCGGCAGCTTTTTTGTTTGGTGCGTGATTTGTAGGGGCCGGGCATGCCCGGCCCGCGGCCTTCCCGCAGACGCGATTTTGCCTTTCTGTTGCAGGCCGGGCATGCCCGGCCCCTACCGCGTTGCGAAGTTACGAATTTTTCGGGAACGTCACCCGTATGGTCGTCCCGGTGCCGACCTGGCTCTGCAGGTCAATTTTTGCGTCGTGCAGCAGGGCAATGTGCTTGACGATGGCAAGCCCTAAGCCCGTGCCACCCGTGGCCTTGGAGCGGCTCTTGTCCACGCGGTAGAACCGCTCAAACACGCGGGTCTGGCTGTCCTGCGGGATGCCGATGCCGTTGTCCTCGACCTCAAAATACGGGCAGCCGTCGCCGCCTACACCGCAGCGCAGCTCCACATGGCCGCCCGGGCGGTTGTAGCGGATGGCATTGTCGCACAAATTCTGCGTCAGTTCGCTCAATTGGTCGCGGCTGCCGCGCACGGTGGCGGGTCTGGCATCGTATTGCAGCGTCACGTAGGCCCGGCGGGCGTTGACCGTCATGTTCTGGGCCGTCTCCTTGACCAGCGCGGCCAGATCCACAGGGGCCATCTCGGTCACAGGCTCGCGGCTGTGGCTGGCCTGGGTGCTGTCCAGCTCACTCAATTGCAGAATGTCGCTGACCAGCGCGATCATCCGCTGTGCCTCCTTGTGGATGCGCGCGGCGAAGGTCGGCACGTCGGCGGGCTTTGCCATGCCGGTCTCGATCAGCTCGGCATAGCCGGAAATGCTCGTCAGCGGGGTTTTCAGCTCGTGGCTGACGTTGGCCGTGAACTCGCGGCGCATCGTCTCGTTGTCCTCGCGCAGCTTGCGGTCCGTCTGGATCGTCCGCGCCAGCGGGATCAATTCTTCATAGGGCACATCGGCCTCAATCGTATCCAGATGCTCGGCCAGATGGTTGATAGGCTGCACCATGCGGCGGGTCAGCCACCAGCTGAACAGCGTGGCAGCGAGCAAAATCAGCACGACTGCGCCGCACAGCAGCGGCAGGGTGTCGGTGCTCAGGCCCCAGATGTTCGCGACGTCCTCGCCCACACGCAGCACCTGTGCGCCCTCCGGCAGGTCGATGCGCACGGCATAGTAGTGCGTCTCCAGCTGCAGCGTCTCGCTCTCGCGGGTGATGCACGCGGAACCGTTCGCCATTGCCTGTTGAAATTCCGGGCGGTCGGCGTGGTTGGGCAGGTCGGTCTGGGCCGCGTAGATGTCGCCGTTTACGTCCACGATGTAGGAACCGATCTTGGTGTCGTACAGCACCGTGCCGTCTGTGTCGATGAGGGTGATGCGCAGGGGGCGGTTCTCAGGCAGCAGGTTCAGCAGCGTGGTAGCGTTGTGGGTGTCCTGCGCCTCGTAGGCAGCGGCGTAGCCATGGCAGATCTGCATCAGGTAATTGTCAATGCGTTCTGCGTAGCTGCGCTGAAAAAGCATCGTCGCCGCCGCCAGCACGGCCAGCGCGCAGAGCAGCCCAGTCAGGATCAGTCCGCGCCGGTAGCGGCGGGTCATGCTGAGGGGCTGGCGCGTGCGGCGTTCGTCGTCAGTCATCGCTGCCCTCCGTGCTCAGCTTGTAGCCCACCTTGCGCACGGTGCGGATGGCCTCGCCCGCCGCGCCGAGCTTCTGGCGCAGCGTGCGGACGTGCATGTCGATGGTGCGGGATTCCAGTAAATCGTCGGTGTCCCAGACGTCCTTCATGATGCGCTCGCGGGCCAGGACCTCCTCCGGGTGCTCCAAAAACAGATGCAGCAGCGCGTATTCCTTGAAGGTCAGCTCCACGGGCACGCCGCCCACCCGGACGGTGCGGGACACGTCGTCCAGCACGATGTCCCCGAAGCGCAGCGTGGACGCGGCGGGCGCGGGGACGGCAGCGGCAGCGCGGCGCAGCACGGCCCGCACGCGGGAGATGAACTCCATGATGCCGAACGGCTTGCACAGGTAGTCGTCCGCACCGTGGTCCAGCCCCTTGACGACGTCGATCTCGCTGGTTTTGGCCGTGACCATGATGACTGGCGTTGCGGCGCAGGTCGGGTCGGCGCGCAGCTTGGCCAGAATCTGGTAGCCGTCTTCGTCGGGCAGCATGACGTCCAGAATGACGAGGTCGGGCCGCCCGCTGCGCAGCGCCGCCCAGAAGCTGGCCGCGTCCTCGCAGCCCGTGGTCTCGTACCCGTTGGATTGCAAAGCGTATTGCTCCAGCTCACGGATGCTGGAGTCGTCCTCAACGATGTAGATCATAGAAAATACCCCTTACTATAAACGTAGGGGCCGGGCATGCCCGGCCCGCGGCTTTGCGTGGCCGTCCGATAACGGGCGGCTGCTTTTCTGTTGCGGGCGGGGCATGCCCCGCCCCTACAAAAAGGCTTCCCCCTCGGGGCTGCGCCCGCAGGCGCGTGTCGGAGCGCAACCGCCGCAGGCGGCTCTTAGCGCGGAGACTGAAGCTGTCCGCGAAGCGGACTGATGAGGGCAACGTTATCGTGGCCGCCCGTTTACGGGTTGAAGCCGGAAGGTCGCCCCTCATCCGGCCTCGGTCGGAGCCTCGGCCACCTTCCCCCATAGGGGAAGGCACGTAATTTTTAGTTTTCAGCCGGATTTTCAGCGGGTTCGGAATATGCCTCCGGCGGGAAGGTGTAGCGGCCACGGTATTTCTCGTAGCGGCGCTCAAACTTCACGCTGCCGCCGTGCTTGACGTTGTTCAGGTACTCGTGGGTGTCGAACTTGTCCGCCGCGACCTCGATCATGGCCACCGCAATGTTCGAGCAATGGTCGGCGATGCGCTCGTAGTTCGTCAAAAGATCATCCAGCACAAAGCCGTACTCGATCGTGCAGACACCGGCCTGCAGACGCGCGATGTGGCGGGTCTTGACCTCGCGCACCAGGCCGTCCACGACCTGCTCCAGCGGCTCGATTTTGCCGGCGGCGTAGGTGTCGCACTTCTGGAACGCATCCACCGTGCGGTTGACGATGTCCTGCACGGCGGCCTCCAGCACGGACAGGTCATTCAGCGCTTCTTCGCTGAATTTGATGTCCTTATCGCGGATCTCCTGCGCCGTTTTGATAATGTTCACGGCGTGGTCGGAGACGCGCTCAAAGTCGCCGATGGTGTGCAGCAGCGTGTTGACGGAGCGGTTATCCTCCACGGACAGATGCTTGGCGCTCAATTTGACAAGGTAGGTGCCCAGCACGTCCTCATAGTGGTCAACGGCGTCCTCCTTGCGGATGACCTCGTCGGCGATGGCGTCATTCCAGACGCGGGTGGTGGACATGGCCTGCAAGAGCGCGGTGCGGCAGATCTCGGCCATATCGCCGCCGGTCAGCATGGCGCGGCCCACGGCCACGGACGGCGTAGTCAGCAGACGCTCGTCCAGCAGGGTGTTCTCCTGCTTCGTGTCGGACGGGGAGTCTGGCACGGTCAAAATGGCCAGCTTTTCCAGCAGGCGGTTGAACGGCAGCAGAATAGCTGTCGTTACTACGTTAAAAATTGTGTGTACGATGGCGATGCCGAAGGTGTTGGCCGTCTCGTTGAAGAAGGCAAAACCGATCAGCGCGTTCAGCCCGTAGAACCCGCACAGGAAGAGGATCGTGCCGATAACGTTAAAATAGAGATGGACGAAGGCGGTGCGCTTTGCGTTCTTGTTTGCACCCGCCGAGGAGATCAGCGCCGTGACGGTGGTGCCGATGTTCTGGCCCATGATGATGGGCACGGCAGCGGAGTAGGTGACCGCGCCGGTGCTGGTCAGGGCCTGCAGGATACCGACGGACGCCGACGAGGACTGCAAAACAGCCGTCAGCACCGCGCCCGCAAAGACGCCGAGGATCGGGTTTTTGAAGCTAAGGAACAGATCCATGAACCACGGCTCGTCGGCCAGCGGGGACATGGCATGGGACATCGTGTTCATGCCGGCCATCAAAATAGAGAAGCCCAGCAGGATTTTACCGACGCCGCGCTTGCGGTCCTTGCCGATCATATACATCCAGATGCCGATGAAGCCGAGGATCGGGCTCCACGCGGTAGGGTTCATCATTTGGGTGAGGAAGCTGTCGCCTTCCAGGCCGGACAGCGAGAGCAGCCAGCCGGTGACAGTCGTACCGACGTTTGCGCCCATAATGACGCTGATGGCCTGATGCAGCTCCATCAAGCCGGAGTTGACGAAACCAACGGCCATAACGGTGGTGGCACCGCTGGACTGAATGACGGCAGTGACGGCCATGCCGAGCAGCAAACCGCGGATGGGGCTGCTGGTCATGGTGGACAGAATGCCCTGCAGCTTACTGCCGGCGGTCTGTTCCAGAGCTTTCCCCATCAGGTCCATGCCATACAAGAACATGGCAATGCCGCCCATCAGGGTGAACACATTAAAAATGGTCATCCGGTGTTACACATCCATTCTCTTATTGAGTTTTACACTATACCGCCTTCTATTATAATGTATGCGCCGCAGGTACACCACCACGGGAAGGTAAATGTTGTGTAAAATTTGTGTAAAACGGGCCGGCTGAACCGGGAACGGCAGCCTCCCGGGAACTTGTTCTTTCTTTTGGCAGCAAAAGAAAGAACCAAAGAAAACTGCCGCTGTTTCGACGCAGCGGACCCGCGACTTGGGGGCTGCACGCCCCCAAGACCCCCAAAGAGGAAGTCGGAAGGGGCGGGGGCTAAACGAAAGCAGTATTACTTTTCGTTCTTAACGCCCCCGCCCCTTCCTCCACTTTAAATTCGGGGGTTCCCCCGAACCCCCGCGGTTTTTAACGGCTGCTATAATCTCGGGCGACAGCCCGCAAAAAGGCTCCCCTTTTAGGGGAGCTGGCCGAGCTTGCGAGGCCTGAAGGGTCCCGACGGGCCTTACGTTACCACCCGTCAACGGGCAGCCACCCGCCAACTTCCTGAACCCTTCCGGCCTGCTTCGCGGCCACCTCCCCTGATGGGGAGGCTCCTCTCGCGGGCTCCGCCCACGCAAAAAAAGGCCCCCTTGTCAAAGGGGGCTGGCCGCGTTAGCGGCCTGGGGGATTCCGACGGGCTTTGCGTGGCCGCCCGTCACCCCTTTGCCGCCAAATCCACTCCTAACTCCTCTCTCCTAACTCCACCCCCACCCCCTCCCTTTCCCAAAACTTTACAAACTTTACACGCTCTACACAAAACCTGCCCACTCTTTGCAAAACCTTTACAGCGATTGTACCGTACTATGGTCGAAACCGGCGCAAAACCGCGGTACAATTAGCTTGCTTCCGGTGAAGCATTGGCAAAACATCCAAACTATACCACATAAATTTGGAAAAAAGGGAGAATACACACATGAAACGTACTTCTGCAATTGCTGCCGTTACCGCTGCTGCGCTGGCTCTGAGCCTGGCTGCCTGCGGCTCTGCCGATTCCGCCGCTGCTTCCTCTGCCCCTGCAGAGAGCACCGCCGCTTCCACCGAGGCTGCCTCCTCCGAGGCCCCTGCTTCTGAGGCTGCCCCTGCCGGTGACTTCGACGCCGACCAGGACATCACGGTCATCTCCCGCGAGGACGGCTCCGGCACCCGCGGCGCCTTCATCGAGCTGACCGGTGTCGAGGAGAAGAACGCCGACGGCAAGAAGGTCGATAACACCACCGAGGCCGCCGCCATCCAGTCCAGCACCAACGGCGTCATGACCGCCGTCGCCAACGATGAGACCGCTATCGGTTACATCAGCCTCGGCTCTCTGAGCAATGACGTCAAGGCTGTCACCGTCGGCGGCGTCGAGGCCTCCGCTGAGACCGTCAAGGACGGCAGCTACGTTCTGTCCCGTCCGTTCAACATCGTCACTAACGGCGACGCGACGGACCCCGTGGCCGTTGATTTCATCGCCTACTGCCTGAGCAAGGACGGCCAGGCCATCGCTACCGACAACGGCTACATCGGTGAGGACGGCGCGGACTTTACCTCCGCCCAGCCCGAGGGCAAGATCGTCGTCGGCGGTTCTTCCTCCGTCTCTCCGCTGATGGAGAAGCTGATCGAGGCTTACAAGACCGTCAACCCCAACGCCGAGCTGGAGCTCCAGACCACCGATTCCACCACCGGCGTCTCCGGTGCGCTGGAGGGCACCTACACCATCGGCATGGCCAGCCGTGAGCTGAAGGACTCCGAGGTCGAGGGCGGCGCCAAGGCTGCCGTGCTGGCGCTGGATGGCATCGCCGTCGTCGTCAACCCCGTCAACACCACCGACGACCTGACCGTTGACCAGATCAAGGGCATCTACACCGGCGAGCTGACCACCTGGGC
>ERZ824473.2997-NODE-2997-length-17859-cov-5.120535_pt1 | contig 17859 bp, 10 predicted proteins | sample MGYA00519874_ERZ824473 | MGnify/ENA primary metagenome ERZ824473 (study PRJEB31778, sample SAMEA3449151) | human gut metagenome | biome: human gut; feature: human-associated habitat; material: faeces | place: United Kingdom | collected 2010/2012 ... | reverse complement strand
GGATAGTAAGTCCAAAGGTAATAATAGATGAGGTGACACGCGGAGGCAGCAAATTTACCAGAAAAGGACTTTATATAATCATGGTTAAATTTATTGCACCGGCATTCCTGCTTATATTATTGCTGCAGGCACTCGGAATCATTACTTTTTAGAATTGAATTAAATTTATTGTATATTTTATATAAATACCCCTGAAAATGCTGTAATTAAAGACCAAGTAAAATTATTTAACATCTCTCCAGATGCTGGTAATGTCAAACTTACAGCAACATTATATGATAAGGAAACTGGCGAACAAATCCTTGATGCCGATGATTGAAGCTCTTGGTATCAAAAGAAAAAATTTTGATGACAAAGCACTGCCTCTATGCTACAATCAACTCAAAGCATTATATTTCTGTAAGCGGCACCACATGACAGTTTTTTATAGGTGCACACCACTTTGAAGAGGGCAGACCACTTCGCATTATTCTACAAAGGACATGGAAGTTTTCGATGCTTTAATTACCAATCAACAGCAGGAAAATTGAAATGCCGTATGTAGACAGAATGCAGAAAATGTAGTCAAAAGGCGGATGAACTGTATACCGTGCGTAAATATTAAAGAAGAACAGCACAGGTATACCTTGTAAACTGTACCACTATACCCTCATTGGCACCAAATTTTCCTGCTCACACAAGAGAACAGGAGGAGAAGGATTGAGCGCAAAAGACTCAATGGCAAAGGAATACTTTGCTGACAATGCCAGGTTTGCTGACCTGTGCAACAATATACTGTATGGAGGAAGAGAGGTCATCCTGCCGGAAAACCTTAAGGAAAGGGACACGACAGAGGTGCTGACCGCACTGGGGCTTGACAAAAAGACCATAGCGGTGCAGAAGCTGAGGGATATTTTCAAAAATGCCAGCATCAAATATACCGGCAAATCATATGTGGTACTGATAGGAGTAGAAAATCAGTCGGATATACACTATTCCATTCCGGTAAAAAACATGTTTTATGATGTCATGGCATATGGCAATCAGGTAAAGGAAACAGCCAAAAAGCACCGCAGGGAAAAGGATATCGCAACTTCTGATGAATTTCTCTCGGGATTTACGAAAGAGGATAAGTTGATTCCAGTAATTACGATTACAGTGTATCTCGGGACAAAGGAATGGGATGGACCAAGGAGGCTGTCAGATATGTTTGGTGATGTGGACGAGGAGCTTCTGCCATTCATACCGGATTATAGGATTAACCTGCTGGCTCCGAGGGAGATAACCGACTTTACAGGATTCAGAACCTCAATCAGGCAGCTTTTCGAGGTATTACAGAATGCTTATGATAAGGAAAAAATGCAGGAAGTGCTGCAGAATGACGAGAAGTTTAGCAATGTGGACAGAGAGACAGTCGAGGCAATCAACCTGTTTGCAGGAACGGATATAGACATAGATGAGAAAGAAGAGGTGATTGATATGTGCAAGGCGTGGGAAGAACAGAAAAATGAAGGCAGAGAATTAGGCAGAGAAGAAGGCAGAATTCGTCAGGCAAAAGTAACGGCTTTAAAACTTCAGAAAAAAGGTCACTCAATAGAAGATATAGCTGAATGTGTGGATTTTGATGAGGAAACTGTAAAAAAATGGCTTGTGAGCTAATATTGTAGTGAAATGTAAATTTAGAGGAAGCAATCTTTGGGCGAGAGCCCGGAGGCTGCTTCTTCTTTTGTTGAGATAATTGCAGGCATTGGCAGTAGGACGGGGCTTCATCCCATGAGCCATGGCTTGTGCACACTCTCTCACGTGAGCTACGCTACGCAGCCAAGATACTGTAGGAATTATGCCTTAAAGATTTACGATACTCGACGAAACCGTCGAAACGCGCCGTCCGTGGCGCGGTTCTCCTTGAGCATTACTGCTCACCCCACAGTGTGACCAGTAACGATTACAGCCCATTAAAAGTGCCTCTACGAGGCAGGGGCTGTAATCTGACAATAGTTGACGCATTGGCGCATAGCTTGACAGCGTGGTGTCAAGCTTGCGTTTGAACAGCAATGATATATATTACATCCCGGTGGCAGCTCATTTCTGTGTATCGTGTGCATAATTCAACAGTATCTAGGCAGCTCCGCTATTCGCTCACGAGAGAGAGCGTGCACAAGCCGGGCACATGGAATGAAGCCCCTCACACTGTGCCAAAATATAGCCTGAAATATAATTTTTTTGAAAAAATATGATTTAAATGCAATAAAACGGTTAAAATTTGGTTAAAATTGCTAAAAAAGGCGAAAAAAATTATACAGTAATGATACTATTGTACTAGAAAATAACTTGCATTATGCTTTGATTTATGGTACAATGAGCGCATACAAACCAAAGAGATGCTGATAGGGCACAGCTCTTTGCACAAAAAACCATGTTATAATGAAAAGGAGAAAAGAACTATGGTAAAGAATGTATTTAAAAAGTTAGGAAAGAAACAGAAGAACAACAAAGGTTTCTCTCTCGTAGAGCTTATTGTTGTAATCGCCATCATGGCAGTGCTCGTAGGTGTACTTGCTCCACAGCTTATGAAGTATGTTGAAAAGTCAAGAGAAGCTACAGATATTCAGAACTGCGATAGTATTGCATCCTCATTAAAAGCATATTACTCTGATAAAGAGGATCAGACTGCTGATGTTGAAATTGTGATTGAGGGTACAGGTATTACCACTGGAGCTAGTGATGCGGCAATCGTTGATTCGGGATTGACTGGTGCTAAATTGAAGGGTAAAAACTGGACTTCAATTACAATCACATATACTCCATCAAACGGAAGTGTTTCATATACAATAGCGGGTGGTGATGATGCTTACTATAAAGTTGATGAAAATGATGCTGGTAAATTCATAAAGAATGAAGGTTAAATAAAAGGACTACCAACCATGACCACAGAACTGATACCCATCTACATCTTAATATTTGCATTCGGTATAGTTATAGGCAGCTTCCTAAATGTCTGTATCTACCGCATACCGCAGCATGAGACAGTGGTGACCGAAAGGTCCCACTGCATGAGATGCGGGTATCAGCTCGCGTGGTACGATATGGTGCCGGTTTTCAGCTGGCTGTTTCTTCGTGGCAGATGCCGCAAGTGCAAAGAACCGATATCACCTCAATACCCTATTATTGAGGCGTTAAACGGTATATTATACATAGTAGTTTTTGCAGTAAATGGACTTGAGCTCACGAGTATCATCTACTGCTTTCTTACATCTGCACTCATAGTTCTGAGTGTGATAGACTGGAGAACATATGAAATTCCATTCGGAATCAATATATTTATACTGGTGCTTGGAATCCTGCATGTGTTTTTAGACCATGATAACTGGTCTGAATATGTGATAGGATTCTTTTGTGTCAGTTTATTTCTTGAAATCCTTCTTCTTGTAAGTGGAGGAAGAGCTATAGGTGGCGGAGACGTCAAGCTCATGGCATGTGCTGGCCTTGCAATAGGCTGGCAGAATATTACATTAGCATTTTTCTTAGGATGCATCATCGGTTCCGTGATACATCTGATTCGTATGAAAGTAACAAACGCAGGCAACAGGCTTGCGATGGGACCGTACTTGGCAGCCGGAATATTTATTTCGATGCTATGGGGTGAGAAAATGATATCGGCATATTTGACACTCGCAGGCTTTTGAAAAACGTGTTATAATATAGCGTACTTAATATAAAACAGGTAGTACGACAAGCAGTGAGACAAAAGCAGAGAAAACACAGATATGCCGAAATATATATATAGAATGTTTGTAACTGAACAGTTACGAATGTTTTACAGATGTATACAGTGTAAAACAAAGATAAACACGGAGGACTAGGTTATGGCAAATAGGGTACTCGGTATTGAAATAGGGGAGAACCTTACCAGAGTAGTTGAGATTGATTACAAAGCAAAAAATCCCAAGATTTACAATATGTTCGGCTTTCCGACACCACCGGGGATGATTGATGATGGAGTGGTACAGCCGGATGGGATGTTTCGTTCTATCTTATACAGTAAGCTGAAGGAAAAGAAGATTTCCACCAAAAAAGCTGTTTTTGTTTTAAATTCAGCGCGTATAGCAAGCAGAGATATTGAGCTTCCGCTTGTTAAGGAAAAACAGCTTAAGGAAATGATTGCAATGAATGCATCGGATTATTTTCCGGTGGATTTGAGCCAGTACAAGCTGGTACATCAGATTATAGAGAAGATTGACAGACCGGAAGAAAAGAAATTACGTCTTTCGGTTATTGCTGTGCCTAATGATCTTATTTTGTCGTATGGTACTCTTGCAGCTGATTGCAGGCTGCAGCTTGTAGCACTTGACTATAGTGGAAATGCCATCAAGCAGCTCATGAGAAGAGAGATTCCCGGAGATGTGAAGGTGACTGTCAAGGTGGATGAGGTTTCTACCACACTGACTGTAATGGATGGAAGCATGGTAAAGCTGCAGCGCAATGTCAACCATGGACTTGCTGATGCTATTGAGGCGATTCAGGATAGTGAGCTTTTTGGAGAGTATCTGTCATTTACCGATGCAGTTGATGTGGCACGCAGAAAGACCTGCCTTGCAATAAGGCCTGATGGCACAGTACCTGATGAGCCGGCGGGCGGCGGCATGGATCCTATGGGGCATGAGATTGATTCTGAGCGCTTTAAGAAGCTTCGCCTGAATGTATCATATTCACTTTCCAATCTGATAAGCAGTCTCGGACGAGTTATAGACTATTATCAGTCGAGAAACTCAGATACTCCTATCGAGAGAATTTTCCTCATTGGCTTAGGTGCTGATTTCAGCGGACTCTCAAAGCTTTTGACCAATGAGCTGAATGTCAAGGTGGTTCCGCTTCAGCAGTTTGACGGCATACATGTGGCAAAGAGCATAAACCTCGCAGAGGCAAAGCTGGCAGAGTATTTCAACTGTGTCGGATGTTCGTTGAGCCCGCTTGATATACTTGACAGTAAGAAAAACAAGGGAATCGGTGCTCCGATTATGGCAGGAACAGCTGCAGGTGCTATGCCACCCGGAGGCGCACAGGCAGGTATGCAGGGAAAACCACCTGTTGGTCCTGATGGAAAGCCTCTTCCGGTACCGGCAGGGGAGGAAGCCGAAAAGCCTGTTTCTTTTGCAGTGCAGCTTCTCATTTTTGGCTTGTGTGTGGTAGTTGCAGTTGGTATCACGGCATACAGCATTTTTTCAAATCTTGTTTTAACTTCAGACAATATGACGCTTAAAGCGCGTGTTTCTGATTTGTCATATGCACAGAATATATATGATGTGTACAACCAGACAAAGAAGGACTATGACTGGACTAAGCTTCTTGAGAGCGCCTCATCCAACAAGAATGATGAGATAACGGGCTTCGTGGATGAGCTGGAGCAGAAGCTTCCGTCAGAGGCCAAGCTTGTGAATATGTCTGTTACGACTGATGGTGTTTCGATGACCATAAAGACGGGCAGCAAGGATATAGCGGCTGATGTAATTGCACAGCTTCGTACATTTGAGAGTATCATGGTATCCAATGTGTCAACCATCACAGAGGAGGTTGATGAGACCGGTGCTTCAAAGGTTCAGTTCACAGTAGATTGCACATATGTAAAGGCTGATGACAGTGCTGCTTCTGAATCGGGGGATGGCACAGGCAGTGAGCCAGATGATACATCAAAAGATGCGTCATCACAGTCACAGACGGATAGTAATTCATCATCAGATACAGACAGTACAAATCAGTAGGGGGTGTTAGGATGTCAACGAGAGATAAAAAGTTACTTATTATATTAGCGGGTGTTGCCATTTTAGCACTGACATATTTTTTGATTTTTATTCCACAGTCCAATAAGAGGGATTCACTCAAGAGCGAAAATATGAATCTGAAATCACAGTACAATCAGCTTTCAGCACTTGCGGCAAAGGCGGATGACTACACAGAGAAGACAAAGGATATGTCTGATGCCATGCAGCAGGTATATGACAATTTCCCTTCATATTTACAGATAGAAAACGGCATCATGGATGCGGTTGCTATCGAGAAATCTACCAATACAAATATTACAGAGCTTACAGTCGGCTCACCGACAGCTATTGATGTGAATAATCCGACCGGTGAAGCCGGTACAGATTCTTCGTCAGGAAGCAGTTCAGACAGCAGTACCACGGATAGCAGTAATGCAGACAGTTCGCAGAGCTCTCAGACCGCTGATGGCAACAGCTCTCAGTCACAGACAGGCGACGGCAGTGCAGCTGATGGCAGTACATCAACAGGCTCTGCAAAGTCTACGGTTACAGGTTATCAGCTTTATGATGTCAGCACAGTTATGGCATTCAAGACAGAGTATCATGGGCTTAAGGCTATGCTTGGAGAGGTGATTGGTTCATCACAGAAGAAAACTATCAGCACGCTCAACGTGAGCTTTGATGATTCGACAGGCAAGCTGACAGGTGAGATGCTTGTGGATTCATATTTCCTGTATGGACTTGATAAGCCATATGAGGCACCATACATACCTGCAGTACCACATGGTACAAATAATCTGTTTGGTACAACAAACTAACTGATTATTATAATATTAGGTTATTAGATTAGCGGGTTATTGAGACCGTAAGTGATAAATATCAAATGTTAGATTATTGAGTTATGAGATAACAAAATACAAGAGGGGAGGAAGCAGATTTGAGAAAGCTAAAAAACGATGATCGAGGAGTAACACTTGTGGAGATTATTGTGTCGATTGCTATTCTCGCAATAATCGTGCTTCCTTTTTTGAATGCATTTGTCACAGCTACAAAGACCAATGTAAAGGCTAAAAACGAGATGAATGCTACACATCTGGCGACAAACATTATGGAGGGTATTGAAAAGAACTCCATGAAGACACTGGCATATCAGTTTAACTATCCGTCGGAGGGCTTTGATGTGGCGGACGGTTTTAATATATCAGATGGAAGCAGTGCATGTGAGCTTCTTAAGAAGTCGGGTAAGTTTGATAATGTAAAGAGGCTTGAGGATATCAGTGCTGAGATTGTAAACAAGGACGATGTCATCACTAGCTGTATCCACAAGACTGATGCATCAGCCAAAATAAGCGATACATCGCTTTGGAATTTCAGGGAGTCGGATGCGCACAAGTATTATTTCTATATGTCTGGTGTGCAGTCAGGCACAAAGAAATACAATGCTCTTGTGACAGTGGATGCAAAATCGGACGCAGAGTCGGACAATAAGGTTAAAAAGTACAACATGGACGAGGTAGCGGATATGTCGGCCATGGATGCAAATTTTGACTGCATGAGTGCAGACAAGTATTCTGCTACAAATATTATATATGCATTTAATAATATGCCTGGTGTAGGCGGCATCACTCAGCAGGATATCAAAAGAACTATCACCATAGATATAGAAAAGTATGGAGCTTCGAGTAATAAGGCTACCAAGGTTACGGTGTCGTATTCATATTCTATCAATAAGAATGGAGTAAGAAAGACTTTTCCGGATCCGAATAGTGCACTGAAGGATGATTATACCATGGTGATTTATGATAATTCTTCAGATACTGTGAACCATAATCTAAGGAATGTCTATCTGTTTTACAATCCATGGTACACATCTACAGGAACACTTTACAATACCTGCAACGATGTCATTATAATCAATAATAAGGACAAGCTGGACTGCACGGTAAACATTGTAAAGCAAAAGACTATATCGGATCAGTCAGAGTTGAGCACGAAGGAGAGTACATATAAGGCATATGTGAAGGTAAGTGAGCCGGGAAATCGTACAGGTCATGCTTATACTCATATAGCCACCAATCTGAATGTAAATATGGGAGCACCGGATAATCCACTACAGCCCGATCAAGCTATATATGGCTTTAATAACAATGTAATTCAGAATGATGTAAAGGCAATTGTCGATATAAAGAATCTGACAAAAAGCAATGCATCTGAAAGGCTGTATGATGTGAAGGTGGCTGTATACGAGAGCAAGGCTTCACTGGATGATATATTTAAGGATAAAGACCCGGTTGTTACGATGACCGGAAGCATGGGGTATTAATTATGAAGCGTAATGATAACCGTGGTGCTTCCTTTGTGATGGTTGTAGTTGCAATGGCTATAGTGGCTGTTTTAGCTGTGACTGTGCTGTGGATAGCGCTTATGAACCTCCAGATGAAGGTGACGGACGAAAAAAATACAGACAACTTTTACTCGGCAGAGGGTGTGCTGGATCAGATATGTACCGGTCTGCAGGGAGATATTTCCAAGGCTTACTCAGCAGGATATACAAAGGTTATGGAGAATTACTCTGACAGCAGCATAAATGAGGCCGGCAGACAGAGTATATTTGCGCAGGAGTATTTAAAGAGCTTAAAGGGAAGTCTTGAGTCTGACAATACCGGTATGCACTATAAAACTGAAAAGCTTAAAGACTATGTGGATAGTAAGCTCACAGACGAAAACTCAAAGCCACACGCTGTGGTCAAGGCGGTAAATGCCGATGAAAATGGAAATGGACTGCTCAAGGTATACAACAGCCGCGCAGTCATTAATGGCATCAGGGTAGAGTATACCGATGAAAAGGGATTTAAATCAATAATAGAAACAGATATTTCTCTGGGAGTTCCATCCATGAGCTTTACAGCATCGGGAGGAGTTCCGGAGCTTTTTACATATTCTCTTGTCGGAAATGAAGGACTGGATATTATATCAGGACTTAATAAAGTAAATCTATCCGGTAATCTCTACGCCGGCTGTGAAAATGCGGCAGGCACAGGGACTTCTACTACGAGTGTTACCATTCCAAACAATGCCACACTTGATGTAAAGGATACCAGCTATATGATTGCAGAGGGCGATATAGAGGTGGGAGACTTTGCCGGAAAAGATACTGGTACAATAAAAAAGAATATGGCGGGGGTACACAATAACAGTACACTTTCTGTTGATTCACAGTGCCAGCTGTGGACAAGCAACATAAATGTAAATGGTGCAACAGTCAATTTAGATGGCATGACATATGTGGCAGATGACATGACCTTAAAGGGTACAGGCTCAAAGGTTACACTTGGCAAGAATAATAAGAATAACAATGCGAAGTACGTCGGCTTTGGCAACGGAGGTGCTGACAAGGAAAATCCTGTCGCAGGCGATAGCTCTGCTATTATCATAAACGGCAGGGAGGCATCTCTTGATATGTCAAATATCAGGGAGCTTATGTTAGCAGGAACCGCATATATCAATACCCAGGCTATTGTAAACTCAAGTAGTGTGGGTACACAAAACAGCAATGTGGGCATGGGTGAGTCAATCTCTGTAAAGGGTGACCAGATAGCATACCTTGTGCCGCCTGAGTGCATAGGCACAAGTGGAGATGGTGCGGATGCCAAATCGCTTTACAACAAGAATCCACTTTCCTATAAGGAGTACAAGGATATCACGGCAACCGGACAGGATCAGACAAAGTATACTGAAGTTAATGCTAATGTGGTCAGCACAAAGACAGGTAAGTCTCTCTCGGCATATCTGCCGGAGAAAAAGACAATCGACAACTGTATAAAGAAGGTCTTTGTTCCTTCTACTGATAATAGTGATGATGGACTTGTATACTATTATGTAAATCTGCCAACGAACAAGGCAGCTGAGTATTACAGAGACTATTTTGGCGCAGACAGTGACAAGCTCAATAGATACACTAAGTTCTATACTGACAGCATAAAGGTAAATGAGGCAGCAAGCATCTATACTGCCGGCAATTACAGCATTTACGATGGCAGCAATTTAAGCCTTTTGAAGGGCATAGCTGATGGTGTGGACATGGATGCACAGTCAGATGCCTTACAGCACACGTATACTGCACTAAACTCAAAGCTTTTGACAAATTATGCAGATTTACCGACAAATGCAGCAAGTGTTTCGCTTTTTACAAATATAGTTAACAATACCAATTTGCTGAAAATAGTGCCAAATTCCGGTAATAAACATATATTTGAGACTGAGTATCAGGGAAAAAAATACCAGGCAATTGTCAAAAACGGTAACTACACCTATGATGCAAATGACAAATCACACAATGTGGATATAATTGTTGCTACGGGAGATGTGACACTGAATGCTGACTTTACAGGTACCATAGTTGCAAAGGGCAGGATAATTGTAAACAAAGACCAGTGCGAGATTGATAATGGGACTCAGGAGGTATTTAAGGCATTGCTTCTTGAAAAGGTAAGTGATGCAGACGATGCACTGCACCTGTATGATGTGTTCATGGACGGTGCCAACTATCTGGGTAATGTTTCTTCTTTTTCAAATAAGAAAGAGGCAGATACAAAAATAGATTATGCTACGCTCATTACATACCAGAACTGGACCAAGGAGTAGAAAACAAGCGGCTTTTAAGGCGCAAAACAGCTGCGAAATATTTATATTTGACAAATTTTGACGATATATACAAGGGAGGAATCCAATATGTCTGTAAAAGAAAAAAAGAATAATGGTGGTTTCTCTCTGGTAGAGCTTATAGTAGTGATAGCGATATCTGTCGTACTTATAGGTGCGGCAACCATATCCATTCGCTCGGTCATGGGTGTTGAGGTGAAGCAGTGTGCCAGAAATATTGAATCGATAATTAATAAAACAAGGGTCACCACTATGGGAAAGGACAGCGCAGTTCTTGAGATATATAAGGATGCATCAGATGGTGCCTACTATTATAAGACGACCATAAATGGTACAGTATCTGCTCCTAGCAAAATAGGAAAGAGCAGGATTGATGTATATTATTCCATGAAGGATGATTATAGTGATAAGACACAATTGAACAGTTCAGGCAGTATAGTGCTTCAGTTTGACAGAAGCTCAGGTGCACAAAAGCCTGATGCCAATGGTAAGTACTGCAGCCGTATCTGGATTCAAAAAAACAGCACCGAAAAGGTTATCACGATATACAAGGAGACCGGCAAGGTGGTATGTGAGTAATTTACATAGTTTAATGATGAATATTTTATTTTGACGCAAGGCTGTTATAAGGTTGTATGATGAAATCGGAGAGGAAGATGAACCATGAAACTTTTAAGGCGCATGAACAAATCAAATAATAGGAAAAACAGTGGCTTTACACTTGTTGAGCTTGTCATTGTCATGGCGATAATGGGAATACTGGGCCTGGCTGTTGCAGGCTTTATCGGTACGAGCACGAAGCAGTATAAGTACGCTTCAAAGGACGTAGATTTACAGTATGAGGCACAGCTTACCATGAATCAGATAGGAGACCTGATAATTGATGCGCAAAAGGGCGTTAAGTATGAGCCTGCTACAGTGGCAGCGCCGGTGGAGGTGGCATCGGCAGCCCCTGAGGCCGGTTATATTGCAACTGCATCAGCGGAAGAAGCGTCATCCGAAGAAGCATCATCTGAGGAAACATCATCCGACAGCAAGCTGATTATTTACAACAAGGATTGTACATACAATATCATATACAGACCGTCAGAGCACAAAATCTATCTGCGAAAGGATACACTGGATCCTGCAACTGGTGCGGTGAAGGCGGATGGTCAGGGCAAGGAATCTCTTATGGCAGAAAATGTCACAGGCTTTACACCTGATTTAAGCGAGGCAGAAAGCAAGAATTCTGTCGGAATTGTCGTGGACTTTAAGGCAGGGGACAAGAAGTATACATCAAAACAGAACTTCACTATGCGCAATAAGGTGCCGACCGGAGCAGATGTGGAGTATGTGGTACCGGCAGAACCTAAAGGAATAAGGATATATTACAAAGGCAAGGATGTAACCAACGGAACAGTATACTATGAGATGAAGAAAACGAATAATAATTTAAAGTTTACTGATAAGATACTTGGTGGAAAGTATGATTCAAAAAACGTAACATGGGATCATTCAGGAAACAAAAATGGTGGAAACTTTAATGCTAATGGTGATGTATATAATGTAGAACTTATGGATAATGAAACTACAGATCAATTAGTCATCACCGTAACATCCAAAGACGATACGTCATTGACGGCAAAGGTAACTGTAAACATAGCACATCCAATCAATATTCTGCGTTGTGATGCAGATAAGCATTTCAATTTAGGACAGACGCATCAAATGTTTATTGATGAATGGGAGTTAAAAAAATCTTCATTAAATGGCAAATATCAGGTTAAGGATTTTGTATGGCATATGGAGGTAGAAAGTGTCAGCTCAACGGGTGCAACCGAGTACAAGGGAGATATATCCTTTAAAATGGGCGATGATGGTAAGCTGATTTATGGTCCTGATGGCAATGGTGAGCCTGATGGAATATTTAAGTTTAGTTCAAAGGAGATTGCCGGAGAAACCGGAGCAGAAGGTCATGAAGATGATCCTAAATATAGGAACTATCTTAATTATTATATTGTAGATGGTAATCAAAATGAAAAAATGCATATCACTCTCGGAAAAAATTTTTTTGTCGGAGAAAAATTAAATATCAGCGTCTGGCTTGGACTTGAGGAAGAGTCGGGATTTAAGTCAAATACAATTACGTTTTACACATATTATTAAACAAAGTAGTTTTTTACAAAGGAGCAATCGCAATGAGCAAATTAAGAAAAAAAATAGTGGTTCCAATATCACTCACACTTACAGGATGTCTCGTTGTGGCAGCTTTTGTGCTCAATGACAGCCTAACAAAGGTCGATGCAAATGTAGCATTCAATGGAATATCTGATATAGTCAGCTCACATGGCAAGGACAAGCCCTTCAATATAGTGGAGGTGGTGCCGGACAAGAAAATGGCATCCATCGGTTATCTGATTGACGGTCAGGAGCCTGACGATTGGTTTGGAACACTGGCACAGATGTCTGACAAAGAGGGTGCCGGTGTACAAAAAAGGGCTGACTATATGTCAGGTCTGAAAACAAAGCTTGCACCTATTACTACAGAGAAAAAGGATAACACAAAGCCTCTTTACTATGAGCCGTATGAGGAGAGCTATGTCAGTTTAGACGATGACTGGAGTGAGCTTGCCCTTGTAGATATGGACAGAATAAACAAGGGTACCACCGGTTATAAGATGACAGAGCAGGCGGAGGGAGATTATAAGTTCAATACCGATTACCAGCTTGCTGTAAATGAAGAGGGACTGCCTACAGGTCATTACAGACAAAATGTTGACCATTATGTTTTCATGCAGGGAGAGGATGAGACAGAAGATGGCGCTGAATCTGTGGATACAGGAAAAAGAGGCTACTACAGTGTTGCGTTTACTGCAGTCAAATTGCCGGATGGCATGACAAATACACAGTATCTGGTAGGGACTGATAATTCACAGAAAGCTGATGGAAATACAGACAGCGGTACAGATGGTAATATCGATAGCAGCACAGACAATACGACAGATACAGGCACAGCAGATGACACATCAGACAAGCATGTGGTTTATTCTATAAAGAGCGCATATGCCATTGGTTCTGCTGAGGGCATGCAAAACATAGCAAAATATGACCCGAAGGCATATATTTACAGAAAAGACAATTCAGATATCACATCACCATATGAATTTGTTGCAAGAGCTGACCGGATGGCAAGTCTGCCTGATGGCAGTAAGCCGGATTATGAGAAGTATACATACTGCACGGTTGAGATGGAGTATGTGCCTGCAGGTAAAATCACTGATGACGAGACCTACTACGAGGTGGATACTAAGGTACCTATTGAGTTTAATTACGATGAGACCGGCGAGTATGGAGCAGTGCTTGACTCACAGAATCCATACGAGAAGATAGATGATGGCACACCGGACAATCAGCCGGCAGGTAACACAGGAAAGGTAATCCTCACTGATACAGACGGATATTTTGATATAGTTAAGGACAGCCAGACATATACCTATGTGGGTAAGGGAAAAGGTGACTATATAATGGAGGCTGATAAAAACGGCTCGCTTGATTATCCTGTAAATACCACACGCATATATTATAAGGGTGGTTTCAAGAACAATAACTGGTTCAGAACAGGTGTATTTAACCAGGAGGGCAAGACAGGCGATGCTGATAAGACTGCCAATATGACCTTCAATGTAAAAACGGTCACACCCAAGGAGCTTGAGCAGATAGATGTATCAACAATTGATTTACTCTATCTTTCCGGCTCAAAGTCCGTCCTTTCAAAGGATTTAGGAGACGATGCTGCAAAATATAATACTGATAATGACATTTCATGGGACAAGGTAAAGCAGATAGTCCAGCGTGTACACCAGAGTGGTATAATGATGCCTGTTATAGTGGATAATGGTATTGTGTGGCCTGATTCGAATGCAGATTACTCCAGCAACATTAAAAAGCTTGCAGGTCTTTTAAGCTGTAACAATTTCAGTTCCTTGAATTTTACTAAGGACTCTGCTGATAATTTTATTAACTGGGGGAATGACATAAAATACTATAAGGTTGACAGTGGAACCCATAAATATGGTTTTGTAATTGGCAACGAATATGTTATTCCACGAAACTATAATCCTAGTACGGATGTGCCATTTGTTTTAAGAGATGATTTTGCTTCTGCATTTATTGCAAATGAAGATGAAACTCAATTTGTCGAAGCAGCTAAAAATGAAAATTTTGACGAGATAGCAGAGTATATCAACTCAGAGAATACAAGCAGGAAAAAAGAAAATGATACTCTTGGAAAGGACGAGTATGCATACTATGACAAGGAGATTTCAAAGGCGATAGTTTTAAGCTATATCATATCGTATGCCGATAAAAGAGACATTATAAATCCGACAGATAGTCTGAACATACTGGATATAGAGCCCGGAACTGTAAAAAATGAGTCTGACGCTTTAAATTATGATAAGCTAAAAAATTGGCTTGGATCAAGATGCCCGGAGAAAAAAAAGGTTACAATAACAAGGGTTACGAGTGCAGAATTTATTGGAAGAATAGAGGATCTCAATAATTATGATATGATATATATGGGACTTGTAGCCGATAATCTGAATTATAGAGATGGTCATACAGTATATAATGATTGGAAAATGGATGGGCTTAAATACTCAAATGTTGGTGACATTGTTGTTATAAATCCGAAAGATGTGGTAAATTATTGGGGATATGATATGCTCAAGAATGGTCATGCGGGATTGCTGGATACTGATTATATAAATGATGGAGAGGCGCTTAATACTCAGCTTACATTAAGAGGAAATGGAAATAATGCTGATTATTTAACTGCTCCAAACACATACAGAGGTTCAGGCAATGATATTACTAAGCAGAAGGTTTCAGAATTGGAGGATTATATAAAGGCGGGCTTTCCTGTCGTCTTTTCAGATGGCTTTTTCAGCAATGATAGCAAGTATAAAAGTGGAATTAATGAGGATTACATTGATAACTGTTCAAATGTTTTTACTCTTTTATGTTATGCAAAAGATAAAGACAATGTTCTTAAAGTGGACAGCAAGGGAAATTTAAAAAAACAGTCAAATGAGACAGCTGACCTTGTTACCTACCTGACTACTGAAAAACCTGAAATATTACTCAAGGAGCAGGAAAAAGTAAAAGATACAGATTATGTTGAGATTAGTAATAATCAGATTACATTGGAATTTTCAATAAACAATGCAGGTGGTGCGGATTCTAAAGCGAGTTTTAATGCACAGCTGTTCTTGGATTCAAATTCTGATGGTAAGTTTTCGACGACCAATGAAGGAATAGCTGCAAATAAAATAAAACTATATTGTGATGGTACTATTGTGAATCCGGTAATGGGTGATGATGGTAAATATATGTATAGTCTGAATGCAGGCAATTATAATTATAAACTGGTTTATGATTTGCCGAATGGCTATGTAGGAGTTATGCCTTGGCAGCTTCGTGTAAGTCAGGCTACAAATAGCTACAGATATGATCAGAAATCCGGATATGTGTATGCCAAAAATTCAAAAGGCAGTCCTACAAAAGTCAAGATTCTTCAGATTAATTCAACCTTGAAGCATAATGAGGGCTTTAGGGGAAATTTTGATATGCAGGCGCAGAAGAATGATAGCAATACAAAGTTTCATAAATTACTTAGTCAAGTGAAGGATTTTGACCTGGATATAGAAACAGTTCGTTATGACAACGTACCTAAAATGGATGAGGTATGTGATAAGCTGCAGACATACGATATGCTTGTAATTGGATTTGGTGATTGTTATGATATTGATAATACAAATAATCATCTCGATAAAATAAAAGCATATATCCAGTCAGGAAAACCGGTATTGTTTGCTCATGATACAACGTCATTTTGTAATAATAAAAATGATAATAAATATAATAATGTCTGGGGATATAAGTTTAACTCTATAATTCGTGATACTGTCGGACTGGACAGGTATGGAATCTTGTCAAATGAGTATTTAAAGAAGGGCAATACATTACAGAGTACTGATGAGGATTTTGATAAAGCTGTACAGACTGCCAAAAAGAATAATACTGATATTGCATATGAGCCAAAATCTGATAATTCAGTTATTGTCAGACAGAATCAGGGATTTACTTATGCAGATTTAAATCAGTATCAGTGGAAAGATAATGGTAACGATCATGGCGAGTACAGGCTGTATTCAGGGCTAGATGGTAATGATTTTGAAGCTAAGACTAATAAGGCAGTCAAGGTTAATTCAGGACAGATTACCACATATCCTTTTAAGATTGCTGACGAAATAAATATAGCTACCACTCATAAGCAGTACTACCAGCTGGATATGAATCAGGATGCTGATGGTGATGGTGAGAGTGATATTGTTGTATGGTATACCTTGTCAAACCATGGAATTTATGAGCAGTCTCCAAAGGATGTAAGAAATAATTATTATATTTACACAATGGGAAATGTAACATACTCAGGTGTAGGACATTCCGATTTCTCAAATAATGATGATGAATTGAAACTTTATATAAACACTATGATTGCTGCATATAGTGCATCAGTTCATGAGCCGTCAATTTATCTTAAGGAGAATGCAGATACTGATTCAAATGACATAACTACATTATATGCAACTATTGATGATGCCATTGAAGAAGAAGCAGCTAATAAAGCGGATGCCAGACTAGATGGTGCAGACAGTACGCAGGATGTTTATTTTACGGTAAAGGATTCAAACCTTGTGCGAAATCAGATTGATGAAAAAACTGTTGTTTATTTGGATTTTTATATCGAGGATCCGCAAAAAAATCCAAATGATGAAACGATTGGCACCGGAAATGATAAGATTTACTTAAAGAAGGTGGACTGGGATATCTATACACTGAATAATGATGGAACAGAAAATGAACAGATAAATAACAGTAAAGAAAACAGTCAATTAAATAAGGATCCAAGGGACTTCTTTGAAAATAACAAGACATATAAGGTAAAGGTACCATTGAGTGCTTTACCGGAGGGAGCTAATTCTATAAAGATTTATGCCGTAGGATATAGTAAGATTTACCAGTCACAGGTGAGCGGTGGTGATAAAGAAACTACAACAGCAAAGGCATACAAGACCTTCCAGATACAGCGTGTAGGTCTTGCTGATTTGGATTAGTTTTCAAAGGCTCCTGGCTATCACATACTTTTCGTTTAAGCACAATTTATCAAACAGAGACTTATATAAACCATTTATATAGTCTCTGTTTTTTTACTGTTTCTTTATACTTTCTTTATTGAATTATCCGCGCTTATTGATAAAATAGATAGTATGCGCACGATTGCGGATATTTTTGCATTCGTGTATGGGGGATAATTAACCGGAAAGAAAGGAAACGTTTATGAGTAAAATTTTCAAAAACCTGATTCCATACTGGCGATGGATCATATTAATATTTGTTTTTCTCATTGCTCAGG
>ERZ824473.2974-NODE-2974-length-17987-cov-6.941613_pt1 | contig 17987 bp, 15 predicted proteins | sample MGYA00519874_ERZ824473 | MGnify/ENA primary metagenome ERZ824473 (study PRJEB31778, sample SAMEA3449151) | human gut metagenome | biome: human gut; feature: human-associated habitat; material: faeces | place: United Kingdom | collected 2010/2012 ... | reverse complement strand
GAAGCTCTTTAACAATTTCTTCATCCCTTTCTATTTGTTTTTTATACTTACGGAGCCCATACAACCTGCAGGAGAACACATGAAGAATAGAAACAATATCCAATGATATTTTCCCGCTCAGAAGCAATGGCACCATCGCTTCGGCTGCCTGCTTCCAAACGCTCATGTTGTTACTATATCACATTCTTGTTCTCCAGACAACATTTCACTTTTGGAAAATAGGAGAAAGTTTTGAAACGCCATTTGTTTTTATCTGGCATACAGCTCCTGACGCTTTGCTTCCAGCTTTGCCCTCGCCTCTTCAAAGGTGATGTTCTGCAGCAGATATTCCTCCGCAATGTCAGTAAATTCAGCGAGTATTTCATTGTATTCCGGGCGCGGCGGACTTTCCAGCACGCGCTGGCTTTTAAAAAATACATCTACATTTTTGCCCTGCAGGCTGTCGCGGTAAATCTCCCTGATCTCATCGTCCATGTATCCGCTGATATTGCCGCTCCCGGCAATAATCTGCGCGCCGCCTTCCCCGCACAGCCAGGAAAGAAACTCAAATGCCTCCTGCGGATGTTCACACTCTGATGTGATTCCCGCAAACTGGTACTGCCCCCACGTGCTGTACGGATCCTGTCCCTCAAAGACCGGCATCGGCGCGATATCCCAGTCCGCTGTTTTCCGTCCGTTCCGCACATCTTCCATGATCAGGCCGGCTACCCACTCGCCCTGCGGCATCATTGCCACATTTCCATCTTCAAAAAACTGAAGATACTCATCGGAGGTCTCCATGACAGCAGAGAGCGGCGGATGGCTCTTATCAACATTATAAAAACGGTTCAGCAACTGCAGACCTTCCAGTGTATCGGAAATATCATCGTCGTATAAATAATTTTTCCGCTGCACACCGGCAAACTGGTAGCACCAGTCTGCAAAATAACCGCCCCATATTTTGTCATCCCCTGTGCCATTGTTTGTGAGCTGCTTTGCAAGCCTGGCGTATTCCTCCCACGTCATCTGTCCCGGATAAGCAACTCCTTCCGCATCAAATATCTCTTTATTATAATACAGCACCCAGCAGGTGCATCTTGTCGGAAGTCCATAATACCGGTCATCAATCGCATATGTGCCAAACATGTTTCCGTAGGCCGTTGTATCGAGCGGGCTTCTGGCAAGATAATCATTGAGTTCCAGCAAAAGCCCTTCCTCCTGATAGTCCACGATCTTCGTCACGCCGCGGATGCCAAGCAGATCAACCGGCTCTTCGCTTTTCACCACATCCTTGATCTTATCATCGTAAATATAATTTTCCATGATATGAAGCTCTATCTCAATCCCCGGATGTGTCATCTCAAACGCATCCACAATCTTGCTGATATAATATTCCTCATCATCCCAGATCCAATAATTCAGTACAACCGGATTTTGCACAGTTCCGGCGCTGCTGTCAGTCTCTTCTCCTGCAGCTCGCACCGGCAGTTTCTGATATCCGGCTGCCGCTGCCAGAAATATACCAGCGCCAGCTGCTGCAATGTATTGTCCCCATGTTTTTTTCATGTCTATATTTTCTGTTTTCCCTTCCTTCGTTGTCTTTTTTCTGTACTGTAAATACGCAAATACAGAAAACTGCATAAAATGATTCTGCTATTTCGGAATTCCTCTTCAAGCAATCACCATATTCTCCCGAAATGTGCTATAATAAATGCTTGGAATCCCACCGAAAGGAGAATTTTCCTGTGTTTTATGCAGCTATTGTTTTCATCCTTGTGATCCTGTTTCTTTTAAAGACCAACCGCGGCAGTTCACCTGCCCGCTACATGGCGGCCATCCTCATTTTCTATATGATGGCACTGTTCTGGCTAGTGCTTTATTTATCCAAGGATATGTATTATTATAACACGGCAAATTATTACTTTGCGATGCCGAAGTTCATCTGGAAATGGCTGACGCTCCTTACGATCAACCGAACCCTTATCATCCGCATGTGCAATTTCTGCGTAGTAGGCGTTCTGTATCTTGGCATCTGTTTTTCACTGTCGTTCATGCATCCGTCCCTGATGCGGATTGTCTCACCGGTACGCCGAAGTGCGGCTGCCATTCTGGCCGCAGAGCTGCTTCTGTACGAGCCTCTGATTGAAAAACACCTTTACTATCTGCTGTATCCGTCCGTTCTTTCGGTCGCCTCATACAATAAAATGCAGCAGATTCTGCATTATACCACCATATTCTTAAATCTGCTGCTCATTGCCGTCAGCTTCGGACTGCTTTTTTATACGCTGCTGCAGACTTCGGGTCTGCGCATGATCCGGCTGAATATTTTGGGTGTCACAGTCTCGTACCTGATGGTCATGTGTTCCTACCTTTATATTTTTCTGCAGTACCCGTGCCATCTGATTCGGATTTCCAAGCTGGCCGATACGTTCACGTATCTTTCGGCTCCGCTTTTGTCATCCAATGTATTTTACCGTCTTTTCCCGTATTTTACAATTGGTTCTCTGCTGCTGATTTCACTGTCCATTTATACCAGCAACGATTTTCTGCTGCGGATGCGCCAGGATGATTTTTCGATTTCCAAACAGATCGCGGCTTCGGATATCACCTCGCGTACCTTCTGTCATTTTATGAAAAATGAACTTCTGGCGATTGAGGCGGAACTGGATGAACTACAGACGACACCGGAAGGCCGCCAGGCAGTCCAGAATGTCATTGACCGCTGCGAACATCTCTATCAGCGACTCGACATCATCCACCGGGGTACCCGCTCCGCAACGCTCACGCTGCAGAAGGAACAAATTAGTACGGTGATGGCTGATTTAATCGCGGAACAGCTTGCTCACGTCGATGTGGAGGTTTCCTGCTTTTTCGATCAGGGCTGTCCTTTTGTCATGCTCGACCGGAATTATTTTGAGCAGGCTGTCATGAACATTATCACAAATGCATTAGAGGCAATGCAGAGAAAGGAAGGCAATGTGCCGCATCTTACCTTCACCTTAAGTTCGGTGAATAAATGGGTCATTCTTTCCATCACGGACAGCGGTCCCGGCATTCCACCAGATGTGCTTCCGCATATTTTCACGCCATTTTATACATCACAGCCAGTCGCGCGCCACTGGGGTGTCGGTCTTTCGCTGACACATAAAATTATTGCGGCGCACGAAGGGCACATTGAAGTCGAAAGCCAGAAGGACGTCGGCACGACATTCCGCATTATGCTGCCGGCGGTACATTAACATCATTCTATTACGAGGTACTTACTTATGATACGAGTTTTAATTGCTGAAGATATTGAACCGGTTTTGAGACGCTACGGGCGTATTCTCGGCACAGATCCGGAAATCGAGGTCATCGCTCAGGTGCAGACCGGCGAGGAAGCAGCCCGGGAAGCGCTTTTGCTTCACCCGGACGTCATTTTGATGGATGTGGAGATGGAAACACGGACTGCAGGGCTTGACGCTTCGCGCACAATCCTCTCCCAGGCTTCTCCAACACCAAAAATTATCATCCTGACCGTTTACGAGGATGATGAAACGGTATTTGAGGCATTCCGCCTCGGCGTCACTGATTATGTCCTGAAAAATTCAGCGCCGGAAGAACTGATCGGCTGTGTGCGCGACGCTTATCTGAACCGCTCTCCGATCCGTCCGGCGATCGCCCGCAAAATCCGTGACGAATTTCAGCGCATCAAAAAGCAGGAGGACAGCCTGCTCTACTGCATTCAGATTGTCTCGCAGCTGACACAGACCGAACTGGATATCCTTACGATGATGTCCCGCGGCTATACACGATCCCAGATCTGTGAGATCCGCTACGTCGAGCTCTCCACTGTCAAATCGCAAATCCACACGATCCTGAAAAAATTCGGCAAAAATAATATGCAGGAGCTCATCGCCATGCTGAACCATCTGCACGTGCTGGAGTATCTGCACCTGTAAAAGAATAATGTACAGCAGTCCGGCATTTCGTTCCGAACCGCTGTACATTTTGTCGTATCAGGTATATTTTTGTGTTCTTACTTATTTCTCATACCAAAATTCTGCTGCGTCTCCCTGCGTGCAGTCCTTTGCAATCCACACCTGGAATTTTCCTGGCTCACTTCCGACCGTTCCGTCTGCGCGCAGAAAACGAAGCATTTCTTCTCTGATCTCAAATGATACTTCCTGCTCCTCCCCCGGCGCAAGTGTTACCTTGCGGAAGCCCTTCAGTTCCTTTACCGGGCGCACAACGCTCGCAGACACATCCTGAATGTAAAGCTGCAGTGTCTCGGTGCCTGTGCGATCTCCGGTATTTTTTAAGGTAACGGATGCCGTCAGGCATGTGGTGTCGGTCAGTCTTTGCAGTGTATCTTTCTCTTCTTTTTTCTCCGCATTTTCAAGTCTCACCGGTGATACGTCAAACTTCGTATATCCCATACCGTATCCAAATGGATACAGCGGTTCATTCGGAATGTCGAGATAACGCGATTTAAATTTATCGGTTCCATTCGGGTCATCCGGTCGGCCTGTCGCATAGGCATTGTAGGAAACCGGCACCTGCCCGACGCTGTACGGGAACGAGATCGGAAGTCTTCCGGTCGGCTCTGTTTTCCCGGTCAGTACGTCCAGAATTGCATGTCCTCCCTCTGTGCCCGGAAACCAGACTTCAAGCACTGCCCTTGACCGGCTGCTTACCTCCCGAAGATCCAGCGGCCGGCCGCTAAACAGGATTGTCACAACATTTTCATTTACTTCCGACACTGCCCGCAGCAGCCGCAGCTGTACCTCTGGAAGATCCAGCATTGCGCGGCTTGCTGCTTCGCCGGACTGCAGGAAATGCTCGCCCAGCGGCAAAATTACAAGATCCGCCTCTTTTGCAGCCGATACCGCTTCCTGCAAAAGCTTCTCCTCCTCTTCCGGCGTATATTCCCGCTCATCGTTTCTCCGGAATGCATGGGCTGCATAGCCGCGAGCCAGGATCGGGCTGCCTTCCAGGTACGCCGTTGCTGCCGGATTAAAAAGCTCTTCCGCTGCTTCGCGCACTGTCACGCACGGGTCTGTATCTCCGGTGATTGCCCAACTGCTGATGATCGCTTTTCGTTCTGTGTACGGACCGATGAAAGCCACCTTCTGTTCCTTTTTCGGATCAATCGGAAGTATGCTTCCTTCATTTTTCAGCAGTACAAACGACTTTGCGGCCGCCTCTCTTGCCAGCGCACGGTGTGCCTCGCAGAGCAGGAGAGACGCTTCTGCTTTTACGTCCGCATCCTTATATGGATTCTCGAACAATCCAAGCCGGTTTTTCAGCTCCAGAACACGCAGCACGCTCTCGTCCAGCAGCGCTTCACTGATTCTGCCTTTTCGTACCAATTCTGCAAGATTTCCCGCATACACGCCAGTCATCATATCGATATCAACGCCGCACTCAAGTGCATTTTGTGCCGCTTTTTCTTCATCTTCGCTGTAACCATGTGCAACCGTTTCCTGAATTGCCGCAAAATCCGAGATCAACACCCCGTCAAAGCCAAGCTCCCCGCGCAAAATGCCGCGCATCAGTGTCTGGTTGACCGATGCCGGGATGCCATTCAGTGTATTAAAGGAGGTCATCACCATTCCTGATCCGGCCCTGATTCCCGCCTCATAACCCTTCATGTAAAAATCGCGGAAGGTATGCTCGCTCAGCTCAACGGTGTTGTATTCCCGTCCTGCCACCGGCGCACCGTACCCGGCAAAGTGCTTCACACACGCACATACCTTGCCCGGTGCTCCCATATCTTCTCCCTGAAAGCCTTTTACCTGCGCCTCTGTAAACTTTCCGATCACGTATGGATCCTCGCCGCAGGACTCCATCACACGGCCCCATCTCGCATCACGCACGAGATCCGCCATCGGTGAAAATGTCACATGCAGTCCGCTTGCTGCCGCCTCTTTTGCTGCCACAGCGGCACACTTTTCTGTCAGCTCCGGCGCGAACGTCGCAGCCTGCCCAAGCGGCATCGGAAAGATTGTCTTCATTCCGTGGATCACATCCATCATAAACAGCAGCGGAATGTGATGTGGATGGTGCTCCATATAATTATCCTGAATCTTTTTCAGCGTCTCTGCCCCGTAAGTACCGAGAATTGAACCGGCAAGATGTATATTTTCTTCCGTCAGCCCGAGGTCTTTGCCCGGCCCGGTCAGTACGTGCTCCACATCACTCTCATAAAAGTTGCCCATCAGTTGCACAAGCTGTCCTGCTTTTTCCTCGAGAGAAAGCTTTTCAAGAAGCTTCTCCAGTTCCTTTTTTTCCATTTCTACCCCCATCTGTATATATAAGAGACGTAACCCAAAAACAGGTTTAAAACGAAAGGCCTGGCTCTGAACGGTTACTTTCGTTCTACAAATTCGAACACTGCAAAATCCACCCATCCGCTTCCCACGTATCGGAAGTAGACTGCATGTACTCCGGCCGGAATTCGGATTTCTCCCTTAAGCTCCGTCCACTCTCCTGTAAAAATCCTTACCGGAATCTCACCGCAAGCGGTTTCACAGTTCTCGTCATCCACTGCGATTTTCAGTGTGCCGTGCGCACGCCCACGAAGCAGTACTGCTACCGTACTCTCTGTTTCAAAATCAAAATATTTATAGCCTGCCGTGCTGCCGTCCGTGAAATTCGCAATGTACTGTGTGATCTCATCTGTATCGAATTTGGCTCCGTTGTTCTTCTGCGCATTTTTCTTCTCAGCGTTTTCTTTCTTTGCGCTGTCCGTTTTTTCCGGCTCGCGGTCTGCAAAGTCCTGCGTCAAAAACGGATACTCCCATTTCATCTGGATCTGATCCGAAAACGGAATCCCGTCTTTTCCGGTCAGATGACAGCAGATTGCGGCCGGATACGTTCCCATGCCATGCAATGGTCCGCCGTTTAAGCCACATGAAGTAACCTCTGCCTGCGCAATTGTCCCATCTTCCGCAATCGTAATACGCTCTGCGCATCCCTGTCTTGAATACTGGGTCCGGTTTGTCTGACGATGATAAAAGACATACCACTGCCCCAGAACATTCTCGATACTTCCGTGTGTATTGCCGGAACAGTTGTGAGCATGCTCAGCTGTTCTTCCATCAATCCCGACATCGCAGATATCAACCAGTGTACCGCCAAATTTGTAATCACGGTTCGGATACCGGCTTGTCGCATAGCAGAGTTCTCTGCTTTGTACCGACGAATAAATCAGATAATAAATACCGTTTATCTTCCGGATGGAGCTTGCCTCAAAAAATTCATGGCCTTCGAATCCGGTTCCTTCACTGTCTGAGACATCCGGAAGAAGCTTCACCGGATCTTTTTTCAAAGTGAGCATATCCTGTTCCAGTGTCATAACCTGTGAGGCCTGTTTTCCTCCGATGTGCTCACGGTACATCGGGGCATTGCCGGAATAAAGATAAATCTCGCCATCGTCATCGATAAAAATACCCGGGTCAAACTGTCCAAGATCACCCTCGCGCTGGCCAAGCAGCGTTCCGTCCGCATGGCGGACAAAGCCGAGAAATTCATATTTTCCGGCCGGTGTATCGCATACCGCCACACCGATCTCCGGCAGAAAATCAAGGCAATAATAAAGGTAATATTTTCCGTCTCTTCCCTGCACCACGTCCGGCGCCCACAGTGCATGGATTCCGGGTGCATTCAGTCCTCCCGGAAACCGGCCCTTTGTATCATAAATAAACGGAATTTCATCCGGCTTCGCGTTTTTTTGATTCCGCGGATCCTGCTCCTTGCAAAAAATCACTCCCTCATAGCGCCAGGTGTGCAGGTCATGAATATCTGCCGAATAGCAGACATAATCGTTTAAGCAGAACATCTCCCCATCAAAACGGTCGTGACTTCCGTATAAATACAGACGGTCACCAAAAATATGCGGTTCCCCGTCCGGTACGTATTCGTACAGGGGAAGGTATGGATTGTAAACTTGTTTTTCCATTATGGTATCTCCTTTTTATTTGTTTTCACATTATCGTAACTGTTCAGAGCTAACCTCCAAAATACTACGCATTTTCCGCCTGTTTTATGAAATTTTATTTGACTCCGAATAGTTTCACATTAGCAAAAAAAGAGGAAGGCGTCAATCAACAGATTCCTCTTTTTTGAAAGCGGCAGCTTTCTGATTATTTCACCGTTTCAGAAATGTATATCAGCCCTTCACGCCCGTAAAGGCCACACCGTCCATGATCTGCTTCTGTCCCAGAATGTATATGATCAGAACCGGGATCAATGAGCATACGGTACCTGCCATGATCGAGCCGTAATCGGTGGAATACTGCTGCTTGAATGCAGCCAGTCCGATCTGGATCGTCTTTAAGTTGTCGCTGTCAAGGTAGATCATCGGCCCCATATAATCGTTCCACACGTTGTTGAATGTGAGCACGGTCAGGATCGCAAGACCGCTTCTTGTCAGCGGCAGAATGATCTTTGCATAGATACCGAATGTTGAGCAGCCGTCAATCTTTGCTGCCTCATGAAGGCTGTCCGGGATGCTCAGCATGTTCTGTCTCAGAATAAACACTCCGAACGCACTGAATGCCTGCATCAGGATCAGACTTGCGTGCGTGTTGTAAAGCCCCAGTGTACGTACCACCAGGAACTGCGGGATCATAATCGCATGCCACGGTACCATCATCGTTGCAAGATACGCCAGGAAAATGAGATCTCTTCCCGGAAATTTCAGCTTTGTAAATGCGTATGCTGCCAGCGAACAGGTAAAGAGCTGAAGCACGGTAATAATGACTGCGAGCTTTAAGGTGTTCATAAAATAAGTCGGGAATGCAATGCTGTTCCATACCTTGTCGTAGTTATCCATATGAAAGACCTTCGGGATCCACCGGATCGGATACTCAAAGATCTCTGTATTCAATTTGAACGATGCGCTTACCATCCAGGCGAATGGTACGATCATCGTAAAAGCCACAATACAGCAGAATAAAAATATCAGAACAGAGCCTGGCTTTACTTTCTTTTTGTTCATCACGCTTTCCTCCTCTAATCAACATTTACCCATTTTTTCTGTCCGCGCCACTGAATCAGCGTAATAATAAGGATGATCATAAACAGGAAATACGCCATTGCAGATGCATAGCCCATCTTCCAGTCCTGGAATGCGCTCTGATAGATCCTAAATACCAGTACGCTTGTTGCACGTCCGGGTCCGCCCTCTGTCGTAACGTTGATGATATCAAATACCTGAAAGGATGCGATGATCGTCAGGATCGTAACCATAAAGGTAGTCGGGGAAAGCATCGGCCAGGTGACATTCCAGAACATCTGCCAGCTGTTGGCACCGTCCATTTTGGCTGCCTCATAAAGATGGGCCGGTATCGCTTTCAAGCCTCCGATAAACATGATCATATAGTAGCCCGCCTGCTTCCATACAACAACGATCACAACCGTAAGCAGTGCGGTTTTTGATGACATAAACCATTTCGGCAGGTTGTCCTCTGCCACTCCAAGCAGACGCAGCACCTGGTTGATCGGTCCGTTGACCGGCTGGAACAGCATCAGTGCCACACATCCGACTGCGACCATGGAGGTCAGATTCGGGAAAAATGCGACTGTTTTAAAGAATGAACTTCCCTTCATTCCGCGGTTTAAAGCAAGCGCAAGCAGCAAAGAAAGCAGAATCGTAAGCGGCACGCTCGTCAGTGAGTAAAACAGATTGTTGATAAACGCCTGCTGAAACTGTGAGTTTCCAAACATTTTCACGTAGTTTTTAATGCCTACAAATTTCCATTTGAATCCGTTGTAATTTGTAAAGCTGATCAGCAGTCCCAGAAAGATCGGAATACCGGTAAAGATCACAAAACCGATAAAGTTCGGCAGCAAATACAGATACCCGGCGATCGCTTCCCGTTTCTCCATTCTGGTCATTTTTCTTTTCGGACCCTTTTGTTTTTTCATCTTAGCCATAGCAGCTCCTCCCTGTGATAGCAAAACCCGGACAACTGGTCTGTTGTCCGGGCAATTGTTATGTTCCGACAGCCCTCTGTTACAGTTGCGGAATCCGTTTTATTCTCGTTCGAATCTATTCTTCCTGAATCTCTGCACGCAGCTCCTCGAAGTTCTCAAAGGTCGTGTCCAGATCCTGCTCATCCAGCAGGTACAGATTCAGTTCTTCCTTGAATGCACTTGTGATGGAGCCATATGCCGCATACGGCTGCTCCTCATCGTAGATCTTTGCGCTGAAACGATACTCTACGCCGTCAGCAGTAACTGATTCGTTGTAAGTCTTCGTAGCTGCATCTGTTGTGTATGCCGGGACATCACCCTTGGATGCGATAATGGAGGTTCCCTCATCAGATGTGCAGTAGAACTCGATGAATTTGTAAGCGTCATCCGGGTTTGCTGCTGTGGACGGAATCGCAAGGAAGGAAGCCTGTCCTGTACTTGCACCTTCTTCACCGCCCTCAAAAATCGGAAGCGGAGCTGCTCCGAAATTGAAGTCCGGATGTACCAGACGGAAGGTCCAGTCGCCGTTGATCATCGTGTAGTAGTTGCCGCTCTCAAAATATGCGTATACATCGAAGCTTCCGGACTGCATCTCGCCAAGTCCCGGTGCACTCTGATCATCTACATACAGACGATGGAGAATCTCTGCATATTTCTTCGTATAGGTCAGGTCCTCAGAATCAAGATACGTACCCTGCGGAATTGCACCAAGGTTCATCTCCCAGTTCGGAATCAGCGTTCCCCACATCTTTGTGCCGTCTTCCTCAGAGGTCAGGCTTGCTGCAAGGTCCATGTACTCATCCCAGGTGATATTGATCGGGTATTCCAGACCCTTTGCATCGAACAGATCCTTATTGTAGAACAGCATCCAGCAGGTGCTCTTATCCGGCAGTCCGTAGAATCCCCCGTCCTCATCAGTAATGCCCTTCAGGGAAGTGTCTTTGATCTGAGTAAGGTCAATGCCGGATTCCTCTGCGTACGGTGCAAGATTTACCAATGCATCATTTTCCATATACTGGTTTGTCTGAGCCGGAGATCTGGTCCAGATCACATCTGCCACTTCAGAACCACCTGCAGTCATAACCTTGATCTTGTCGTCATAATCACTCTCCGGAATCGTATGACCGATTACTTCGATCTCATCCTGAGATGCGTTGAACGCTGCGATCTCATCACCTGCCGTACTCTCCATATCGGTCGAATAGTAGAAGTTAACTTCTCTCTTTTCTCCGTCTGCCAGAGCTGTCGTTGTTCCAAGCCCTGCCAGCATCGTACCTGCCATTGCTGCTGTCATCAAAACACTGACTGTCTTTTTGTACATAATGATCCTCCTTTTTGATCAAGCGTTTTTATTTTTATGTGCACATTTTTCTTCTTAATCGCTTTCTTTCTGTAGCCAATCATATCATTTGCACAAAAAAGGAGCAAGGTTGATGTTTTATCAACCCGCCCCATTGTAAAAGTTGCTATCATTCATACGGAAAACCGTATCAATGTTCCAGCTGCTGCAAGTCACTTCTGCAGTTCATTTCCGGCCGCTTGTAAGTCACTTCTGCAGTTCATTTCCGGCCGCTTGTAAATCACTTCTGCAATTCATTTCCGGCCGCTTGTAAATCACTTCTGCAATTCATTTCCGGCCGCTCTTGTCCAGGTCTGCGTAAATCTTCCCTGCTCCAGCTGGTGGATCCGGCTGCAGAATTTCCGGCACAGCTCCCGGTCGTGTGAAATAAACAGATACGCCACTCCCGTCTCAGCCTGCAGCTGCTCAAGCAATCGAATCATCTGTGCCTGAGACACCATATCGAGCATGCTCGTCGGTTCGTCCAGAATCAGGCATTCCGGCTCCATGAGCATCGCACGTGCCAGCGCCATACGCTGTAGCTCTCCTCCGCTTAATTCCGCCGGATAACGCTTTACGTGTTCCTCATAAATCCCGAACCGCTTCATATAACTCAAAAACTCTGTGCGGTCACATGGCTTTTTTTTCAGAAGATACGGCTCGCATAAGCTTTCCTCCAGCTTCATTCTCGGATTGAACGATACCTCCGGGTGCTGAAACAAAATCTGAATTTTGCTGCGCAGCTCCTTTTTATACGGTATTTTCAGCTCTTTTCCGCGAAACCGGATACTGCCTTCTGTCGCCGGGTAAAGGCCTGCCAGAATCTGCCCGATCGTTGACTTTCCGCTTCCGCTCTCGCCCATAATTCCGACGGTTTCACCGCATTCTATCGAAAATGACACTCCATCTATGACATATGGAGTTCCTCTTCCGTATCGTTTTCTGAGATTCTCAACTTCGATGAGCATATAACCAGCACCTGACCTTTCGTGTTCCGACCTCAAACATCGGTGGTTTTTCTTTGCATTTTTCACTGCAGAACCGACAGCGTCTCCGATAATGGCAGCCTTTCTGTGCATCTGCATCTTCTCTTGGTGGGGCAAAGCCCTCTGAGACCTGAAGACCGTTTTCCGGAAGTGCCTGAAGAATCGCCTGTGAATAAGGATGCAACGGTTTTTTGAAAAACTCCTCTTTTTCTGAGTATTCCACCGTCTGCGAAGCATACAGGACGCAGATTTTTTCTGCGGCTGCCTGTGCAAAACGCAAATCGTGTGTGACGCATAGCAGCGTCTGTTCCTTCAGCTTTGCAAAGCAGTCTACGATCTGCAAAATCCGTGCCGGATCAAGCCCCTTCGTCGGTTCATCTGCAAACAATACCGGAGCTTGCTCCATAACCCCCATCACGATCAGGCTTCTCTGCTTCATTCCACCGCTCAAAGTATGTGGATACTGACGCAGTACTTCCCTTTTCAGCCCAAATCGTTCCAGTTGCCCTGCCGCTGCGCGGATCGCCTGTGCCATCCGCTCCTTTTGATGAATCACGCGCGGCTCTCCGATCTGGTAGCCTGCTCTCAGCAGCGGATTCATTCCTTCTCCGCTTCCCTGAGGGATATAGGCAATTTTTGTTCCGCGAATTTTGCGCATTTCTTTTTCCGGAAGATTTAAAATATCTCTTCCATCCAGTACTGCCCTTCCGGTGATCGCTGCACTGTCCGGAAGCATTCCGAGAATTGCCATCAGAAGTACACTCTTTCCGCTTCCCGTTTCTCCGATCAGGAAGACCTTTTCCCTGTCTTCGATTTTCAGGCTGATCTCCTCTACTGCATTAGCGCTTCCTTCCTTTCCGAAACGCACTGTAAGATCACAAAGCTCTAGCATCCCTTCACCTCCACCTTACGCCATCTTCTGTTTGCTACCAGCATGAAGCCCAGCACAGAAAGAGAAATGCAGATCATCGGCGGCAGATACCACCAGTAATAATTATTAATGATTCCGTTTCTAAAATAAGCATAATACAAAATTCCGCCCCAGCTTTTCTGTCCGAGAACGCCAAGTCCCAGAAAGCTCAGACTGGCCTCCGTCAGCATCGCACCGGAGATTGCAAGTACACTTCTGGTCAGCACAATATCGGAAAGGTTCGGCAGCATATGCTTCCATATGATCCGCAGGCCGCCAACCCCCATCGTTTTTTCGATTTTAATATAGGGGAGCTCCATCAGCTCCAGTGCCTTTGCACGTACGATCCGCGCCGTCGACGGCCAGGCCGTGATGCAGATCGCAATTACAAGATTCCAGATACTTGCATCCAGATAGGCAGCAAGGACAATTGCGACCGGAAGCGACGGAATAGCCATTGCAACTGAGGTAAGCTTCATCAGAATCCGATCGCATCTGCCGCCGAAGCAGGCTGATGACAGACCGATGCCGGTTCCGATCACTGTAATCACCAGCGAGGAAACGATTCCGATCGTCAGCGACACACGCGCCCCGTAAATCAGTTCACTGAAAATATCCTGTCCGACATCGTTTGTCCCAAGGAAATGCTCCACAGACGGTCTCAAATACGGCGTACCGTGTGCAAACGGATCGTACGGTGCGATCACAGGCGCAAATACAGCCATGATCAGAAAGATCAGCAGCAGTCCGATGCCGAAATAAAAGGATCTGTTATACTTCACGTCCCGCACCTCCCTTAATCCGCGGATCGATCATCGTACAGATCAGATCTGCCAGAAAATTAAAAACCACCACGCAAACACCAATGAACAGGAAACAACCCTGAAGCATCGGAAAATCCTTCGTTGTCACGGAATCATAGATCAGCGTTCCCATGCCCTTCCACGAAAACACAATTTCCACCATCATTGCTCCGGTCAAAATGTTTCCGAACTGCATGCACAGAGATGTCACATACGGGCAAAGTGTGTTTTTTAGCATATGGCACAGGCGCACCCGGCGCTCAGTCATTCCCTTTGATACCGCCGTACCGATATATTCTCCTTCATTTACCTGAATTGCTGTACTGCGCATCAGCAGATGATTGGAGGCTGTACGGTACAGAATCATAATAATCAGCGGCAGCTGCATATGGCGAAAAATATCAAAGATCTTTTCGAGTCCGACACAGCCGCCCTTCGTAATTCCGCTGATTGGAAACCATCCGCCCTTAAAAGCAAAAAGAATCAGAAAAAGAATTGCCAGACAGTTGGTCGGAATGGTACTGATCACAAGTCCTGCTGTTGTAAAAAAGCCATCTGCTTTTCCACCTTGATTTCTTCCGCAGTACAACCCACTGACCGCTCCCAGGATTCCCGAAATGAGAATGGTCGGAATTGCCAGCCACATGGTCCATTTTGCCCGGAACACAATGGTGGAAAGCACTGTATTTTTAGTACGGTAGGAATTTCCGAAATCAAGATGGAGCGTCTTATTCAGATACGCCAGATACTGCCTAGGATAGCTTTTATCAAGCCCGTAATCGGCACGTACCTCCTCAATTTTATCCGGATCCATACTCATCAGGTTAAAGTATTCATCCTCGCCCAAAATGTGACGCACCGGATCTCCCGGCATAAAACGGATCAGAAAAAAGTTTACCGTGACAATGCAAAATACGATAAACACCCCTTCCCCGAAGCGCCGCAAAAGATAGAGCCATTTTTCCATAGATTTTTTCTCCGTTTCCGAAAAAGCGGAGACTGAAAGAAACTGTTTCATCTCTCAATCCCCGCTTTTTCTTATCTGTTCAGACTTCTCTGTTTACTCTTCGATTGTCCTTAAGTTGTACCAGGTATCCGGATTGATTACACCCCAGCCCGGGTAATTTACCCATCCGGTGTATTTATCCGTACGATACGGGTAGTATGCCTTATCCCAGCAAAGCGGAACGCCGACCAGTTCTTTTACATTTACCTGCTGCAGTTCCTTCGCCGCTGCTGCATAATCCTCTTCCCCGGTTGCATTCAGCAGATGGTTGTATGCTGCGGTAAAATCTTCCAGACTACAGGTACCCCACATGCTAATCGGATCATCAAACATATACAGGAAAGCTGTCTTATAATAAGCAACACCCTGAGTCGCGTATCCGATGTAAATCTCGTATGCACCTTCTTTGCGGAGCTTTTCTTCAGCCTCTGCATTGCGTACGCACTCTTCATCCAGCGTGCACTTCACGCCGATCGCGTCAAGGTTGTCGATCACGATCTCAGACAGACGCTGATACAGCGCAGCCTTTGTCTGATTATACTGCGGTGTAACCAGAACATTCATCTCTGATCCATCCGGCATTTCACGGTATCCGTCTCCATCCACATCCTTATATCCGGCTTCCTCAAGTACTGCCTGTGCCTCATCGGTATCCTGGTACAGCTTTGCAATGCTGTCATCGAATCCGATCGATGCCGGTGTCAGGATGCCTGCTCCCGGTATTTCTCCGTCCTCGCCGCCGATTGTGCTTGCAAGCAGCTCATAATCCAGAGAAAGGCTTACTGCCTTACGGAACTCCACATCATCGGTCGGCTGCTTATTAAATCCAAACAGAATTTCAAACAATCCAAGATTTGTACTCTTTCCTGAATCAACGTTCTCAACGCCTGAAATAGATGCAAGCATGGTAGCACTGATCGGGCTGGAGTAATCGTACATTGCATCAACCTCACCGGTTGTCACTGCCATTACAAGTGCATCCTGGCTGTCATACGTACGTACAACTACTTTCTTTACGGTCAGCTCTTTTCCAAGATATGTATCGCCGACTGCCTCATAGGTCATTGTTCTCGCATCTTCATCGACATCTACAAGCTTATACGGTCCACATCCGATTGTCGCATCGTCTCCTGTGTAGTTACTCGGATCATCGATATTTTCCCAGATATGTTTTGGGAAAATCCGAACAAACACAGCGGAATTTCCAAGTGTAAAGTACGCTGCCTTGTCTTTGACATGCATCTTCACCTGTGTATCGCTGACCTTCTCCACCGATTCAACCTTTGAAAGATAACCGGATGCCATCACATTATTCATGTAATCGACAGAAAAAATCACATCATCAATGGTAAACGGCTCGCCGTCATGCCAGGTAATGCCCTGATCTGTCGCAAAGGTTGCCAGGATTGTGCTTCCGTCATCCTGAATCTCCCAGTCTGTCATCAAATTCGGCTGGATCTCATTATTCTGATCGCGGGTCAGCATCGTACCTGCACAGAATGCATTGTAATTCATACGGCCAAACTGTCCCTGCTCACTTGCCAGTGAACGCGGCTCAATGTCCTTCGTAATTCCAATACGGAGTTCCTCTACAATACCGCCCTTCTGTGCATCCTCCGACACGGCCTCCGTCTCTGCTGCAAATGCCGGAGCTGCGATGCTTCCAAATGCCATTCCTGCAGACAGCACTGCACTGAGCAGCACTGAATACACTCTTCTTCTTTTCATGTTCCTTCCTCCTGCTTTTCTGTTTTCTTTCGCTATGCCAATACGACTCCTGCCTTCATACAGTTGCAGGTCACAAGAAAAAGGCACAAAAAACAGGCCTCCCCTCATCCCGGGGATTACCCGTCTGCCAAATATCCTGGCTTCGCTTCCTCCTCCCAGGCGCCTTCCCATTGTTCCGATCTAACGGATTTCACAGTGGCATACTGCCTGTTCGTCTGCGTTACAGTAGTGGTGACTGCTGCGGATTCTCACCGCATTCCTTGTCTGACATATCGTCAGGTGCAGCAATATGAATTTTCATTTGTCTGGCTTTGTACAATTTCACAAAATACTCTTCCTCTGTTTTTGTGAAATTGTCATAGCAGCGATTATACTATCCTTTTTCTATTTTGTCAATTCCGACAAATTATTTTATTATATCGAAAGAGCGTTGGTAAATATGTTTGTATTTTCAGTTCGGCTTTTCCGCGCGATCACAAACCAGGTCGCTGCGTGCTCGGATTCTCTTAACAGCTGATCCGTACACCACACCTGCTGAAATCCGGCCTGCCTCAAAAGCTGCTCTACCAGCTCCGGCGAATAGATCCGCTCACGGATCTCCTCCGTCTGAACGACCACTTCATCCCGAAACAGTTCAATCTTTAAATTTACCAGCCCTTCCTCCGTGCGTCCGATCTGAAACTGCAGCCTCGTACCGTCGATCTCACCGAGATCCTCCGGATCGCATTCTGCAGTCTCCCCTTCCTTCAGCAGATCAAACAGAAAATATCCACCCGGCGCTAGATAGCCGTGTACCCGGTGCATCACCTCTACCAGATCGAAAGGATCGAGAATATGGTTCATCGCATCGCAGGTACTTGTCACAAGATCAAACCGCAGCGGCGTATCATACGTAATCATATTTCCCTGCTCAAACGGAATCTCCGGATAATTCCTTCTCGCCACCTCAATCATTCCCTCTGAAAGATCCATCCCATGCACCTTGATTCCATGCTCCTGCAGCACATGGCAGAGCACGCCCGTCCCGCAGCCGATATCAAGCATGCGCTCCACCCGGATCTCATTTTCCTGCATCCATTTTAAAAGCAGTTCCGCAAACTCTTCGGGGTAAAAATTCCAGCCGAAGGCATCGTAGACTTTGCTGAAAAGTGTGCCGTACATGATTTTCCGTTACTGAAAACTTATAAAAAGTTGTAAACTTCTATGTTTCATTCCTACTTTAACGAGTATGCTTTTGATGATATAAATATCAATCTACTCACAAGTTCCTGTACTC
>ERZ824473.2957-NODE-2957-length-18106-cov-4.581741_pt1 | contig 18106 bp, 10 predicted proteins | sample MGYA00519874_ERZ824473 | MGnify/ENA primary metagenome ERZ824473 (study PRJEB31778, sample SAMEA3449151) | human gut metagenome | biome: human gut; feature: human-associated habitat; material: faeces | place: United Kingdom | collected 2010/2012 ... | reverse complement strand
ATCGCCCTTTCACGGCGGAGACATGGGTTCGATTCCCGTACGGGTCACCATAAGACCATATGCCACTTTAGCTCAGTTGGTAGAGCAACTGACTTGTAATCAGTAGGTCGTCCGTTCAAGTCGGACAAGTGGCTCCATTACTTAAAGCTAGACTTTCTTTAAAGATTGCCTAGCTTTTTGTTTTGCCCAAAATATTTTGATTTTTTAGCACAAATGAGATATACTAAAATGCAATAATAGAATATAGAAGGTGTTATAATGAAAAAAGTAATTTTAATAACTGGAGCTTCAAGAGGAATCGGAAATAATATAGCTAGAAGCCTAGCACATGAAAATATTGTAATTGCAAATTATAATAAATCTGAAGATGAAGCCAAAAAATTAAAAAGTGATTTGAAAGAAGAAGATATAGATATCGATATAATAAAAGCAGATGTTTCTAACAGAACAGAAGTTAAAGAAATGATAGAGGGTATAATAACTAAATATGGAAAAATAGATGTTTTAATTAATAATGCTGGGATTTCACAATATAAATTATTTACAGATATAACAGATGAAGACTGGGAAAATATAATGAATATAAATTTAAAATCCAATTTTATTGTTACCCAAGAAGTAGTGGAAAATATGATAGCAAATAAAAATGGATTAATAATAAATATTTCTTCAATATGGGGAGTAACAGGAGCTGCAATGGAAGTAGCTTATTCTGCATCAAAAGCCGGAATAATAGGCTTAACTAAAAGCTTAGCTAAAGAATTAGGACCTTCAAATATAAGGGTAAATGCAATAGCTCCAGGAATTATAGATACTTCTATGAATAATAAATTTTCAGAAGAAGAAATAAACGATATAAAAGAAGAAATTCCGTTAGAAAGAGTTGGTAAACCTGAAGAAATTACCAAATGTATAGAATGGTTATTAGAAGATAATTATACGACAGGTCAAGTAATTTCTATAAATGGCGGATGGAATATATGATAAAAGGATGGTAAGTTAATTACCATCCTTTTTACACTAACAAAAAAGGGATTCTAGGAACGTCCCAAAATCCCGAATTTATCTTAAAGAATTTTCGTCTTCTACTGCTTCTGAACTTGTGTTAAATGAAAATAATTTTGGTAAATATTTAATTGCAGCAACAACAGAATATTTTACTTTTTCCCATATTTGTTTAATTTTATATTCTTTTTGTGGTTCTGCTAAACTTGATTCTTGAACTACAATTAGATCTTTTGGTAATGGTGCAATTTCAAATACATAATTTTTACCTTCGTTATTATCCCATTCACCTTTTCCGTTTTTAAAACAGAAATTTAATGAATCTTGACCATTTAAATAAATTAAAGCTTGATAGCCTAATTCTGTTTTTTCCATTTTAATTTCATTTACATTTTCCCATAATAGGCCAAATCCATAATGAATATATAGTTCTGTGTTTGAATTATCTTGGAAAAACTTTCCTGTATACGAAATTTTAACAACAGAGTTTTCTATTAATTTATCTGTATTAAAAAAGATATTTTTTATTAATTCCATATTGCATTTCTCCTCATTTATCTTTTGATTAGTGTTAAAACTTTTGCAGCATGAAATACAAAAGCTTAATTAAATTAGTACCATTATATATTTAACTTTAACAATATTCAATAGTTTTTTACAAAAAAACATAAAATTATTGCACAATTTTTCCAATTATATAAAATGTGTCTTTTTCTTTTACTCGAATTTTAGGGTATTTAGGATTATCTGGATATAACGAAATATGATTTTTTCCATAGATAAATAATCTTCTTACCAAAATTTGTCCATTGTAATAGAAAAGACCAATATCCTGGGGTTTTACTGGTGCCCCGAAATCTACAAATACATATGAATATTTGTCATAGATTTTATCCATAGAGTCATCATTAAGTCGAATACCAAAGGAAACAGAATTAAGACCTGGTGGACATTTCATAAAATGTAAGTCTTTTATATCATCTACTAAAAGAATCCTGTCTTCAGCAGTGTGTTTAAAAACTTCATAATCTATTGCTTCTTGTGGTATTTTATGATTATATGCAGCGAAAAACTTTTGGTAAGGAACATCTATTGCCTTGCATATTTCTTGTAAAACTTTAACTGTAGGTTTCCTATCACCATTTTCTATATGTGTTAAATAGCCAGTATCTACCCCAATTTGTTTAGCAATACTTGTCTTTGTCATATGTTTTTTTGTTCTAATACTTTTTATTAAATTACCTAACATATCTAACATATTTTCTACCTCGTTAGCATTATATAAAAGCATTTGAAAAAAGTCTACTACTGTCGAAAAAAATATTGAAAATATAGTAATATTGTGATATACCTTTTAATATATTATAAGAGATTTAAGGGGAGTATATTTATGATTGAAGAAAAGGAGAAAATAGTAAAAAAAGAGCCAACAACTGTTAAGAAACCTACGAAACATTCGAAGGAAAAAGGCAGTAAGAAAAAGATTATTATAATTAGTGTAATCGTTATTATTTTACTAGTAGTAGCGGTACTTAGCACAATTTTTGCATTGCTTAACAATAATAATGATAAAATATTAAATGGTGTTACTATAAACGGAATTGAGATAGCAGGAAAAACAAAAGATGAAGTAAAAACCATGTTAGAAGAAAAGATTAGCGCTAAACAAACAGAAGATTTAATTGTAAAATTAGATGCTCAAACAGAGGATGGTACAGAATATAAAGGGGCAATTAGTTTTGAACAATTACAGTTAAATTATAAATTAGATGAGGCAATAGAAAAAGCATATAATATCGGAAGAGATAGCAATATATTTGTAAATAATTTTAATATTATAAAAACATATTTTTCTAAAAATAATATAGAAATTCCATACGAATATAATAGCGAAGAATTAGAAAAACAAATAGATACTCTTAATGGGCAAATACCTGGCGGAGTTGTAGAAAGCAGCTATGATATAGATGAAGAAAATGCAGAGTTAGTTATTAGTAAGGGTAAAGCTGGTTTGGAAGTTGATCCAGAAATATTAAAACAAGAAGTGGAAAACGAAATAAAAAATGTGGAAAACATAGAAAAAGAAATAATGTTATCAACAAAAAATAAAGAACCAGATCCAATTGATTTAGACAAAATTTATTCAGAGATACATACAGAACCTAAAGATGCATATTATACCAAAAATCCGTTTACATTATATCCACATGTAGATGGAGTAGATTTTGCGATATCTATGGAAGAAGCAAAAAAATTATTAGAAGAAGATAAAGAGGAATATGTAATTCCATTAAAAATTACACATCCAGCAGTAACAACAGATAAAATTGGTTCAGAAGGTTTTCCTGATTTACTAGGAGAATTTTCTACAACATATAATGCGGGGGCTACAGCAAGAACTACTAATTTAAAATTAGCATCTAATAAGATTAATAATACTGTTGTTATGCCAGGAGAAACTTTCTCATATAATAAAGTTGTAGGAAAAAGAACAGTAGCAGCAGGATATAAAGAAGCACCAGCATATGCAGGTGGAAAAGTTGTTAATGATATTGGTGGAGGAATATGTCAAATAACTTCTACATTATATAATGCAGTTATTTTTGCAAATTTAGATATAGTAAGTAGAAGTAATCATCAATTTGTTCCTTCTTATGTAAAAGCTGGTAGAGATGCAACAGTTGTTTATGGAGCAATAGACTTTAAGTTCAAGAATACAAGAAAATATCCTATAAAAATTAAAAGTTCTGTAAGTGGTGGAGTAGCAAAAATCCAAATATATGGAATGAAAGAAGAAACAGAATACGATGTAAAAATAGAAACAAAAATTACAGGAAGTATTCCAATGCAAACAACATATGAAGATGATCCAACATTAGAACAAGGCAAAGAAAAGGTAGTACAAAAAGGACATAATGGTACATATAGTGAAGCATATAAAGTGGTATATCTAAATGGAAAAGTAGTATCTAGAACATTACTTTCAAAAGATAAATATAACCAAATGTCAACAATAATAAAAAGAGGAACAAAAGGAACTACTACACAAACACCACCGGCAACAACGCCAGAGACACCAACAGAACCAGAGACTCCAACACAGCCAGAGCCACCAACAGAGCCAGAAACGCCTACTGAGCCTACAACACCAGAAGAGCCAGAAAGCGCACCAGCAGCTTAAATTTAAATAAGAAAAAGATATGAAATGAAAAAAAGTGTTGCATTTCATATCTTTTTTAGTTTTGGACTTGACAAAAAGTAAAATTCGGTATTATACTATTTAAGTACTTAAATTAAATATTTGCACCACTAGCTCAGTTGGTAGAGCAGCTGACTCTTAATCAGAAGGTCCGGGGTTCGACCCCCCGGTGGTGCACCAAAATAAAAAAAGCACTTTTATAAAGTGCTTTTTTCTATATAACTCATTTGAGATATAAACTTTTATCTACTAGATTTTCTTTCAAAACTTTCGCTAGAAACTTGTTTTATATTTCCATTTTTATCTATTGTAGAGCCTTTACCGCTAGGTAAATAAATACTTGCATTTTTAATATTTATATTAGAGAATGCAGAAATACTTCCTAAAATTTGTTCTTCAGAAACACCATATTTTTTAGTTAAAAATGATATATCTTGAGAGGAAAGATTTATATGTACAGAAGGGAATTTATCTTTTAGTTTAAAATCAGGCACTTTGCTTAAAATTTCATTTTGTAACATAAATTCTTCATAAGTTCTAAAAGATTTTGTGTAATATTCATATTGAGCGCCATCTTTAACTAAACTATTAACCTTCCTTAAAACATCTGGAGTTACATGATGTGATAATTTTCCTGTACTTTTAAAAACAGCTGCTAATTTATCGTTTGCCTCTGATTCTATTGGAAAATTTCTAATATTGCCGCTATCAGAGTACATTTCTTGAGCAGTATGTATAACTTCGGTTGTTACATCTTCTATACTACCAGTTTTTCCATTTATCAAACAGCCAGAAGCACCATAATGTCCGCCTCCTAAATAATGTGAGGCAAGGTCAAAAACATTTAAATCACCATATGTTGAAGAATTTCTAAATTCAAAATTATATGAGCCTACAATATTTTCTGCACACATACACGTCAAACTACATCCTTCTATATCAGCCATTTTAAATATTCTCTTTTGAGGATTACGCACGCCATAATGTGTAAGCAAATTTTTGACAGATTTATTGTCAAGAGATAATGAAAGTCCAAAAGAATCCCCGATTTCAAATTTTTGTGCACGTAGAAAAACCTTTGCCAAGCCAACTTCTTCACTTAATCTAATTTTTCTATTGCCTGTAGCAGATATTTTTTCAAAATCTGCTCCTAGTTCCATTAATTTTGCTAGACTATCTAGAGTGGAAGATTTAATAAATTTTAATTTTGCAGTGTCAGACATTAAGCCTAAAGCAAGTTTGTTAGCAATACTAGGTGTTGTTTTTTCTGTGTCAAATTCATCTACTAAAATTTCACAAGTAGAACTTGAAGATGGTTTTCTGATGACATTAGATTCTGGTAATCCCAGTTCATCCTCTATGCACATAGTATCATTGGACGATTCGTGATGATCTATAACATATGTGTCTTTTGGGGCAGATTTCTTAAATAAATCATTTTCCGCATAAGAGATCGTGCTAGTATCCAATATAAGAGAGATATTTCCAGAGGGAATATCAGACGTAGTAGGAATTTCACCAGTGAAATTTTGAAATAGACGTACACCGAGATGTTACAACATATTGTGAATTAACTCCTTGGGATTTACAATATTCTACTATTGCGGTTGAAGAAGTAACTGCATCACCATCTGGAAATTTATGAGCAAATACATATATTGATTTTTGTTCTTTTTTGCTTTTTCTATTATTTCATCTATCATATTATTCTCCATTCGATAATTTTTTGTTTTTTATTTTATTTACTAACTTATAGAAAAATCCAATTTTCTTTTGGCTTGCCATAAGTAAATTTTTATTTTCCAACTTTAACTTGTTGTTTTCTTTAAGTATTTTTTGATATTCTGAATATAATTTGGAATTAATAAGAATATTATATTCCTTCTCCTTTTCGTTAAAAATTTTTTCATCTTGCAATTTTAATTCAGAAATTAATTTTTCTTTTTTTAGACGTTCATCTTTATATAGTTCTATAAATTCATATTGCTCTGCAAGGATACCATCTTGAATATCTGATAAATAATTAGCAATTTGTTTTGCAATATCATAGTTATAGTAAAGTTCTTGACCATCAAAATTGTCATTATTAATATAATTTTTATTGATAGCAATAATTTTGTCATCTAAAATATTTAAAAGACAAACTTCATATTTTTTTTTCGGTTTGTTAATGATGGCACTTTCTGTAGGCACAGAATCAAGCCCTTGTATATAAATTTCATAGAATTGCTCTTCAGAACAATTATTTTTTAGCTTTAGTTCATTAAATTCAATTTTTCTCATAGTTACCTCGATTAACCTTTTTTTATATTATATAAATCCTTTATAAAAAAAGCAATGGTATAAAAAATGGATTTACAATAAAATAAAAATGTGATAATATTATGGCAAAAAGATAAGGAGAATTAGAATGACGTTAGAATTTGTAGATAATTATTTAAATGCAAAACTAGCACAGAATAGAGAAATTATAAAATTTTCATTTTATGAAGTAAGAATGAAATTAAATTTGTCAGAAGAAGATTCTATAACATTTTTAAGTCTAATATCTCAGAAATTGATGAATACAGGATATTTAGTATACAAGACAGGTGAAGAATATACATACAAAGGCAAAATATTTAAGATACAAGAAAATGAGTTATTAGTTGCAATATTAAAAGAAAGTACAAAATAAAGCAATATTATACTTATAAAGGGGAAATTTATATGAAACAAATGTTAAAAAAGATATTGGCTATTATACTAGTATCAATAATGATTATGACCAATATATCTTTAGGAGTTTCATCACAGGATTCGAAAGATTTACAAGATAAAATAGACAAAACAAAAGAACAATTAAATGATGTAAATACAACAAAAACAGATACAGAAAAACAAGTTGATGATATTCAAACAAAAATAGATGAATACCAAGGTTCTATAGATACTTTAAATGATAAACTAGATACATTAAATACGAATATAAACGAAAATGAAAAGAAGTTAGAAGAACAACAAGAAGCTTATGATGAGAATTCTGAACTATTAGATGAAAGATTGTTAACAATTTATGAAAATGGAAGTGTATCTTACATAGATTTATTATTATCTTCTAGTAGTTTAACAGAGTTTATATCTAATTATTATTTAATATCAGAATTAGCTTCTTATGATTTAGATTTATTAGAACAAATACAAAACGAGCAAAAACAAATAGAAGAAACAAAGAAATCACTAGAAAATGATAAAGCTGAAGTAGAAACATTAAAAAGCGAAAAAGAACTAAAAACTCAAGAGTTAAATGCTACTAAACAAGAAAAAGAAAAATATATAGATGATTTGGAAGGACAAGCAAAAGACTTACAAGAAGATTTAGCCCAATTTGAAAAAGATAAAGCTGCAATTGATAAAAGACTTGAAGAAATAGCAAATGCTAATAATAATAACAATTCAGGTAATAGTGAAGGCAGTTCATCTGGTGGAAGTAGTGATAGTGACTCAAGTGGTACAAGTTCAAAAGGATATATATGTCCAATTCCAGGATTAAGTAAAGCTAATATTACATGTGGCTTTTATGGATATTCTGGTCATGGAGGAGCTGATTTTGGAGGCAACTATGGAAAACCAGTAGTTGCAGCAAAAGGTGGAACTGTAGTTATTTCAGAAACATTAACAGGAACAATTCCAAATTACGATTTAGATGGAAATTTGATAGGAAAATACAGAAGTTATGGGGAATACATAGCAATACTACATGATGATGGTAATATCACATTATATGCTCATGGTAAACCAGGAAGCAGATTAGTAAAAGAAGGTCAAAAAGTATCGCAGGGACAACAAATAATGACAGTAGGTAATACTGGAAATGTAAGCCCAAGACCAACACCAAGTAACCCTAAGGGTGGATCACATTTACACTTCGAAGTAAGGGTAAATGGTTCACAAAGAGTTGATCCAGCCAAATACTTGCCATAGTATGTATAAAAAGATACAAGATGCTTTAGTTTAGTGGAAAATAATATAAGTACATAAAATAAAAAAAGAGCAAATATTTGCTCTTTTTTTGTTTTATATTTTACAAAATGATATTAAATAAAAAAATAAAATGTAAAGAAAAAATAATATTAAAATGTAAAATAAAGATCCGTAGAGAGATAGTGGTTATATGAAAAAAATGAGAAGATGGGCATATTTACTTATAAAAAAGGGGTGGCTATAATTATATAATAATATAGTATGTATTTGATAAAAGACAAATAGTATATACAAAAATAGGAGGTAAAACATGAAAACCAAAAATAACAGTTGTAACAAATTAATAGCAGTTATAATAGTTTTTGTTATTATGATAAGTGAAATTATTTTAATACCAACTAATGCTTATGCTGCCATAGATGACTTAGAAAAACAAGGAAATAATACCAATAACAGAAATGTAAACTTTGATGTTTATTTTGGGGAAGATCAAGAGCGAAAACATAGTGTAGAAATTGTAGATGAGAGTGTCGCAAAACTAAAAATTGAGATAAATGTGGGGGCAGGATATTTGACGAATATGCAGATATCTATTAGTGATTCTAACTTTGGCATGCAAACAATACAAAATGAAATGATTAAAGATATAGAAAATAACACTATAAATTTAAGCGATATAAATGATGCAACTACATTAGAGATACCATTAACAATGCAAAAAAATGATAATTTAAGATTAGATTATTTGGATAAAGAAACAACTGTTAATATGAAAGCTATATATATAAATGATAGCGGTAAAAATATAGAGGTAAAAAAAGAATTAAAAATTAGACTTAAATGGAATTTAAATACCGATTTTGAGTTAACATCAAATATTACTAATGTTTTACCATTTGGAGAAAAGACATTAATACAACAAAAGATAAATATAAAAGAGATTGAGAGAAAAAGCCCTATAGAGCAAACTAAATTAAGTGTTACAGCACCTAAAGTTAACAATATATTACCTTCAGAAGTAAGAGTATTTGCTAATAGTACAAAAGGCACAAATGGAGATGAGTTTGGCAAAAATTTTGGTGCAAATAATTATAAATATGATCAAAATACAGGGAACATAGAGATTTCTGTAAATAATAATGTAAATGAAAATCAAGAGATTACTTTCTATGACGCATTAGATGAATATATACTTACATACATTTACGATCAAAATACTAATGAATTACTAAAAAACAAACTACAAGTAAGTACTTATGTTAAAGCTAATATGAAATTATATTCAAAAGTAGATGTGATTTCTAAAGAAAATAAAAACAACTATGAATTCACAGAACAAGTAGGAGATAATATTACTGCAGATATATTTACAACAGATACTATAAATAAAGGCTTTCTTTATGATAATTATAATGAAACAGGCTATAATTTAAACTATAGGCTAAACATAAACAACAAAGATATAAATAATAGCATTAATATAATGACTATAGATCCTTCTTTTGTAACAGATAGATACGAAATTTTAACAAACAAAATATATTATAAATCATTAGCCGTAAAAGAAGAATTATTCGTAAAAGTTCTTGGTACAGAAGGTTATATAAATATATACGATAGTAGTAATCTAATTGCTACTATAAATAAGAACACAGCTAAAAATAGTAATGGTGAATTAGAAGTAATATATCAAAATGCCCACACTAATATAAGAATAGAAATCAGTAAACCTCAAGTTGAAGGTGTTTTAGAACTAAGAAATTATAAAGTAATAGATTCAAAGTTAAATTACAACATTAACCAAACAAAAGAGTTTAATGCAATTAAAGAGAAAATTAATATAACAAAGCAATATGAAAGCTTATTAAATTTAAATGAAACATATACAAAAATAGATTTGAAAATAGATAATACGGAACTAATGCCTTTTGTAGATAACAATGTGAATTTAACATTAAATTTAGTAACTAATAGCAATAAATATGACTTATTAAAGAATCCAGAAATAAGGATTACATTACCAGAAGAAATAGAAAGCATTAATACAGGAGAAATATCATTAGTATATAATGAAGAGCTAAAATTTGAGTATGCACGACTAGAGGAAAATGGTAGAGTATTAGTTTTAAAATTAACTGGTGAAGAAACTAATTATAAGTTAGGAATACAAGAAGGAACAAAAATAATAATTCCTGCAGTAATAAGATTAAAAGATACGGTTAGTACTAAAACAAGTGCTATTAAACTAACATATTCAAATGATTTAGCTAAATCTACAGAATATAGTTTACAGAGAAAAGATTGTATAGAAGTACCATTTAATATAGTTGCAAAGTCAGGATTAATTACGATAAGCGAATTAAGTGGTTATAACGGAGACGAAACAAAAAGAACATTAGACGAAAATGCTATTACAGGACAATTAGAGATAGGTGGTACAGAAAAAGAAGCTAAAATTGAAACCAAAATAGTAAATAATTTTAATACTGATATAACAAATATGCAAATTATTGGGAAACTTCCAGTAAAAGATAATAAAGATATTAATGGAAATAGTTTAGGAAGTACATTTGATGCAAAGCTAAAAGAAAATTTAAAAATACAAGGTGTGGATGCTAAAGTTTTTTATTCAGAAAATGATGAAACAGATGCTGAGAGCAGTTCTTGGAACGAGAATATATTAGACATAAATACTGTAAAGTCATTTAAGATCGTATTAAACAGTACATTAAAAAAAGGAGAAAATTTTAGTTTAGAATATTTAATAAATATACCTGCCAATATGCAAGCAAATGAAAAAACTTATGTAAGTACAACAATTAAATATGAATTAAATGATCAAGAAAAAGATATAACACAAATAATTGGTTTACAAACACCTAGTATAGCAAATGAAAATAATGATGTAGGAGAAACAGAGAACAAAGAATTGCAAATAAAAGTAAAAGAACTTTTAGGAAATCAAGAAATAGAAAACAATAGCAATGTACATGAAAAAGAGGTATTAAGATTTGAAATAGAAGTAACAAATAATTCTAATTCAGATATTGGAAATATAAGTATAGAAGCTGATGTGCCAAATGAGGCAACATTCTTAGAAAGAAATGCAAACGGAATAACAGATACAAGTGAAGATAGATTACCAGTATTTAATGAAGAAAAAGACAAAAGAAATGTTTCTTTTAAAATAGAGAATTTAAAAATAAGTGAAACTCAAAAATTTGTATATGAAATTAGGATAAATGAACTACAAGATAATAATACAACAGGGAAATTAAGCTTTGATATTTTCTTTAAAATTAATAACGAAATTCTAAAACAACAAAAAATAGAGAACAATATATTAAAAGCTATTGTCGAGACAGAATTAATGGTAGGACAAAGGACATCTGTACTTGATGTACAAGAATATACTTATTTTTATAAAATAGTAAATCGTACTGGTGAAGATTTGAAAGATATCTCAGCTACAGTAGAAATACCTAATATATTAGAAACAAGTGAACCTTTGGTTATAGAAAATGGTCTAGTAAATGAAGATGATGATCCTGAAAACAGTACAGTTAAATTAGAAAATAATGTATTAACTTGTAATATAAAAGTATTAAATGCAGGAGAGGAAGCTTGGTTCCAAGTAAGAGGAAAATTAAAATCTTTTGACTCACCTAAACTACAAATAATAGCAACTGCTAATACGTATATTCAAAATGATACATATAGATCAAATTTAGCAATTATAGAGCTAGAGGGTGCAGATGTTACTATTTCAAAGTCATCACCAACAGCAAATCAAGAAGTTAGAAACGGTGATACCATTACATATAATATTAGTGTAACTAATAATAGCGAAGACATTAATTCACAGGCATATATTGTAGATACATTGCCAAAAGAAGTAACAGGTGAAACTTTACAATTTAATCAATTTTCTTATGAGAATGTAGGAGTAGATGAAAGCTTTAGAGAAGAGAATAAGGAAGTAGATCTTAGTGTAACTATTGAAGATGATTCAGGAACAGATACAAGTAAAGTAACGGCAAGTTATGATAAAGAGAAAAATATAATAACTATACCAACAATGCTACCAGCAGGAAAGACTGTAAATATTACAATAACAGTTTTAGTGGAGAATATAACACAAGATACAATTTTTTCTAATGTTGCAACTGTAAAAGGAGATTTGATTGTATCAACAACTTCAAATGAAGTTATCCATTATGCTAAAAAAACAGACGACAGCACTGATCCAGACAATCCAAATAATCCAGAGCAACCAGATAATACATATAGTATAAACGGAGTAATATGGATAGATGATAACGAAAACGGAGCCTTAGATAATAATGAAGATTTACTAGAAGGAAATGAAATAATGATTGTAAATGCTGATACATCAGAAATTGTAAAAGATTCTACAGGTGCTGAAATAAAAGTTACATCAACAAATACTGGGTATACAATAAGTGGTTTACCTGCAGGAAGATATATAGTGATATTTAAATATGATAAGAATGCATTTAAAATTACTAATTATAAACAAGAAGGAGTAAGCGAAACATTAAATTCAAAAGCAATTCCAGGAACAGCAAGTATAAATGGAAACACAGAATATGTGGGAATGACAGATGTAATAGAAATAACTAATAACAATATTAATTCAATAAATATGGGATTAATAAAATTAGGAAATTTCGATATAGCAATAGAAAAAACTATTAGTACAATAAAAACAGTTAATCCAAAAGGAAAAGAACAAAATTACACATATGATAATGAAAAAATAGGTAAATTAGAAGTGGCTGCTAAGAATTTAGTAGGAACTAATGTGTATATAAGATACACCATAAAAATCTCTAATAATGGAGAAACAAAAGGATATATTTCAGAACTCGTAGATGAAATACCAGATGATTTACAATTTGATAGGGCATTAAATGCAGGTTGGTATGAAGAAAATGGAAAATTATATTATACCAATGTTAGTGATATAGAAGTTGGACAAACTAAGGAAATACCATTAATTTTAGTAAAAAAATTAACAAATGATAATTTAGGCATAACAAATAATATTGCAACAGTTAGTGCTACAAGCTCTAATAGTGTACAAGATAATAATTTAGATAATAATAAATCTAATGCACAGTTGGTTATTGGAACAAGTACAGGAAGGATAGTACTAAATATAGTTGGAATAATATTATTATTAGGAATTATAGGAGTGGGAGTATATGTACTAAGAAAATATAATATAGAAAGGAGGTAAAGCATGAAAGTTATAAAAAGAATTATATTGATATTAATTTGCCTTTTAGCTAGTTGTATATTCTTCAATATAGATAAAGTGTTTGCTCAAGACGCGCCTTTTTCAGAAGAACCTAGATTGAATAGAAATTCAACAGGATTGAATATACAATATATGGACTTAATAGAATATAATGATGGAGCAAATGGTGGTATAGGAACACCAAGACCATACAATTGTACGGAAAGAAATGCTGTGGTAAAAAAATACCAATGTAGTTGGGGCGGACATTATTATAAAGTTGTTGCTGTAAATACAATATCTGAAAGTAAAACAGGCACATCACCAAGCATTACTTCTGCAACAGGAAGTGTATCATGGAAAAAATATAATAGCGATACCTACCAAGTTGGTCCTTACAAAGTAAATTTTTCTGGAACAATTAATAAAGTAACAATTAGTACAGACAAAGGGTCTGTAACACTAAATAATAATTCTACTTCTAGTGATGGTAAGTACAGTGTAAGTAATATAACAAGTGGAGGAACATTTTACATATATCTTAAAAAGGCTACAGGAGTAAAAAAGATTAATAGTGTTAATGTATCAGTAAAAAGTGCAGTTACATATTCGCAATATAATCAATATTTGTTACAGTGTTATGAAACAACAGGAAGTCATTATGATTCAATTAGAGGTAAACAATACATATGTAAAGATGTTAATTGGGTACAAAAACTAGAACATTACCAACATGATTCTACTACAAAAACAGAAACAGATAATGTTAATCTTCCAGGAGCATTAGGAATAATAGAATTAAACATATATAAAAGAGATAAATATTTACCTGATGTAGGTGTACCTGGTGCTAAGTATGAATTGTGGAGTGATGGTAAAAAACAATATTCTGGAACAACAGATAGTAGTGGTCACTTACTATTAGACGAAGTATTAATAGGTGATTACATAATAAAAGAAGTATATGTGCCATATGGATTTGAAATTGAAGGATATGCAACTATGAATGGCAAAAAATTTACAGACCTTACAAATATGAAGGTAAATTTAGATGATGATTCTACTATGTATGTATATAATGAAAGTTATATAGATATAGGTGGTATAGTATTCTTAGATGCTAAAACAGGAAAAGCAAATGGACCACCTAATGGATATTATGATAGCGGAGATAAAGTTGTAGAAGGAATAGAAGTAAAACTTTACCGAGCAGACAACAACCAAGAATTAGAAACTAAATATACAGATTCTAATGGAAAATACGAGTTTAAACATCGTACAAAGGCATATAATTATTATATAAGATTTAAATATAATGGACAGATTTATGAGGCAACAACGTATAATGAAACATCAGCAGCAGCAAAATTTAGATCATATGCAACAGAAGGATTAAATGAAAGACGTACATTTAATAATAAATTTACTCCAGTAAACGCAAATCATACTGTTCCAAAATGGACAGATACATCAAATAGTGCATTTAACATTTATGCATATACTGGCCCTGATGGACCAAACAATAAAAAGACATATGGAAAAAATAATACAACAGATGAATTAAAAAATATCAATTTAGGTATTAAAGAAAGAGATATATTTGACTTAAACTTAAGAAAAGACTTAGTAAAAGTTGATGTATCAATAAATGGAAAAAGCCATACTTATGAATATAATGGTGAAGGAAAAGATTTAGAAGTAACGATAAGAGGTACAGATATACCAGATTATGAAAGACAACTAAGAAAAACAGATTTACAATATAAATCAGCTGCACAATATGATTCTGATCCAGATAAATTACAAGTATATGTAACATATAAAATACAGATAAAGAACCAATCAGTTGGTAAAATTACGGGATATGTACTAGACTTAAATGACTATGCAGATACATCATATCAATTAGTAAATTCTTATGATGAAAATGGAAAAGCCATAAATTGGAGTTCTTCTGGTAGTGTATCTGGAAATGGTAAGACATATAATAAAATACATACAACAAGTTTATCAAATGTAGGAATAACAGATAAAAAATGGATTTTTATGCAATATAAAGTTTCATATGACACCTTAAGAGAACTATTATCGAAAGGTGAAACAACCGAAGAAAATTATGCAGAAATTGCAGGATATAAGAACACATACACAGATACAAGAAAAGATACAGAGGGAAGGGTAATGGCAAATGCAGGAGAAAATGCAGGATTAATAGACTGCGACTCAACACCAGACAACATGAACCCAACATCTTCTAATGTTCAAAACTTTGTAAAACAATCTAAGACAGATGCTTACCAAAGCCTAAAAGGAGACGAAAAATCAAAACGTAGTATGGCAGTATTTGAGGATGATGCAGATGTTGCACCTGGCTTAAAACTTATAAGAGATGATACACCAAGAACAATATCAGGTACTGTATTCGAGGATTCACCACTTGAAGATAAATTAAATAATAATGAAAGAATTGGTGATGGACAATATACAAGTGGAGAAAATATTGTAAATAAAGTAAAAGTAGAATTACTTTGCCAAAACAATGAAGATGTTGATACTTTAAATAAAGTAGAGACAAGAAGTAATCAAGATGGAAGTTACACGTTATCAGGATATATTCCAGGAGATTATCTAATTAAATTTACTTATGGTGATAAGGAGTGCTTAATAAATCCTCAAAAGAATAATCAAATGTATACAGGTCAAGACTATAAATCTACAATTTATACAGAAGGAGATTACAAAGATTTATACTGGTATAATAATACCTCACCACGTAAGAATGATGCGGTTGATGATTATGAAGGTAGAAGACAAGTAGTAAATTCTTATAGTAAAGATTACAAATATGATATTGCAAAAGTGCTAAATGCAACAAGAACAAATAATTCTGATTTATTGGAAACGTTAGCAGAGAAAACGTATATGACTGCAAATACAGCTAAAATGGCGATGGAAATAGAGTACTTAAAGGATGAAAAAACATCATATAAAGTACAAAATGTGGATTTTGGTATTATAGAAAGACCAAGAACAAAGATTGTACTAGAAAAAAATGTATCACATATTAAATTGACATCAACAGATGGTACAACGATATTTGATACAAACCAATCAACCTCAAACTTAACATGGAAAGAAAACAAATATAATGATAGAGGAAATATGGTATCTACTGGATTAGTACAAGGCACTGTAGATGAAAACTTACTATATGGTTCAACTTTAAATGTACGATATACTTTAGAGATAAGAAACCATAGTGAAGTAGACTATAACGAAAAATCATATTATGTTACAGGTGTAGTTAAAGATAGAAGTACAATGAATAGAATTGAGCCTACTAGCGTAATTGAATATGTGCCAAATGTATTACAATATGATGTAGAACTTACCAAAGCAAATGGAAAGGTAACGATAAATAATACAACTGCAACAGGAAACAATTCTGTATCAGAATGGGGAATAGAAGGCAATAATGACTTGTGGCAAATTCTTGCAAGCAAGAGAGAAAATAAGAACCTTCCAGATTCTTATAGAGATACTTTATTAGAGGCAGGAGCATTTGACGAAGCTAATAAAACTATAGACGAAATTTTGGTTACAGATTTAAATGGTGTAAAAGCAAAATTAGCAAGAAATGATAAAATAAACTTAACTGATGTCTTAACTCTTACAAGAGTTATTGCAAGAACAGAAGATACATCAAATGCTGATGAAATACAGAATATAGCAGAAGTTATAAGATTAACTATAGATAATGGTAGAAGACCATATTATGAAGATACTACTAATAAGGAAGTAGTAGAAATTCCAGGTAATACATATCCATCAACACTTAAAAATATAGAAGAGGTGGATACTGGACGAGCAGAAGTATTAACATTTGTTGTACCATTTGGTGCAAACAGACAGTTAACATTAATAGTTATTGCTATAGTAAGCTTAGGAATATTAGTAGCAGGAATTGTAGTAATAAAGAAGAAAGTTTTATAGTAAGAACTTGACAAAGAAATAAAAAATATGTAAACTTAATAATAGGAGTTTAATAGGAGCTTTAGTATTAAAGCTCCTATATTTAACAATGAGGGATTTGGGGGACGATCCTAAAATCCCTTTTTGAATTCACAAGGCAAACAAAAAGAGTAGGAGGGGTTTATAATATGATAAAACTATATAATACAAACTTGGAAACAAATAAATTAGAAAATGTAGATACATATACAAGAGGAACATGGATACATATGGTAGATCCTTCGGAAGAAGAAATAAAAGAAGTTTGCCAAAATGTTAATATAAAAGAAGATTTTATAAGATATGCACTAGATAATGAAGAAAAAGCCAGAATTGACGTAGAAGACGAAGATGACACAATATTATTCATTATAGACATACCAGTTACCGAGAAATCACAAAGTGGTGGATATATGTATGCAACAATGCCTATAGGTATGATTGTAGTAAGAGATGATTTTTTCATAACAGTAACTTTAAGAGAATGTAGTTTAATAAAAAAATTTGAAACTGGAAAAGTAAAAAGTTTTTGTACATATAAAAAGAGTAGATTTATTTTACAAATGATGTATAACAATTCTTCAGATTATCTAGAATACCTAAAAAAGATTAATAAAGAAACAGAAATTGCAGAAAATGTATTAAAAAATTCCATGAAAAATAGA
>ERZ824473.2945-NODE-2945-length-18172-cov-7.325164_pt1 | contig 18172 bp, 14 predicted proteins | sample MGYA00519874_ERZ824473 | MGnify/ENA primary metagenome ERZ824473 (study PRJEB31778, sample SAMEA3449151) | human gut metagenome | biome: human gut; feature: human-associated habitat; material: faeces | place: United Kingdom | collected 2010/2012 ... | reverse complement strand
AGCAGGATGTGGTCCATCGGCTCGCCGCGCTGCTGCGCTGCCCGCAAATAGACCTTTAAGTTGCCCTTGGCCTTCTCCTGACCGACGTAATCGTCCAGGGTTTTCGGGCGCAGGCTGACTTCCTCCGTGTCGGCGGGGGTCATATCGGGGCTGACGAGACGGCTGGGGTCCACGGTGTATTCCTGGTTCAATTCGGCACTCCCCTTCTGTTACACGCGCGACAGACTGCGCAGCGCGATGGTGATGATCTCCTGCACGGAGAGGGTCTCGTCGACGCGGGCCACGGCGGCGGCAGCGTCCGACGGCGCATAGCCCAGGCTGACGAGCGCGGCGGCGGCCTGCGCGGGCGCAGAGCTGGGGGCCGGGGCGGCAACATTGCCGGAGAAGCCCGTGCCCGCGGCCAGCCCCTTGCCGACCTTGTCCTTCAATTCCAGCGTGATGCGCTGGGCCAGCTTCGGCCCGACGCCTGCGGCTTTGGTGAACGCTTTGTGGTCGCCGCTGGACGCGGCCAGCGCGATTTTTTCCGGCGTCATGATGGACAGGATGGACAGCGCGGCCTTGGGGCCGACGCCGGTGACGCCGGTCAGCATCTTAAAGCAGTCGCGCTGCTCCTCGGCAGCAAAACCGTAGAGCGAGACGTCGTTCTCGGTGACGTTCATAATCGTATAAACGGTCCCCTCCTGCCCGGCGGGGGGCAGGGCCTCGCCGGTGGTGGCGGGGATCTGGACAAAATAGCCGACCCCGCCGCAGCTGATGACGACGGAATCCAGCGTTTTCTTGATGATTTTTCCGGTAAGGCAGTAGATCATGGTGTATCCTTCTTTTGTATGGTGGAAAGCCTTCCCCCAAGGGGGAAGATGCCCGAGGGCGGATGAGGGGCAGCTTGTCGGGTACCGCACGCAAATGGGTGATTGCGGAAACCCCATCCTTCATCCGGCCCTGCGGGGCCACCTTCCCCCACTTGGGGGAAGGCAAGGGATTATCTCACCGGTGTCCCCATCAACCGGCTGCGGCTGCAATGGCAGTGGGCAATCGCCATGCCGAGGGCGTCGGCGGTATCGTCGGGCTTGGGGACGGACTCGAGGTGCAGCATTATGCGGGTCATCTCCTGAATCTGCTTCTTCACGGCCTTGCCGTAGCCGGTGATGGCCTGCTTGACCTGCATGGGTGTGTATTCGTAGATCGGCACGCCGCACTGCGCCGCGGCCAGCAAAATGACGCCGCGGGCCTCGGCCACGCCGATGACGGTGGTCTGGTTGTGCTGGTAGTACAGCTTTTCGATGGAGAGGGCCTCGGGCTGGTAGCGCTTGCAGATGTCGAATACGCTCTCATAAATTTCAACGAGGCGCTGTTCAAAGGGCGTGTCCTTCTCGGTGATGACCGCCCCGTAGCCGATGGGGGCAAAGCGGTTGCTGATGTACTCCACAACGCCCCAGCCCACAATGGCATACCCCGGGTCGATGCCCAAAACGCGCATAGTCCTATACCTCCCCACTTTAACCGATATAGTATACCATAAAATTGCAGTTACGTCCATAGGTTGTAAATAAAAAAAGCCTCCCTTTCGTGTGAAAGAGAGACTTTTGGGAACGAGCGGCTTCCCCCTCGGGGGAAGCAGTCAGCGGCCCCGCCCGCTGACTGATGAGGGCAAAGCCTGCGGTAGTTGCCTGTTAAGGGTCTGCAATGGCAAACCGATCCCTCATCCGGCCCTGCGGGGCCACCTTCCCCCGAGGGGGAAAGCTGCGCGGTAGTTATTATATATGGGTACCGGGGAAAATGCAAGTGGGGGTGGCCGCGTTGCAGGAGGCGGCGTCCCCGATGCCCCGCCGCGGCCTTCCGCGGCAGCCCATGGATGGGGTAGCTACGCAGACAGCGGCGGCATGAGGGCATGCCGCCCTACATGCGCTTACCCCTCCAGCTGCTCCTTATGATATTGCAGCGTGTACAGCTGGTAATATCTGCCGTGCTTCGCCAGAAGTTCCTGATGGTTCCCCTGCTCGAGGATCTTGCCGTGGGACAGCACAATAATGTTGTCCGCGTGCTGGATGGTGGACAGCCGGTGCGCGACGATCAGCATCGTGCCGACGGACCGCATCTTTTCCAGCGAATCCTGAATCAAAAGCTCGGTCTCGGTGTCAATATTCGCCGTGGCTTCGTCCAGAATCATAACGCTTGGCTTGTGGATGATCGTCCGCGCAAAGCTCAACAGCTGGCGCTGCCCGGCGGAGAAGTTGTTCCCGCGCTCGCGGACCTCCTCGTTCAGACCGTGGTCCAGCTTGTCAATGAACTTGTCGGCGTTGACATAGCGGCAGACCTGTAGGATCTCCTCGTCGGAGATGCTCTCCTCGCGCAGGACGATGTTGCTGCGGATCGTGCCCGAGAAAAGGAACACGTCCTGCAGCATCTGCCCGAAGTGACGGCGCAGCGACGAAATTTTGATTTTGCGGATGTCGATGCCGTCAATCAGGATCTCGCCCTTCTGGAACTCGTAGTTGCGGCAGATCAGCGAGAGAATCGTGCTCTTGCCCGAGCCCGTCGAGCCGACAAACGCCACGGTCTGGTGCGGGTCAATGTGGAAGGACACGCCCTGCAGCACCCACTCGCCCGGAAGATAGCTGAACCAGACGTCGCGGAACTCGATTTCGCCCTTTACCTCGTCCAACTCGATGGCGTCGGGGGCGTCCACCATTTTGGGCGCAATGTCCATGATGGAGAACACCTTCTCCGACGAGGCCAGCGCCGACTGCAGCCAATTGAACTGCTCGGCCAGATTCTGGATGGGCGTGAAGAATTTGGAAATGTACATGTAGAACGTGACGATGGTGCCGCCCGTGATGGTCTGGCCCAGAAACGGCACGCCGTTCAGATGCCCCATGCCGCCGAGATAAAAAAGACACAGGATCGAGCAGATATACAGCATGTAGACCAGAGGACGAAACACGCCGAACACAAAGATCTGCTCCCGGTTCGCGCGGGCGAGGCGCTGGCTTTTCTCGCGGAACTCCGCCATCTTCTCGTCCTCGCGGCCAAAGATCTGCGTGACCTTGATGCCGGACAGATTCTCCGACAGGTAGGTGTTGATGTCGGTGGTCGCGTCCTTGACCTTGCGGTAGGCCCGGCGGGAGAACTTGCGGAAGATGACCGTAAAAATCACGATGAACGGAACAAAGCAGAGCACCATCAGCGTCAGCTCATAGTTGAGCGCCAGCATGGCAACCAGGATGCCGAGGATGACAAAGATGTTCTTGGTCAGCGTGACCAGCAGGTTCGTGAACATCATCGAGATGGCGTTCGTATCGTTCGTCACGCGGGTGACGAGCTTGCCGACGGGAATCTCGTTCAGTTGCTCGTGGGACAGCGACTCAATGTGGGTGAATAGGTCCTCGCGCAGGTCGGAGATGATGCGCTGGCCGACGCGCTGCAGAATGACGGCCTGGAAGTAGGTGCTGGCCATCGAGAAAACGAGCACGCCCGCATAGACGGCGACGCCCGCAAACAGCCGCGGCAGCTCGAACTCGCCTGAGACCAGCTCCTCCAGTGCGCCGACGATCAGCGGCGAGATGATGTCATAGGCAATCGAAAACAGCATTAAAAACAGCACAACGACGAATTTCGCCAGGTACGGCTTGGCGTACCCGGCCAGGCGGCGCAGAATCTCGCCGTCGTGCATCGTGCGCTCAAAGCCCATCGTCTCCTTTTTGTCCTTGATGAGGGCGCAGGCCAGCACCAGCAGCGCCGTGACGACACCGATGACTGCGCCTACCAGCAACAGCGGATTTACGTTAGCCATGGCTGCCGCCTCCTTCCTCGTCCTCGAGCTTCTGCAGATCGACCATGCGGCGGTATTCGGCGCAGCTGCGATACAATTCATCGTGCGGGCCGACGGCCTCTACCCTGCCGTCTTCGATAAAGACAATCTTGTCCAGCTGCTCCACCGTCGAAATGCGGTGGGCGATCAGCAGCGTCGTCTTGCCCGCGCGGCTGGTCTTGAGGTTGTCGAGGATGATTTTCTCGGTGCGGGTATCGACAGCCGAGACAGAGTCGTCCAAAATCAGGATCGGTGCGTTTTTCAGCAGGGCACGCGCAATCGAGATGCGCTGCTTCTGTCCGCCGGAGACGGTCACGCCGCGCTCACCGAGTACGGTCTCGTAGCCGTCCTTGAAGTCCACGATGTTGTCCCGCACATCGGCCAGCGCGGCGGCGCGGTCAATGTCGGCCTGGCTGGCGTCGTCCACGCCGAAGCCGATGTTGTGGGCAATCGTGTCCGAGAACAGGAAGTTGTCCTGCGGCACGTAGGCGCAGGCGTCGCGCACCGAATGGATGGACACGGCGTTCACGTCCTGCCCGTCCACAAACAGCGTGCCGTCGGGCACATTGTAGGTGCGCAGCAGAAGGTCCACCAGCGCGGTCTTGCCTGCGCCGGTCTTGCCGACGATGCCGACGCTCTCGCCGGGCTTGATGGTGAACGATACGTCCTTCAGCACGTCGTACTCGCCGTCTGGGTAGCGGAACGTCAGATGGCGGAACTCAATGCCGCCGTGCGGGTCGCGCAGGTCGGCGACGCCGTCGCGGTCCGCCACGTCGATGGGCGCATCCAGAAGCTCGGTAATGCGGTTCAGCGATGCCTTGCCGCGGGAGGTCTTTTCGATCAGCATCGAGATGGCCATGATGGGCCAGACGATGGCCTCAAAGTAGCCGATGTACTCCACAAGCTGACCTGCGTTGAACTGCCCGCGCCAGACGAGCCAGCCGCCGTAGCCCAAAATCACGCAGATGACCGACTCGACGAACAGCGTGACCAGCACCTCGAGCAGTGTTGCAATCTTGGTGTAGGCGACGTTGACCTCCTCGTTCTCCTTGTTGAGCCTGCGGAAGGCAATCAGCTCCTTGAGCTCCTTCACAAACGCCTTGATGACCGCAATGCCGGAAAAGTTCTCCTGCGCAAAGTCGGACAGGTCGGAGAACGCCTGCTGGCGCTCCTCCCACCGTCTGGTCATGACTTGGCTCATGACGGTGCCGAGTACGAACATGACCGCCGCCGGAATCAGCGCCAGAAGTGTTAATTTACAGTCCATCCGCCACATCTTGACCAGCGCCATAATGCCCAGCACGGCGGCGTCAAAGAACATCAAAATGCCGTCGCCGAAGCACTCCTGAATGGTGTCGAGGTCGTTGGTGTAAAGGCTCATCAGGTTGCCGACCTTGTTGACCTGATAGTACTGCTGGGACAGGCGGCGGCTGTGGTCAAACATTCGCTCCCGCAAATCGGCGGCCACGCTGACCGCTGACCCGAAGAAACAGACACGCCACAGGAACCGCCCGATGACCATGAGCACGACGATCCAGATCATTGGCAGGCAGATGTGCTGAAACAGCACCTCCCTGGTAAAGGGCAGCGTCTGGCCGTCCACGACCACCTGCCCCAGATTTACGCCGTTGATGACCAACCGGTACAGCTCCGGGATGAGCAGCTGAATGTAGTCCACCGTCAGCAGCGACAGAATGCCCAGCAGCAGCACCGGCGCGTGCTTGAGATAGTATCGGTTGATCGCTTTGCCGAAAATCACGGCGATCCTCCCTCCTTTTCCTGTTTCTGCTTTGCACAAAGTACGACAAAATGCCGTAAAATATAAGTATATCGTACCAGCGCAGGTTCGTCAATGGGGACACAAAAAGTGCATTGTAGGGGCGGGGGCGCAGCACGCCCGGCCCTGCGGCAGTTGTTCAGCTCCCGGGTCGATGACGAGCATCGACCCCTACATGCAGAAGCGGATGCTTGCATCCGCGGAAACAAAAGAAAAGCCCCTTGCCGAACGTATCGGCAAGGGGCTTTCTCTGGTGCGCGGTACAGGACTCGAACCTGTGACCTCCTGCACGTCAAGCAGATGCTCTACCAGCTGAGCTAACCGCGCATATACGTCACTGCGTTTCAGCGACGTATGTTATTATAGCATACTGCTTTGCGGAATGCAAGCCCTTTTTGCAAAAAAATCAGTCCAGAATCCGCCCGTCGGTGGAAATCGTTACGACCTGCCACGGAATGAACTTGCCGGACGCCTGCAAGGCGCGCTTGGCGGCATTTTCCAGCCCGCCGCAGCAGGGCACCTCCATGCGCACAACGGTGACCTCTTGAATGTCGTTGCTGCGGATGATGGCGGTCAGCTTCTCACTGTAATCGACGTCGTCCAGCTTGGGGCAGCCCACCAGCGTGATGTGCCCGCGGATGAACCGCTCGTGGAACGCGGCGTAGGCGTAGGCCGTGCAGTCGGCAGCAATCAGCAGCCGCGCACCGTCAAAGTAGGGCGCGTTCACAGGCACCAGCTTGATCTGCACGGGCCACTGGCGCAGCTGGCTGGGGGCCGTCGTCGGGGCGCTCTCCCCTGCCTCGGCGGGGTGCAGGGCCTTGGCCATGCTGCCGGGGCAGACGTGCATCGCCTTGGGCGCACTGCCGGGGCAGCCGGGCGTGTGGGCGGCCTTGTGCTGCCTGGCGGCCTGTACGGCGGCCTCGTTGTAGGGCGCGGCCTCGCGCTGCTCAAACGTAATGGCCCCCGTGGGGCAGTGCGGCAGGCAGTCGCCCATGCCGTCGCAGTAGTCGTCGCGCATCAGCGTGGCCTTGCCGCCGATCATAGCGATCGCGCCCTCGTGGCAGGCGGCGGCGCAGGCCCCGCAGCCGTTGCATTTCTCCTGGTCGATGTGAATGATTTGTCGTTTCATGGTCAGCCTCCTTGACTTTGTGCTGTCATTTTACTACAATGGCAGCAAGAGTTCTGTTGTAGCAACAACATGTGAGGTGCATAATTATGGAATTGCCGGATGTACCACTGTTCCGCGGCCTGACCGCCGACGAGGCCGAGGCAGCCGTAACCGCGCTGCGGATGCGCCGCAGGGCATTTGCCAAGGGGGAGATCCTGCTGGAGGCCGGGCAGAGAGCCCCGGCGCTGGGCGTGGTGCTGGCCGGGCGGGTGCACATGGAGCACCTGGACGTCTGGGGCAGCAAGACGCTGCTGGGCCAGGCCGGGCCGGGTGACCTGTTTGCCGAGACCTACGCCTGTCTGCCGGACGAGCCGCTGCGGGTCAGCGTTGTGGCCGCAGAAAACGGCGAGGCACTGTTTTTGGAGACCGGGCAGCTTTTGCAGTGCGGCTGCGAGCCATGGCGCTGGAAGCTGACGCAAAATCTTTTGCGCATTGCAGCGCGTAAAAATCTGGGGCTGGCGCAGCGCAGCCTGTACACCGCCCCCAAGACGATCCGCGGGCGGATCACGGCGTACTTTTCGATGCTGGCGCGGCAAAACGGCAGCCTGCGGTTTACGCTCCCCTTTGACCGCCAGCAGCTGGCCGACCACCTTGGTGTGGACCGCAGCGCCTTGAGCAATGCGCTGAGCCAGATGCAGAAGGAAGGACTGCTGGTGATCGATAAGCGGGAGGTAGAGCTGAAACAGGTGGAGGAGATGTGAGGGAAGCTGTCAGCGGCCCCGACTGCTGACTGATGAGGGGCAACCTTGCGGAGATAGCCTGTAAACGGGTTATTTCCGTGAACGTACCCCTCATCCGGCCCTGCGGGGCCACCTTCCCCCAAGGGGGGAAGGCTTGAAGCCTGTATAAAAAGGCCGCTGACAATTATGCCAGCGGCTTTTTTATAAATTTATCGTACCACCGTCTCCACCTGCGGTGCGCCGCCTGCCAGCTGTTCCGCGGTGACAGGCTGTACCTCGCCGGGCTGGTCCAGCTTCTCGCGGGCTACGGCCAGCATCAGCTTGATGCGGTTTTCCTGGTTGACGCGGGTCGCGCTGGGGTCGTAGTCCACGGGGGTGATGTTCGCGTCCGGGTGCAGGGCGCGGATCTTATTGATCATGCCCTTGCCCACAATGTGGTTCGGCAGACAGCCGAACGGCTGGGCGCAGACAATGTTGCCGTAGCCGCCCTCGACCAGCTCGATCATCTCGGCGGTCAGCAGCCAGCCCTCGCCCATCTTGGCACCCAGAGAGATGATGCCCTCGGGCTTTTTCATCAGCTCGCGGAACGAGCCGGGCGCGTAGAAGCCGTACTTGCGCATGGCATCATAGCTGGCGCAGCCGATGCCGTCCAGCCAGCGCAAGAATGCGTCCGCGCCGCCCGCCACCAGCTTGTTGCCGCCGTACAGGTCGATGTCCAGCTTGTAGTTGGCCACGCAGTACTCCACAAAGCCCATCAGGCCGGGCAGGTTGACCTCGCAGTCCTGACTTTCCAGGAATTTTTCCAGATCATTGTTGCCCAGCGGCGAGTATTTGACATAAATCTCGCCGACGACGCCGACCTTGACCTTCGGCACGCGGGTGATGGGAATGGTCGCGTAGTCCGCGGCAATGTCGTAGAACCGGCGTTTCATGTCATGGGCGGAGTAGTTCTTGTCGTCGCGGATCCAGCCCTGTATCGTAGAGATCCACTTCTCGGTCATGGCGTCGGCGTCGCCCCTGTGGTTCTCGTAGGCGTGGGTCTGGCTGCGCAGGGCGACCAGCATATCGCCGTAAAAGATCGACGCAATGACCTTGCGCAGCAGCGGCACGGTCAGCGGCAGACCGCTGCCCTTTTCCAGACCGGAGAAGTTCAGCGATGCTACGGGAATATTGCCGTAGCCCGCCTTGACGAGCGCCTTGCGCAGCAGCTTGATGTAGTTGGACGCACGGCAGCCGCCGCCGGTCTGGGTGATGAGCAGCGCAGTGTGGTCCAAATCGTATTTGCCGCTGTTCAGCGCGTCGAGAAACTGCCCGATGACGAGCAGCGCCGGGTAGCAGGTGTCGTTGTGGACGTATTTCAGGCCCAGCTGCGCGACCTCGCTGCCGCAGTTGCCGAGCACCTCGGTCTGGTAGCCCTCGCTGGCCAGTGCCGCCTGCATGAGCCGAAACTGAGTCACGGCCATGTTCGGAATGAGAATTTTATGGGTCTTTACCATGTCCTTGGTAAAGTTGGGGGTCATGTATTCCATGGAATTGCCTCTTACTTTTTATCCTCTTTGCGTTCTTCCAGCGCCGCAAACAAACTGCGCAGTCTTATGTTCACCGCGCCCAGATTTGTGATCTCGTCGATCTTCAGCTGGGTGTACAGCTTGCTGCCCGCCTGCAGAATCTCGCGGGTCTCGTCGGTGGTGACGGCGTCCAGGCCGCAGCCGAAGGAGACGAGCTGCACAAGGTCCATGTCGGGGTTCTCGGTGCAGTATTTCGCGGCGGCGTACAGGCGGCTGTGGTAGGTCCACTGGTTCAGGACGGAGGTCTGGAACTTCTGCTCGTGCCAGCTGACGGAGTCCTCGCTGATGACGGCAGCGCCCTGCCGGATGATGAGCTGGTCAATACCGTGGTTGACCTCAGGGTCAACGTGGTAGGGGCGGCCCGCCAGCACAATGATGCGGCGGCCTTCCCTGCGGGCCTGCGCAATGATCTCGGTGCCCTTGTCGCGCAGCTGCCGCATGTGGCGGGCGTACTCGTCGTAGGCCGCATCAATGGCTTCGTGCACGGCCTTCCGGTCCAGCCCCGGGAAATAATGGTCCAGCGTCTGCTGGAATTTTTTGTAGAAATCCTTGCGGCGCTCGAGGTTGAAGTAATCGTAGATGAACTTCGTCGCCTTCAGCTCGGGGCAGTTGCCCTCGAGCACCTCGGGATAGTAGGCCACGACGGGGCAGTTATAGTGGTTGTCGCCCAGGTGCTCGTCCAAGTTGTAGCTCATGCAGGGGTAGAAGATCGCGTCCGCGCCCTGCCCACACAGCCAGTGAATGTGGCCGTGGCTCAGCTTGGCCGGGAAGCAGGCCGTGTCGCTGGGGATCGTCGCCTGACCGCTCTGGTACAGCTTGCGGTTGGAGAAGGGGCTGACGACGACCTCAAAGTCGAGGCGGCTGAACAGCGTGTGCCAGAACGGCAAAAGCTCGTACATATTCAGGCAGAGCGGGATGCCGATCTTGCCGCGGCTGTTCGCGGGGGCTGCTGCCTTGCGGTAGCCGTCCAGCAGTTTGAGCTTGTAGGCGTAGAGGTCCAGGTCCTCGTTGTTGGCCTTGCCGGTCACGGGCTTGTCGCACCGGTTGCCGGAGATAAAGCGCTTGCCATCGGCAAAAACGTTGACGGTCAGCTGGCAGTGGTTGCCGCACCCCTGACACTGCACGGTGTTGACCTTCTGGCTGAAATGCTCCAGCTCCAGCTGGGTCAGCACGGTGCTGCGGGCGTGCGCGCCTGCCTTGGCCTTGCCGTACAGGGCCGCGCCGTAAGCGCCCATCAGGCCCGCAATGTCGGGACGGATGACGTTGACGCCCATCTCCTTCTCAAAGGCGCGGAGCACAGCCTCATTGTAGAAGGTGCCGCCCTGTACCACGATGTTGCGGCCCAACTCCTCGGGGCTGGACGCGCGGATGACCTTGTACAGCGCGTTCTTGACGACGGAGATGGACAGACCGGCGCTGATATTTTCAATCGAGGCACCGTCCTTCTGCGCCTGCTTGACAGACGAGTTCATGAACACGGTGCAGCGGCTGCCAAGGTCAACGGGCTTGTCGGCAAACAGGCCCAGCGCGGCAAACTCCTTGACGTCGTAGCCCAGCGCCTGGGCGAACGTCTGCAAAAAGCTGCCGCAGCCGGAGGAGCAGGCTTCGTTCAGGAAGATGTTGCTGATCGCACCGTCCTCAATTTTGAAGCACTTCATGTCCTGACCGCCGATGTCGATGATGAAATCCACGTCGGGCAAAAAGTGCTTGGCGGCGGTAAAGTGCGCGACAGTCTCGACAAGACCGCGGTCACAGTGGAACGCATTTTTGACGAGCTCCTCGCCGTAGCCGGTGGTGGTCACGCTGGCGATCTGCAGGCCCGGGTGATCCTTGTAGAGACCGAGCAGCGTCTCCCTGACGAGCGGGATCGGGTTGCCGAGGTTCGGACGGTAGCGCTCGAACAGAATGTTCGCGTCGTTGTCGATGACGACGAGCTTGATGGTGGTGGAGCCGGAGTCGATGCCGATATGTACCGGCCCGCAGTCTGCGCCAAAGGGCAGGCAGGGCACGGTGGCCTTTAAGTGGCGGGCGTGGAAGTCCTCGTACTCCTGTTTGTTTGCGAACAGCGGCGGCAGGCTGACGTAGGTCGCTGTGGCGCTGTAGTCGTCGAGACGCTTGGCAACCTCGCGCAGGTCGGATTCCTCGTCGGCATAGAACGCCGCGCCCATCGCAACGAAGAGCAGGCTGTTCTCCGGCAGGGTGCCGGTGACACCCAGAGTCTTGTCAAAGCTCCGGCGCAGCGTCCCGGAGAAGGTCAGTGGGCCGCCGAGATACAGGATATTGCCCTTGATGGGGCGACCCTGTGCCAGACCTGCGATGGTCTGGTTGACAACGGCCTGATAGATCGACGCCGCGATGTCGCCCGCCTGTGCGCCCTGGTTGATGAGGGGCTGGATGTCGCTTTTGGCAAAAACGCCGCAGCGGCTGGCGATGGTGTAGGTGCGGGTCGCGGCCTGCGCGGCCTTGTCCATCTCGTCGGCGCCCATCTTCAGCAGGGTCGCCATCTGGTCAATGAACGCGCCCGTGCCGCCGGCGCAGCTGCCGTTCATGCGGACCTCGGTGCCGTTTGTCAGGAAAAGGATTTTGGCGTCCTCGCCGCCCAGCTCGATGATGCAGTCGGTGCCGGGGGCCAGCCGGTTGGCGGCCACACGGGTGGCAAAGACCTCCTGCACGAAGGGGACCTTGCAGCTGTCGGCCAGGCCCATACCGGCGGAGCCGGAGATGGCTAAGTAGGCGCAGCCATCGGGCAGATATTCGGCGGCAACCTTCTCAAGCAGCGCCCTGCCCTTCTCTAAAATATGGCTGAAATGGCGCTCGTAGGTCGAATAGACGATCTGCCCGGCGTCGTTCAGCACAACACATTTAATGGTGGTGGAACCAATGTCCAGACCAACTCTCATAGGATTTTGCCTCCTGCGGATGGAGTGAAATTGCGGGATATGTGCGCCGGGTCTGCCCCGCGGCGATACAATATCAGATTATATTATACAGGGTTCTGCATGATTCGGCAAGAGTACGGTGCAGGAAAACACGTTGTCAAATGCAGAAATCTGTCCTAAAAAAAACACCGAAGCGGTGCAGAAAAGTCCTGCACCGCTTCGGCATCAAAAGAAAAGAGGAGTATGGATGAAAAACTTGGGGTTCTGTTCTCAGGCCCGGGTCCCTGCTCCCTTCCTGAGAACACTTATAGTATACCCGCCATTTGTGTTAAAGTCGTGAAGGAAAATTCAACAAATTAAGAAGGGTTTGTGAACAAACCAAGCCTTCCCCCCAGGGGGAGCCGCTCTAAACAAAAACCACCCGGCGCAAAACCGAGTGGCTATGTACAAACTTATTGCTCCTCCCGGCCCAATTTGTCGATCTGATCCTGCAAAAGCTGGGAGATCGGGCGGCGGGTGTTGCGCAGACGGTGGACCGGGGCGGCAGGGGCCGTGTGGTGCACGGGCTGTGCCTTGGCCTTGACGCGCAAACGCTCGGCGGGCTTTTCGGGAGACGGGGCGGCAGGCTTGGCGGCGGGGCGCGGCGGCACCGGGGCGGGAATATCTGTTTCCGGTGTGCCCTGCGCAAAGCTGCGCATATCGGTGCCCAGATCCTTCAGCTCGGCCTCGGTCTGGTCAAGCGCCTGATAGATGGCCTGCGTCAGGCCGTCTAAATCCAGCGTGGCGGCGCTCAGGCGCTCATCCACGCGGGCCAGACGCTCCCGCACCAGCATGACGCCCGACGCAATGCTGCGGGCATTCTCCGCCATGCGGTTCTTCTGGGTCTCGGCCTGCTGCTTGAGCTCCCGCTCTGCGCTCTCGGCGTACAGGCGGGCATCGGCCAAGATCTTGCCGGCCTCGAGCTTGGCCTCCCGCACCAGATCGGATGTGGGGGCAGCCGGGGCGGCGGCAGTGTTCAGCGCACGCGCGGCGGTCAGCTGCTTTTGCAGCTCGTCCACCTGCTGCTGCAGATCGTGGCATTTCAACTGCCAGATGTTGGCGTTTTTCTGGGATTCCCGCTGGGTAGACTGGAAGGAGGCCGTCTTTTTCTTGATGGTCTCCAGCTGCTCGTCCGCCTCGCGGCGCTTGGCCTCGGCCGTGTCTGCACGCTGGGTCGCGGCAGCCAGCTCGGCCTTCAGGGCATCCATGCGGCTGTCGGCGGTGCTCCGCTCGCTGCGCAGCTCGTCCAGCTTGGACTGCAGCTGCTGCAGCTGGCGGTTGTACTCCAGCTCGTGCTGCTGGGCCTCGTTGGCCAGTGCGTTCATGTAAGCCAGCACGTCATTTTTATCAAAGCCGAACAAGCTGGAACGAAAACCCTGTTCCTGAATGTTCATTGGTTCAGACGGCATGGCTTTTTACATCCTCTCGCAAAAAAATCATTAAGAACGCTTGTTCAGGATGCTGAGCAGGTCGTCAAAGTAATCGCCGTCATCCTCTTCCTCGGCAGGGGCTGCGGGCTGTGCGGCCACAGGCGTGTCCATGCCGGTGCTGAAGGACTGGGTGAAGATCGGGTTGGGCATGACGGGGTTGACCTGCGGCTGGACAGGCTGCACGGGCTGGACCGGAGCAGAGGCGGGCTGTGCGGCGGGCTGGGCAGCGGCCTGTGCGGCACGCTTGGCGTCAACATGGGCCTGGATGGGTTCGTCGACCTCGGGCGTGCTCTCGAAGCCTGTGGCAACGACGGTAATGCTCATCTCGTCGCTCAGGCGCTCGTCGAACGCAGTACCCCAGATGATGTTGGCATCGGGATGCGCGCTCTGGGTGATCATGCTGGCAGCGGTCTCGACATCCTCCAGGCCGATGTCGGGGCTGGAGGTGATGTTGATGATGACGCCGCGTGCACCGGCAATGCTGGTCTCCAGCAGCGGGCTGGAGATGGCAGCCTTGGCGGCGTTCTCGGCCTTGCCGGCGCCCTTGGCAACGCCGACGCCCATGTGGGCAAAGCCGGCGTCCTTCATGATGGAGCGGACGTCCGCGAAGTCCAGGTTGATGAAGGCAGGAATATTGATCAGGCTGGAGATGCTCTCAACGCCTTGGCGCAGCACGTTGTCAGCGGCCTCGAAGGCGTTCATCAGGGTGATCTTCTCCTGGCTGATGAGTTTCAGGCGCTCGTTGGGAATGACGATCAGGGAGTCGACGTGCATCATCAGGGAGGCGATGCCCTGCTCGGCCTGCGCCATCTTGCGCTTGCCTTCAAAGGCGAAGGGCTTTGTGACGATGCCGACGGTCAGGATACCCAGGTCATGGGCCGTCTCGGCCACGACAGGGGCAGCGCCCGTGCCGGTGCCGCCGCCCATGCCGGCGGTGATAAAGACCATCTGCGCACCCTTCAGCGCGTTGGTGATCTCGTCCTTGCTCTCCTCGGCGGCGCGCTGGCCAATCTCCGGGTCAGCACCGGCACCGCGGCCCTTGGTCAGCTTGGCACCAAGCTGGACCTTCTGGGTGGCCTTGGAGTTGAGCAGAGCCTGCTGGTCGGTGTTCATCGCGACGAACTCGACCCCGGACAGACCGGACTCCACCATGCGGTTGACGGCGTTGCCGCCGCCGCCACCTACGCCGATAACCTTGATATTGGTTACATTTTGCATTTCTTCGTCGAGAACGAATGCCATGAGTGTATCCCCCTAAAAGTGATGTTGTGAAACCGGATTCCTGGGGTGTACCCACGTATGGGCACACTAATCCGTGATTTTTTACATATAACTGATTATAAGAATAGCAAATTTTCCGCGCAATTTCAATACCTTAACGAGAAATTCATAAAAAAATACGGCCTGCCCTGCCCTTTTGGACAACGCAGACCGCAGCAGCGGATGGATTTTTGGTGGAAAGCGACAGACTTTGCATGAGAATGTGAAAAATTTGAGAAGTGGAGCTGCCATGATTGGCCGTGTACCGGGGCGGCTCCCCCGTAGGGGCCGGGCATGCCCGGCCCGGTGGTGTAACGTGAGCGGCAGTCTGCGGGCAGTCTCAGGAAATCTCTGCCCCCAGCCCGCGCAGTGCGGCGGGTAAATTCTCATACCCGCGGGGGATGTGCCCGGGGTCGCGCAGGCGGGTCTCACCGTCCGCGGCCAGTGCCGCCGCCAGAAGCGCCGCTCCGCCGCGCAGGTCGGGCGCGGTGACGTCCGTCCCGTGCAGGACGGCCCCGCCCGGGAGCGTCAGCTGCCGCCCCCTGACCGTGCAGGCCGCGCCCATAGCGGCAAAGCCCGCGGCACAGGCAAATCGGTTGGCAAACAGGCTGTCGTAAATTTCGCTCTCCCCCGCTGCCGTCAGCAGCACGGCGGCGGCCAGCGGCGCAGTGTCGGTGGCAAAGGCGGGCCAGGCGTCGGCCCGCAGGTGTGCCCCGCCCCGCAGCGGCACGGCGGGGTCACGGGCCAGCCGCATGCAGTCTCCGGCCCGGCTGACCTGCACGCCGGTCCCGGCCAGAAAGCGCAGAAACGAGTCATAGCTGGCCGGGTCGCAGCCCGCAATTTCGATCTGTCCGCCCGCGCACGCCAGTGCGGCGGCGTAGGTCGCGGCGGCGATGCGGTCCGGCAGCGGGCGGTGAAAGGCTCCGCCCAGCGGTCTGCCGCCCTGCACGGTCAGCACCGGCGTGCCCGCGCCCTGAATATCCGCCCCGCAGGCAGACAGAAACGCGATCATGTCGCCGATCTCCGGCTCCTGCGCAGCGCCGCGCAGCACGGTCTGCCCCGCGGCGCAGCAGGCGGCCATCAGCAGGGTCATTGTGGCCCCGACGCTGGGCAGCCGCAGTGTAAAATCCACCCCATGCAGCGGCCCCGTGCGCCGCAGCGTGACGGCGATGCCCTCCAATTCGACCTCGGCCCCCATGGCGGCCAGCCCGGCCAGGTGGATGTCCACGGGCCGCGGGCCGAGGCGGCAGCCCCCGGGCAGCGGCAGGCGCACATAGCCGACGCGGCAGAGCAGCGGCGCGAGATAAAATACCGAGCTGCGCATGGCCCCGGCCAGATGCTCCGGGATGTCGCCGCAGAGACGGTCCGCGGGACGGGTGCAGAGGTCCGCCCCGCAGCGCCGCACCCGGGCTCCAACAGCGTCCAGCAGTGCCAGGCTGGTGTCCACGTCGGCCAGACGCGGGGCGTCCCGCAGGCGGCAGGGACCGTCGCAGAGCAGCGTCGCCGCCAGCAGCGGCAGGGTGCTGTTTTTGGCGGCGGCAGGCCGGATGCTGCCGTGCAGGGTGCGTCTGCCGTGGATGGTGATCGTCTGCATGAGAGGGGCCTCCTAAACCTATGATATTGCCAGAAAGCGGGAGGATGCGCGGTAAGGGCCGCATATATGCGGCCCGCAGTCTTCCGGCAGACAGCCGGCTGCCTTACACGCGCGGGCCGGGCGGCATTGTCAGTCAACGGGCCGCCGCCGCATACTCTCCCCTCATCCGGCCCTGCGGGGCGACCTTCCCCCCAAGGGGGAAGGCAAGGGGTATCTCTACCCCGTTATATGCCGCGCTCCCTCCCGCTTATTACAGCAGCAGCGGCTGGATCTGCACGCCGCGCAGCGCGGCCTCTAATGTGTCGGGCAGGAGCGTGAAATCGCTTTTCAGGCTGCACGGCTTTTTGTAGCTGTCGTCCTGGCCGAAGGGCACAAAATAGTAGCTGCGCCGCTGCAAAAGCTGGCCCAGCGCCGGGGCACTGCCCGAAAGCCCATCGTTCGTGGACGGTGCGATAATAATGGGCCGTCCGCCGCGCAAAAGGCTTTTTGCGGCCAGCGTCACGGGGGTCGAGCTGATGCCTGCGGCCAGCAGCGCCATCGTGGTGCCGGTGGCCGGGGCGATGATGAGTGCCTCGGCAAGCCGCTGCGGGCCGAGCGGCTCAACGGCCTGCAGGGTCGTCAGCGGTCTGTGGCCGGTCACTTCATATAAGGTCTGCCGCAGGGCCGACGCGGTGCCGAAGCGGGTATCCAGCCCGGCGGCGCTGGCACTCAAAACAGGCAGGACGTCCCACCCGCGGGCAGTCAGGACACGCAGCTGGGGCAGCACCGCAGCAAAGCTGCAAAAGCTGCCGCACAGCGCAAAGGCGACGGTGCGTTTGGATTGGGTGGTCATGGGGCGGTGCTCCTTTCGTCGGGATCGCGTTCTTCCAGGATCGCCAGCACGGTCTGTGCAATCAACGCCCCGGCTGTCTGCGGTGCACAGCGGCCCGGCAGGGCCAGGGCGTGCTCGGCGTGCAGACCCAGTTCCTCGGCGGCGGCAAAGTCGGTGCCGCCGGGCAGACTGGCCAGGTCAATGATGAGCGCCCCGCCCGGCAGCTGCTGCAGAAGGGCCCGGGGCAGCACCGGCGCGGGGACCGTGTTGATGACGGCGTCAAAGTCGGGCAGCAGTGTGGGCAGGGCCGTCAGGGGCGCGGCGCGGCACCCGGCACAGCGGGCATTGGCGCGCTGCTCGGGGCTGCGGGCGGCCACGGTGACGCGCCCGCCCAGCAGCACCAGCCGCCGTGCCACGGCGCGCCCGACGCGGCCATAGCCCAGCACGAGAAAGCCGCTCTCCCAGATCGTGCGCTCCCGCAGGCGGAGCAGCAGCTCAAGACAGCCCTCGGCGGTGGGCACGGCGTTCAGGCATTCCAGCTCGGGCCGCAGAAAATAATCGATCAGCGGCAGCCCGGCCTCCCGCGCGGCCATCCGCACCGGCATCCCGGGGCGGCCCGCTAAGATCAGCGTCCCCTGCCCCGCACCCTGCAGTGCGCGGGCGACCTCGTCACTGACGCGGCCCTGGGACATGGGCAGCAAAATGTAATCGGCTGCGGCGGCATTGTCGGCGGCGGTCACGCCGTAACCCGCACGGCGCAGCACGCGCGCCGCCGCCTGCTGGCGGGCATCGTGCCCGACCACGCAAAATGTTTTCGGCATAGGCGCTCACCTCGGTTTGATTTGCGCCATACTATGCCGGGGCGCGTGTACCTGTGCCTTCTGCCTTCCCCATCGGGGGAAGGTGGCCCGCAGGGCCGGATGAGGGCAGAGTGTGCCCTATTGCCAATTCGCGGGCAATTGCGGCGGCTCTGCCCTCATCAGTCGCTTTCAGCGACAGCTTCCCCCGAGGGGGAAGCCCCGGCACGCAAAAAAAGGCACCCATCTTTTCCTAAAAGATGGATGCCTTTTTACTCAAGGCAACACCGCATAATTCCCGCCTGGCGGCTTAAGCACCGCTCCGGCGGCTGCGGCACGGCATCTGCGTTGCCAAAATGCT